>Ga0187771_10000963_pt1 | contig 18719 bp, 12 predicted proteins | sample 0116_SJ02_MP15_1_FD_133139 | JGI IMG/M metagenome (GOLD analysis project Ga0187771, IMG submission 133139) | Tropical peat soil microbial communities from peatlands in Department of Meta, Colombia - 0116_SJ02_MP15_10_MG | ecosystem: Environmental > Terrestrial > Soil > Wetlands > Peat | place...
AGTACCTTCGATTTTTCGTCAGCCATGTCGCACCTCTGAGAGGAAGTTCGAGGCCAATCGCCCGGGGACCGGCGAGGGGCGAAGTTTACCACTGCGTTCCGTTAATTGCATCAGCTAACTCGGGCCTCAACGGCCCGGCAGTGTAACACCATGGGCGAACAAAAAGCAAATAATATTTGCCCTCTGGCCGCCCCCGCACGATCGGCCCGCCCCGTCAGTCCGGCGGCGTGCCTTCGCGCACCTCGCGGATGATTTCGCGCGCCCGCCCCTCATCCCCGGCCATTACGAACAGGCGAAGCGGGCACGCTTCGCCGCCCGCGCGCCGCACACCGATGTCATTCTCGCGCAGGCAATCTTCAAGAACCTGCGCCAGGGCGGCGTCGCCCCCGCTCCACACCTCGACCGTGGCCTGAGCGGGATTCCATTCTCCAGCGGACCGCTCCTGGATTGTGTCCGCTGGCCTGTCCGCCTCCGAATCCGCCGCAGGCAGCTCGACGTCTTCCGGCTCCCGATCGAGAAGTTCTTCGAGGATACGACGCGACGGCTGCAGGTCCGGCTGCATGACCGACAAGCAGAACATGATGGGAGAAGCTCCCTCCAGCCAGAACAGAGACTCTTTTCGCGTGTAGTCGCGCTGCGATCTTTCGTAGTATCGGATTCCGGCGTCGTCCAGGGCCTTGGTCAGATTCGTATACAGCCCGAGGTCGTCGCCTTCCCATAGCGTGACGAACGCCCCACCTTTGTCGTGGGACGCCTCTGGAAGCGATGGCACGAGGGCAACATGACAGTCGGCGCAAACGGCGATTCCCTGGCGGTACTCAGCTCTGCAATCGGGGCAGTACATGTCAGGCGGAGTTTACTACAGGTGGCGAAACTTTAAGGGGGAGGCTTCCTTCCCCGAACCTCTGTGTCCTCTGTGCCTCTGTGGCTGGCTTTTTCTTACTGCCGCTCGACGGCTAAAGCCACGGCATTGCCCCCGCCGAGACAAAGCGCGGCGATGCCCCGCTTGAGATTGCGCCGCTGCAGTTCGTAAAGCAAAGTGACCAGAATGCGGGCTCCCGAGGCGCCGATGGGATGGCCGAGGGCCACGGCGCCGCCATTCCCGTTGACCTTTTCGGGATTTAGGCGCAGTTGGCGATTCACGGCAATGGAGGCCACGGCAAAGGCCTCGTTCAACTCGAAGAGGTCCACGTCGCGCTCGCGATCCCAGCCGGTCTTGGCCAGCAGCTTTTCCACGGCCTCCACCGGGGCCATCATCACCCACTTAGGCTCGAGGCCGCTCACCGCATGCGCAACGATCCGGGCCATCGGTTCTTTTCCCATGCGTTGGGCTTCCCGCTCGCTGCATACCACCAGCGCCGCCGCGCCGTCGTTGGTGCCCGGAGCGTTGCCGGCCGTGACCGTTCCGTCCTTTTTGAACACGGGCTTGAGCCGCGCCAGGAATTCCATCGAAGCGTCTTCTCGCGGACACTCGTCATCACGGATCGTTGCGCCCTGACCGGATTTCTGCCCTGCTTCGATGGGCAGAATCTGCGACTGGAAACAGCACAGCTTTTGCGCCCGGGCCGCCTTGTGATGGCTTTCCATAGCGTAGAGGTCCTGCTCGGCGCGCGTGATGTGGTATTTTTCGGCCACGAATTCGGCGGCCATGCCCATGTGAACATTCTCGAAGGCATCCCACAGGCCGTCGTGGATCATGGAATCAATGACCTTGCCATCGCCCATGCGGTAACCACGGCGCGCCTGAGTCAGCAGGTAGGGGCAGTTGGACATGCTCTCCGTGCCTCCGGCGACGACGAAACGCGCTTCGCCAAGCCGCACCTCTTGAGCCGCAAAGACCACGGCTTGCAATCCCGACCCGCAAACCTGATTCAACGTAATGGCGGAAACACGGGGTTCGCAGCCGCCCTGGAGCGCCGCCTGGCGCGCAGGGTTCTGGCCGAGCCCGGCCTGCACCACGTTTCCGAGCAGAACTTCATCCACTTGCCGGGGATCAACGCCGGCGCGGCGGATGGCTTCCGCCACGGCCTTGGCGCCCAACTCGGTAGCCGAAAGCGGCGCAAGTCCGCCCTGAAACTTGCCTATCGGCGTTCGTACCGCGCTCAGAATGACCGGCGTTTCCATTTGTTGCGCCCTGGGGGATAGAACCCGGTCTCCTGGAAACGGTTGCATTCCCCTAGAGCAAAGCGCGGCTTCTCAGAAAGCCTGCTCGTCCGCGCTCGGACCGTAAGTAGCCGGTACGGGAACGTCGTTTAAGCGCAGATAGACGCCCAGTTGCGCGCGATGGTGAACCAGGTGGTTAAAGCAAAGGGCTCGAAGGGCATCGTAACGCGGTATGGCGAGCAGCACCTTGCCGTTCCATTTGAGCGTCCACGTTTCGCGGAGCTGCTCCTCGGTCAGCCCGGCCAGAGCCCGGCGGGCATCCGCCTTGCACTGGGAGAAGGTTTCCAGTAAGTCGGCGCTCTTCTCCACCTTGGGGAACTTGGCCCCGGAGATTTCCAGCTCTCGTTGCCCGGTAATGGTGGTGGCGAAGGCCGGAAGCGTGGCCACGTGACCCGCCAGCCAGCCGAACGTTCCCGACTTGGCGTGAGGTCTCCAGTCCCACTTGTCGGCGGGCACGCGTTCCAGGGCCGTCTGCGTTTTGGACATTTCTTGTTCGAACTCGTTGAGCAGCAACTCGCGCACGTCCATCTCGTTTCCTTTCTTTTCGGCAGGATGATTGGCCCGGACACATTCTATCCTATCATTGGCGCTGCCTCCGGCCTTGCTCGCTGCGCCAACGACTGGCCCCACTTGGGCGCTGATTTCCGCTACGATGGTTGGGCATGTCCACCCTCTTCGAACTCACGCCGGATGAGACGCGCCCTGCCTTGCGCCTGAACGAGGCGCAGCGCCGCGCCGTCGAGCACAAGGAAGGCCCGCTGCTGGTGATTGCCGGCGCGGGCACGGGAAAGACGCGCGTCATCACCGAGCGCATCCGGCATCTTCTGGCCGGCGATTCCGCCCTGCTGGGCGAAAACATTCTGGGCCTCACCTTCACGGACAAGGCCGCCGCGGAAATGTTGCGCCGCGTGAAGCGCGCGGTGGGGGAACGGGGCAAGGGCGTGACCCTGCAAACCTTCCACGCCTTCTGCAAGGACTTGCTCAGCCAGCATCTCCCGGATCACATTCTGCTCGAGAACGAGGACCACTGGATTCTGCTGCGTCGCAATATGGCCCGGCTGCAACTCGACAGGTTCCGGCGGCTGGCTGAGCCCGGACAGTTCCTCAGCGATTTCGTGGATTTCTTTTCCCGCTGTCAGGACGAATTGGTCTCTCCGGCGGATTACCAGCGCTACGCCGACGGACTGCGCGAAAAACTCGAAGCACTCAAGAGCACGCTCGGCGAGGAGGCTTGGCGCGAACGCACCGAACAGGCCACCCTGCAGCAGGAAGTGGCGCGCGCATACGCCGCGAGTGAGGCGCTGTTGCGCGAAAAAAAGAGCCTCACTTTCGGCGCGCTTCTGGCCCACGCAGTCGCTCTTCTGGCTGGGGACGCGGCCCTGCGCGCCAATCTCCGGCGCAGGTTCCGTTACATCCTGGTAGACGAATTTCAAGACACCAACATCGCGCAGCTCGAACTGCTTTGGCTCCTGTCCTCGGATTCGCGCAACGTCGTCGTTGTCGGCGACAACGATCAGGCCATTTACCGTTTCCGCGGGGCCTCCTTTGCCAGCCTGAAACTCTTCCTGGAACGCTTCGCCGGCTCGCCTAGCGGCACGGCCATGCCCGCCGCGGACGGGCCGGGCCCCGCTGCCTGCCAGCTCGCCCTCACGGAAAACTACCGTTCCACGCCCAACATCCTGCGCGTGGCCGCGCAGGTCATTGCCCAGAACGAAACCGGCGCCGGCTTCCCCCCAAAGACGCTCTTGCCTGCGCGGCAGGAAGGAAAGCCCGTGCGCATTGCCGAGCTGCGCTCGAAGGAGGAGGAAGCCCGGTGGGTCGCCGGTGAGATCGCGCGCCTGCGTCGAGCGGCGCCTGGCTGGAGCGATTTCGCAGTACTCTACCGCCAGCACGCCCACCGGGATGAGCTGGTCGCTGAACTGCGTTCCCGCGGCATTCCCTTTCACATCCGCAACCTTTCCATCCTCGAACATCCGCTCGTGCGCGACGTGCTCGCTTATCTGCGCCTCATCGGCCGGCCCTTCGACGACGTGGCCGCGGCGCGCGTCCTTTCCGCCTCAGCCTGGGATTTCACCGCTCCCGAACTGGTGCGTCTCGCGGAACGCGCGGCGCGCGCTCGCGGATCTTCCTTTCTCGATGCTCTTGCCGGGCGGCAAGGCGAATTGCCCTTGACTCCCGCGAGCGGAGCCGCGCAGGAACTGTTGCAAACCCTGGCTGCGGAGCGAAAGAGTCTGCGCGAGCGCAGCGCGTCCGAGGTTCTCTCGCGCCTGCTGGAATGGCTCGAGGTTCACCAGCGCGCTGGGGAACACGCTCGACGGTACGTGCTGCGGCTCGAGACGTTCGTCCGGGAATGGGAGAAGAAGAGCGAGAGCCGCGGGCTGCCCGAGTTTCTCTCCTACCTCGGCTACTTCGAGCAGGCCGGCGGGAAGGTATACCTGGAGGAAGACCCTCCCGGCGACTCCGTGCAGCTCATGACCGTCCACGCGGCCAAGGGCCTCGAGTTCCCTCACGTTTTCATCCTGCGCATGAACCAGTGGGACTTCCCCGTGCGCCAGCGCCGCCGCGTACTCGAGTTCCCTGAGGCGCTTATGAAGGAAGACCTGCCCAAGGGAGACTTCCACATTCAGGAAGAGCGGCGGCTCTTCTACGTCGCGCTCACGCGCGCGCGCGACCGCCTCACGCTCACAACCCTGGCCGGCGCAAAATCCAAGCCTTCCGTTTTTCTGGAAGACATGCTGCTCGATCCGGCTGTCAAGCGCCGCGATATCCTGCAAATCGTCCCGCGGATTCAACTTGGGCCGGCCCGGCCGGCGCGCCCCACGCAAAGTGCAACGGAAGCGCCCGCACGCGCGAGTCTCTTCCCTGCGGCCGCTGCCCCGCGCATTTTCTGCCGCGTCGCCGAGTGGGCTGGGACGTTCCGTCCAGCCACGCCGGAGCCGCTGCAGTTGAGCGCCTCGGCAATCGAAGCCTACCGTAGCTGCCCGCAGCGCTTCCTCTTCTCTCGCAGGTGGTCGCTCCCCGAAGGCCCGCGCCCCGCCATGACCTTCGGCAGCGTGATGCACACCACCATCAAGCGTTTTATCGGCGAGATGCGCAAGGGACGCGCGCTGCCGTTCGAAGAAGTGGCCGGGATTTACGCGCAGGAGTGGACCTCCGCGGGCTACGAAGACGATTACCAGGAAATGGAATACAAGCGGGAGGGCCTGGAACAGCTTAGAGCCTTTCATGCCACCACCGCGGCCGCCAAGCCCGCGGTCCTGGAACAGGAGAAGGCCTTCGAGTTGCCCCTGGACAACGATGTGGTCATCACCGGGCGAATGGATCAGATCAATTCCCTGGGCCGGCGGGACGTGGAAATCGTGGATTACAAGACGGGCCGCCCCAGGCCAGCCGGCGCCGCGCACAAGGATTTGCAGCTCAGCCTCTACGCCTTGGCAGCGCGCGAAGTCCTGGAACTGAACCCGGCGCGCCTCGTCTTTCACTACCTGCAGACAAACGAGGCGCAAGTCGTGCAACGCGATGCCGAACACCTTGCGCGGGCGGAAGCCATTGTCCAGGAGGTCGCCGCGGACATCCGCGCGGGCGCGTTTGGCGCACGGCCGGGTTACGCATGCCGTACGTGCCCTTTCAAACCGATTTGCCCGGCGTATGAGGAACCCATGTGAGGGACCCACTAGCCAACGGAACTTCCCGAACAGGAATTTCGCGCGTACCTCAAAATCCTCAAGGTGTAACCAGCTATTTCGGGGTGCTGGCCGTAGCTGCCGGAACTGCCGGAACTGCGGCAAGCTTTCGGACGGATTCAATCACTTTGGTCAGCGCTTTTTCGAAATTCTTGTCGTCCTTACCTCGCAGACCAGCCAAAGTGACATGTTCAAGAAATCCCCATACCAGCGCATGTGTCTTGGGATCGCGAATGACTATTCGAATCTGTGGGTCGATGTCTTGGCCAACGCGACAGGCGGCTGGCGCGAAACGGAACTGAATTTCAAATAGCAGATCGGCGTCCGCCGCAAACCCAACCAGTTCGTATCGTCCCCAATCCTTCATCGCCGCGTAGAACTCGTTGTATGTGCGGTCCGTTCCGCCGCTAAAGATCGAAGAGTCTTCGCCTCCTCCGTATCCGATGAATACCTTTTTGGCCGCCGAAATTTGGGCCGGGATAGGGGCCGGCGGCGCATCCTTGGTCTGTGCGGCGTCAACCGAGAAAGGTTGCAGAAGAACTCCGAGAACCAAGCAGAAAACGAGCACGAATCGAGCGGGACGCATCAAACCTCCTCCCTTGTGAATCAACACGCATTCAGAAGCGGCCCGGGAGCGCCGCCCTCACTTCTTAGGACGAATAGCTTCTCGCGTTGGATACAAGGTTTCTGCGGCGCCATTACTTCTGCAGTTCTTTGGGCTGAATGAACAAGAGAAAGGCGCGGTCGTCGTCTGGCCGCGCCTCCCGATTGGATCCGTCCCAGCCCTACTTGCCCTTTTTCTTGATTTCTTTCTTCGCGGGCTTCTTCATGGCCATTCTCCTTCGTGGTCCGACCGCGGCTGAGATGCGCGGCGCAAGCTCGCGGAAGCGGCTCGGCGCGCCCTCTGTGCCGTTCTATACGAGCAGGGCCGCATTCTGTCAAGCAAATTCGTGAGATTCGAGAGACCGCGCCACCCGGTCAAGCCGCTTGAGAAGGTAACCGCAGGCGCTGCTTGCCATGCCCCTGTTCGTCAGGTATATTCGTGGGCCAATTTCACCGGCTCCACAGGGGGAGTCTTCCGTCATGCCAGGTCTGTTGCGCCGTGTTCTTCCGCGCGAAGAGTCCTTCTTCGTCCTTTTCGAGCGGCAAGCCGAGAACATCCGCCTGGGGGCCAAGGCTCTTGTGGACCTGCTCACCCACTACACCGGAGTGCCAGAGCAAATCCAAAGCATCAAAGCCATCGAGCATGCCGGCGACGATATCACGCACAACATTGTCCGTAAGCTGAATCAGACCTTCATCACGCCTTTCGATCGCGAAGACATCCACTTGTTGTGCTCCGAAATTGATGACGTCCTCGACCTCGTTGACGCCGCCGCGGGCCGCTTCGCCCTCTACCGCGTGGGCGTAGTGCGTCCCGGCACGGTGGACCTGGCGCAGATTCTCTACTCTGCGGCGAGCGAAGTTGTGGCTGCGGTTCACGCGCTGGGCAAGCCCGACAGCGCCTTGGTGCACTGCATCGAGATCAACCGGCTGGAGAATGAGAGCGACCGCCTGTGCCGCACCCTCATTGCTCAGCTCTTCGACGAAGAGAAAGACCCCGTGCAGATACTCAAGTGGAAGGAAATCTTCGAGGTCATGGAGACCGCTGTGGACAAGTGCGAGGACGTGGCCAACGTCATCGAAGGGGTGATCCTGAAGAGCGCTTGAGTTCCCTTGGCCGTCCTTGCCCCGGCGAATCTCGTGCCCTGGGGGCGTTTCCCTGCGCGCGGCCGGGCTGCTGCTGGAGGCGTGTATTGTTGAACAGCTTTCACCTGCTCCTGGTCACTGTCTTCCTCACGCTGGCTTTCGAGTTTTCCAATGGCTGGCATGATGCTGCCAATTCCATCGCCACGGTAGTCTCCACGCGCGTGCTAAAACCGCTTTGGGCGGTTGGCTGGGCCGCCATCTGGAACTTTGTCGCTGCTTTCGCCTTTGGCACGGCCGTGGCCAAGACGATTGGCGCGGGGCTGGTGCATCTAAACATGGTCACGCAGCAGGTCCTTCTGGCCGGTTTGCTCGGGGCCATCAGTTGGAACCTCGTCACCCTAGTTCTCGGACTTCCTACCAGTTCCTCGCACGCGCTGATGGGCGGCTACGGAGGGGCGGCGTTCACCCATGCCGGGCTGGCCGCCATCATCCTTCGCGGATGGATTAGCCCCGTTCTCTTCATCTTTCTGTCGCCCGTGGTGGGAATGGTGATCGCCATTCTCGTGACCGTGGCTGCGAACTGGATCGTGCGCCGCCAGCGCCCGCAGCGCATTGACCGGTGGTTCCGCCGCCTGCAGTTGGTCTCCGCGGCGGCCTACAGTCTGGGCCACGGCACCAATGACGCCCAGAAGGGCATGGGCATCATTACCGCCGCTCTTGTTTCCGGCGGACTGCTGCGTACCTACTCCGTTCCCTCCTGGGTCATCCTGTGCTGCCCCCTGGCCATCGCCGGCGGCACCATGGCCGGAGGCTGGCGCATCATCAAGACTATGGGACAGCGCATCACCAAGCTCAACCCCTTCGGGGGGTTCGCCGCTGAAACGGCCGGCGCGTTCACCATCATCGGCGCCGCCACATTCGGCATTCCGGTCAGCACCACCCACACCATCACCGGCGCGATTGTCGGAGTTGGAGCGTCCCACCGGCTCACCGCGGTTCGCTGGGGCGTTACCCGGCGCATCGTTTGGGCCTGGGTCCTCACCATTCCCGGCGCAGCTCTCCTCGGCGGCGTTATCTTTCATTTCATGCAGCGCATTGGCCTGTAGGCGCCCCCCCGCTCAAGCGTGCACCGCGGGCGCGGGCACGTCGGGCTCGACCCCACGCCAGCCCACCGCCCGGCCCTGCACCGCGCGCATGAACGACCGGAAGATCACCACGTACATCATCTGCCGATAGTAAAAGCGCTGCAACAGCACGGGAATGAGCAGCGTCCAATCCTCGCGCTTTTCCAAGGCGAAAGCCACGGCGCAGGTCAGCACGTCAATGAGCATGAAGATCAAGAAGAAGAACACGGAACGCTCCAGGTCCGCGGTGGTCCAGATCTGCGGGAGCTGCAAGACCTTGAACTGCGCCAGGCCCCAAAGCAGCAGCGAGCCGAGGAACATCAAGTCAATCACCGGGGAGATGAGCGGCAGCAGCAATTGGAAGACGAAGATGTTGGGCAGAGCCACCCATCCGAGCGTGCCGTACTTCGGCTGGAAGAGCGTTTCCCGGTGCTTCCACACCGACTGCAGCGTGCCAAACGTCCAGCGAAACCTCTGCCGGATCAGCGCGGAAAGCGTTTCCGGTGCTTCCGTCCAGGCCACCGCCCATTCGTCGTAGCTGATGCGCCAGCCCGTGCGGCGTATGGCGATGGTCAAATCGGCGTCCTCGGCCACCGTGTCCGTGGTGAACCCGCCGAGCGCCTGCACCGTGGACCTCCGCCAGGCCCCCAGGGCCCCGGGAACCACGGTGATGCAATTCAGAAGATCGAAGGCGCGTTTCTCCATGTTCTGGCTGGTGATGTATTCGAGCGCCTGCCAGCGCGTGAGCCAGCGCGAGCGGTTGCCCACCTTCACGTTCCCCGCTGCGGCTCCCACCGTGGGATCGGCGAAGTGCCGCACCAGCTTGCGGATGGCGTCGCGTTCCACTTCTGTGTCCGCGTCTATGGTGATCACGATGTCCGAAGCGGCCTCTCCCAGGGCCCGGTTCAGTGCCGCGGACTTCCCGCGATTCTCCTGGTGGATGATTTTCACTCGCGAATAGCTTCCGAAATTGCTGTCCAGAAGGGCTCCCGTTCCGTCCACCGAGCCGTCGTCCACCACGATGACCCGCAAGTCCGGATAATCCGAATGCAGCGCCGCGCGGACCGTTTCCACGATGACTTTCTCTTCGTTGTACGCGGGAATCAGCACGCTCACGGACGGCGGCGGATCCGGCAGCCGGTCCGGCGGGTCCCGGCGCAGCTTCTCGGCCATGGCCAGCAAGCCGATGATGGCTGCCCGCGCGCTCACGAGCGCAATGCCCAGCAGGAAAATGCCCGCCATCCCCACGCGCAGCAAGTGATACAGCTCGAAGACAAAACCGTCGGCGCGGGCCTCGAGTTGTTCCTTGGGGGAAAGCGGCGTCATCACCTGGTCGCGCGGTTTCCCGAGCAGGTCGGATACCAGCACGAGCTGGTAGCCGCGTGCGCGTATGGCGTCAATGAGCCGCGGCAGGGCTTGCACCGTGTGCTCGCGGTCGCCTCCCCCGTCGTGCAGCAGGACAATGTTCCCCATTTTCAATTGCTGCAAGGCGCTGGCAACGATCTCATCGGGCATCATCTGAGCCCCAGGCGTCTGCTGCCAATCGTGAGGGTCAATGCGCGCGCCGATGAGGATGTAGCCCATGTCCTGCGGAATAGGCAGGTCCTCGATTTCCTCCGCGTACTCCGGCTGGTGGTCAATCCCGTACGGCGGGCGGAAGAGCAGGCTCTTCACGCCCAGCAGGCTCTCGATCAACCGTTGCGTGAGGTTCAGTTGTAGCCGCAATTGGGAGCGGGTAATGTCGTCGAAGCGCGGGTGCGTGTAGGTGTGGTTGCCGATCTCGTGGCCCTCCGCATATTCGCGCTTCACCAGGGCGGGATTGCGGTTGGCTTCGTCCCCGATTACAAAGAACGTCGCCGGAGCGTTCTTCTGGCGCAGGATGTCCAGAATTTTAGGAGTCCAGCGAGGGTCCGGCCCGTCGTCGAAGCTCAGGGCAATTTTCCCCGGGGCCGCGCCCATCTGCTCGATGTCCCAGGAGAGAGGGAGCTTCACGTAGTTCTCGTCCACGATCGAATTCGTCTTGGCGTCGAATTGGAACGTGCGCTCTCCGTTCTTGGGCGTGTCCGCAATACGCCAGATGTCGCCGTCACCTTCGAGAATCAGGTCCGGGCCAGGCGATACGTTTTGCAAGGTAGCCCGCGTGGCGTCGTCGGGATGGAGGACGTCCCAAATCGACCAGATGGAGCTGTCCGCCGAGCCCAGCCGCCAGAGCGCCGTACCTTGCACCCCGGCGCGTTCGCTGGCCCGCAGCTCGTTGTAGGCGGTCACGGCGTCCAGCATCCACACCTGGTGCACGTAATTGTGCTCGTCGGAGTAGGAATAGTGCGGGTTGAGCGAGTCGGAATCGAATTCGATGTCCGCTTCGGATTCACTGGCGCGCAGCAAGGCTTCCTGGACGCTCAACGATTCGGCGATTTCGTGAGCCTTCTTGGGGGCTTGCGGCCAATCGTAGGCATAGTTGGCGATGGCCATGATGATTTTCGATGGCGGCACTTCGCGCACGATCTGGTTGATGTTCTCCACGAACCAGTCCTGCGCGGCGATGGGGCCCGGCGCGGAGTTCTGCCAGTGCTGGTCGTAATTCATCAAAATGATGGCGTCGCTTTGGGCAGCGAAATAGGCGTAGTCATAGACGGGATCGCGGGCCGGCAAGGCGATCATGAACTTCAGCCCGTCAGCGTGCAGCGCCTGCTTGAGTTGCGCGGCGAAGGCGCGGAAATGCTCCTGGCTCGTGTCCGGAACCTCTTCGAAATCGAGGACCAGTCCGGCCTCGTGCGCCAAGGAAGCGTATTCCGCGAGAGCATCGGCCAGTCGCTTTCGCGCCGCGGGATTCGCCAGCATCTGGGCCATCTCTTTGATCCGCCACACCGCGCCGTCGTAGTTGTTCACCAGCCCCATGATGGGGATTTCCACGTTGGCGGATCTCATCCAGCGGTGCAGCTTGTCTCGTTGCAGGATGGCCACGGCCCCCTGGGGGTCCGTCTGAACGGTCTGGTACTTGTCGTAGTCCACCACGGTGATGGCCCCGTCCGGCGTGACCGCGTGGAGTTCCTCAGGCATCAGGACGTCCAGGGTCTTTTCCTTGTAGTGGTTTTTGAGGGAAGCCAAGCTGGTCGGGTCCCAACTCACGTAGAAAGCCGCCCGCAGGGGGTCGTAAGATTGCGCGACCTTGCCCACCCGCGCCAAGCGCGTTCTGGCAGGGCTGCGGGCGGCCGCCGGGTGCGGCCGCGGGCGAACCGGCACGGCATGATAAGCCGGGCGGGAGTCCCGCAGCAGGAGGCTGGGCAGCTCCACCCCAATCACGATGCTGACAAAAAAGTACGCCAGCAGCAGGATCAGCACAGCTCCGCTGGCTTCCAACACTAGGCGTGTGCGCCTCCAGCGACGGCGCTCCACGTCGTAGAAAACAGGCCCGCGTTCCTTCATTGGCGCTCTTCAACCTACCCACTGGAGCAGCGGGTGTCAATCTCATGGAGAAGGAAACCCGCCCATTCGTGTATGATTCCCGTTTCGCCATGAGAAGCTTCCGCTGGCACTTCTTCTTCGCTCTGCTTGTCGGCTTGGCTTTGCGGCTCTTCTTTGTGCTGCGCTATCCGGCGGACTCCGGCGATACGGCCATCTATGAGGCCCTCGCCATGAACTGGCTGCGCCACGGCGCCTTCGGCCTCGTCGTGAGCGGGCAGCTCACGCCAGTGGACATGCGCATGCCCGGCTATCCCGGCTTTCTGGCGGGACTTTACGCCCTCACCGGCCTGTTGGGAGAGGCCGCGCGGCCATTGGTTATGGTCGTGCAAGCGGTCGTGGACCTGTTCGCCTGCGTCTTGACCGCTATCCTCGCCGCTCATCTGGCGCCCGAGTCCCAGCGCTCGCGCGCATCCATCGCGGCGCTTTGGCTGGCGGCGACTTGCCCCTTTCTGGCCAATTATGCGACCGTGCCCCTCACGGAGGTGTGGGCGGCTTTCTTCACCGTCGCGGCGCTGTGCGCGTTGGTTCCCGGATTGATCCTGGCGCGCCGCTGGCATGATGGGGAGGCCGCCAGTCCGGGCACCCTGCGTTGGGCTCTGGGCGGCCTCCTCATTGGCTTGGGAACATTGTTCCGGCCTGAGACGCTTCTGCTCGTTGTGGTGGCCGCGGCCATGCTCCTCTTGTATTGGCGGGCGGGCATGCTTCAAGTTCTCGGCCGTGTTGCCCTGCTCGCCGCCGCTTTCCTTCTGCCTTTGGCGCCGTGGGCCGTGCGCAACTGGAAGACTTTCCATGAAGTGCAGGTTCTTGCCCCGCGCTACTCCGAGCTTCCCGGAGAACTCGTCCCTTACGGCTTCATGTCTTGGGAGAAGACCTGGATGGTGCGGCTGCGAGACGCCTACCTGGTTTCGTGGAAATTGGACGGGGAGCCGATCCTGATCCAGGACGTTTCTCCCGCGGCGTTTGACTCGCCCCAGGAACGCGCCCGCGTGGCGGCGCTCCTGGACCGGTACAACCGCACCCTGACGCTGACCAAAGAAGAGGACCACGGCTTCGCCACGATCGCGCGCGAGCGCACAGCGCGGCATCCTTTGCGCACCTATCTGCGGGTCCCTTTGACTCGGGCGGCTACTTTGTGGTTTACCCCGCGCATCGAGCTTTTGCCCTTCTCCGGCGATGTCTTCCCGCTGGCCCAGAAGTGGAGCGAGGACCGCACGGATCAAATCGTTTCCGCGGGCCTTTTCCTTCTGAACGCGTTCTACGTTGCTCTGGCCTTGTTTGGCATGTGGCGTCTTTGGCGCACGGGAGTGGCCCACCGTGTGCGCATCGGCGCGGCATTGGCCCTGATCGTCTTGTACATTCTCCTGCGGACGGCGCTGCTCACCACGCTCGAAACCGTCGAGCCGCGCTATACGGTAGTGTGTATTCCCATGCTCTTGGCCCTGGGCGCGCAGGCCTGGACCGCCCGCTCCCGCGGGTAGTGAGGTTGTGGAAAAGTCGGGACCCACCGCCCCGGTTTTTGGATATGAGTGTGATTCTACAGGGGATATTGCGTTCGAAATTCCCGCAAAGGTGACCGCCGCGAGACGTTGGGAACGCAAGCGCGTACGGAAGGAATAAGAGAAGACATTTGGGTCTTGGCCCCTCGACTCCGCCTGCCTGGGCAGGCAGGCTCGGGACGTGCTGGAGAAGGTTGCCGGGCAGGGTCGAAACGCGAAGAACCAACGGCTGCCCCCCGGTTCTTTCGTAAGAGTGTGATTGCAGGCGGGTTTAAGTGTCCATTTCCCGTAAGAGTGAGAAACACAGGACTTACAGGCGGATTTTGCGTAAGAGTGCGATCTAAAGGACTTAGCGGGGCTGGAGCCAATTTTCACGGCCTATTGTAGCACGATAGTTACCGAAATGCAATAGAAATTGATGAGAAATTAAAGACCGACCGGGGGCTGTGGAGAAAGCGGGGAGGAAAATAGCCGCATGGCGGTCGGCTTCAAACGTAAGAACCAAAGGCCGCGGAGTTTGAACCCCGCAGACTCCGCGCTACTGGCTTGCCGATTGCGCCAGAAGGCTCATCGTTCCTCGGTCGGCTCCGGGTGGATGGTCAGGCGGCTGATCTGGGGAAACTGCGAGCGCACGCGATCTTCCAGCGCCGCCATGACGTCATGCACCTGGGTGATCGGCAAATCCCCGTCCATGGCGCAGTGGCAGGAGACCACGATGCGATGGTCCACTTCCCGGACGTGCACCTCGTGGCAATCCACGCGCTCGTTTCCTTTGGCCGGCAGAGCGTTGACGAACTCCTCGACGGCCCGGGAAAGGAGCTGCATTTCCCCGCTTTCGCTCTCGGAAGCGGGAATGCGCTTGCCTTGCGGCTCGATGTGGATGTTGACCTCCGCCTGCGTATCGGGAAGGGCGCGAACGGCTTGTTCCAGTTCGTTGGCGTGCCGGTGAGCCTCGCGCAAGCTCAAGTGCTCATCCACCTCGAGGTGCATTTCCATAAACAGCCGGCCGTCCATCTGGTGAGCCGAGAGTTCGTGAATGGCCAGTCCCAAACGCTGCGCCGCGGCGCGCACCGCTTCGAACAGGTGTTCGCCGGCGGAGGCGCGCGGCTCCATGTGCACCATGACGTCGGCGGGCACAATTTCGGCCACGCTTTTTTCCACCGCGTCGCTGAGGAGGTGAGCCTGTTGCAGGCTGGCGGTGCGGGCCAAGCTGATGGTCACATCCACGAAATGGCGGTTGCCCGCGCGGCGCACGCGCACGCGCTCGGCGCGCAGCACGCCGTCAATGCTTTCCACCGCCTCGGCGATGCGCCTCTGCATGGCCACCGGCGCGGCGTCCAGCAAGGCGTCAATGGTGCGACGCCCCAGCCGCCCGCCCACCCAGATGATGAAGCCCGCGACCATCAGCGCCGCCAGGGGATCCGCGTAGCGAAGCCAAGGAGCGCCCCAGCGTTGCCCAGCCCACACGGCGGCGATGCTGGCGATAACCACGGTCGTGCTCCACACGTCGGCGGAGAAATGCAGCGCATCCGCCTCGAGGGCTTCGCTGCGGTACCTTTGCGCCACGCGGCGCAGCGCCCGCGCGCGCGCCAGGTCGATCCCCAGGCCCACGAGCAGCACGGCCAGGGTACTGACGCTTGGGCGCAGGTGCACGCCGCGGATGAGCAGCCGGTGGAACGCTTCCCAGACAATGTATAGAGCGGTCAGCAGAAGCAGCCCGGTTTCCACAAACGCCGAGAAATTCTCGAACTTGCCGTGGCCGTAAGGGTGATTCTCGTCCGCGGGCCGGTCTGAGATGCCCACGGAAAGCCAGGTGACCACCGCGGCCACCAGGTCCAGCCCCGAGTGCAGGGCCTCCGATAACACGCTCAGACTTCCCGTGGTCACAGCCAGAAACGCTTTCAGCCAAACTAGCGCTGTTGCCGAAACCACCGACCAGAGTGCGGCGGTTCTTTTCTCGCGCCGTTCCTTCTGTGCTGGGGCCGTTGGGCTCACCACTCCTGTTTTACCTCGTCGAGAGTCCCGTCAATCCATATGTCCCTTAGCATATCCCCGGGGCGCAATAGCCTAACACGATGCCAGGACGACGTTGGGGCGTTGAAACGCTTGGGGATGACCGGCATCGGCAAGGGTGCAGGCTGGCGCGTAATGAAGAAAAACCGCCCGGGACAAAAACAAACGCCGCAAGGCGCGACATGCCACGGATTCCGCCCCGCGTCCATCACCAACGTGAGCCACCAGGAACCCTGAAAACCCATGCCCCCAGAAACCCGCAGACTTTCAACCCCGGAAAGTCTGCGCTACGCGGTTTGCAGGGAGGTTGTTGGCGTGTTCCCTTGACTTCGCTCAGGATGACGGAGTTTCTTGAAAGGGCGGGTGCGGGTGCGGGTATGCTACTCTCTCGGTTCGAAAGCGGCTGGGAGCGGTTCGAAAGCGCCTTGGAGCGAGGCGGAAGGGGCTGGAAGCGAGGACATGGAAAAGCGGAAGATTCTGGCGACGCACGGGCTCTTCGATCTGGCGCGCTGGATACTCGAGCCGCATCTGGACGTGGAGTACTGGACGGCGGGGGGACAGATTCCGCGGCGAGAGTTGCTCGCGCGCGTGCGGGACAAAGAAGGTTTGATTTGCCTGCTGACGGAGCAGGTGAACTCCGAGTTGCTGGACACCGCGCCGAAGCTGCGCATCGTCGCCAACATGGCTGTGGGGCACGACAACATTGATCTGGGGGCGTGCACGCAGCGGGGAGTGGTGGCCACGAACACGCCAGGGGTGCTCGAGGAGACGACCGCGGATTTGGCCTGGGCGCTGATGATGGCCGTGGCGCGGCGGGTGGTGGAAGGCGACCTAGTAGTGCGCTCGGGACAGTGGCAGGGCTGGGATTTCGACCAATTGTGCGGGACGGATGTGTGGGGCAAGACGCTGGGAATCGTAGGGTTCGGCAGGATCGGCCGGGCCATGGCGCGGCGGGCGAGAGGTTTCGGTATGGGGGTGGTGTACGCGAGCCGGACGCGAGCGCCGGAAGAGGTAGAGAAGGAGCTGCGGGCGGAGTACCGGACGCTGGAAGCGCTGCTGGAGGAAGCGGACTTCGTCAGCTTGCACGTGCCGCTCACGGAGGATACGCGGGGGATGATTGCCACGCCGCAGCTAGCGCGCATGAAGCCGACCGCCTTCCTTATCAACGCCTCGCGAGGAGCGGTGGTGGACGAAGCGGCGCTGGTGAGCGCGCTGGAGCGAGGGAAGATCGCGGGAGCGGCTTTGGACGTGTACGAAGAGGAGCCGTTCGTGCATCCTGGCTTGAGGCGGGCGAACGTGGTGCTGACGCCGCACCTAGGTTCGGCTTCGATGGAGACACGGACGAAAATGGCCTGCACGGCCGCGGAGAACGTAGTGGCGCTTTTCAAGAGGCAGCGGCCGCCGAACGCGCTGAATCCGGAAGTGCTGGAGAAGAAGAATCCACCGCGATAGCGCCCTTCCAACAAGTTGGAACGGCACTAGCGCAGGAGAAGGAGGGAAGATGCTGGTGACGCGAGACAACCCCAAATTGACGCTGGAAGGAGCGAAAGCCGTGCTGGCCGGGGCGGAGAAGCGCGCCCTGGAGATCGGTGTGCCCATGGACATCGCGGTTGTGGACGACGGGGGGCACCTGCTGGCGTTCGTGCGCATGGACGGGGCGAAACTCTCTTCGGTGGAGATCGCGCTGCGCAAAGCGTACTGCTCGGCAACGCGGCGGCAGCCATCGAACGCGGCGATGCAGGGGGGCCAGCCCAATGTACTGCTTTCCCTGGGGCTGGCCATCGCCAGCGGGGCGCAGCAGACGCCCATTCGCGGGGGGCTGCCGCTGATGGTGGGCGGGAAATGCGCGGGGGCCATCGGGGTGAGCAACGGAACGGAAGAGCAAGACGTGGAAGTGGCCACGGCGGGCGCGGCGGCGCTGGAGAAGTCCTGAGCGGATGGCCGTGGCCGGGCTAAAGCAATGCGCGCGAAGGATCTTCGCGGCGACCTTGCGGGCGATTGACATTCCCCAAACCATGGAACGGAAACTGGGGCGTCGCGGGCCGCTGATGCGGTGCGGAGATATGGTTGTGGACCTGCGCGACTACGGGCGAATTCGCGTGGTAGCCATCGGGAAAGCGGCGCACGGTATGGCGGAAGGGCTGGCGCGTGCTATGGGGCCGGAGTTTCGCGCGGAAGGTGTGGTTGCCGCTTCCAGCGCGGCGGAGCCGCCGCTGCCCGGGCTGAAGTGTTTCGCGGGCGGACATCCGCTGCCGACAGAGAAGAGCCTTGCGGCGGGGCGCGCCATCCTGGAATTGCTGCGGGGATGCGACGCAGAAACGCTGGTGTTCTTCCTTTTGTCCGGAGGGGGATCGTCGCTGGTGGAATGGCCGCTGGACGAGGAGGTCACTCTGGAAGAGTTGCGGACGCTGCACCAAGCGCTGGTGACTTGCGGGGCGCCGATCGAGGAGATCAACGCCGTGCGCAAGCACGTTTCCGCAGTGAAGGGGGGACGGCTGGCGGTGGCGGCCGGCCCGGCCATGAAACTGACGTTCGGCGTGATGGACGTTCCCGAAGGGAAGGAGGATGCGCTGGCTTCCGGCCCGACGCTGCCCGATTCGACAACGGTCCAGGATGCAAGGCGAGTGATCGAGGAATACGGCCTGGGAGAAAGGCTGCCGCGAAGGATCCGGGTGATGTTCGATTCGGAACGCATCGCGGAGACGCCCAAGGAGACCGATGCGGCGTTCGGGCGGGGGGCGTTCAGCGTTTTGCTGGGAAGGCACGATTTGCTGCACCAGGCGCACCGCGCCGCGGAGGCCGAGGGGTTCGTCACGCAATGCGACGACGCGACTGACGGCTGGCCCGCAAGGAAGGCGGCAGGATTCTTGCTGGAGGAACTGGCGGAGATGCGGCGGGAGAATCCTGGGCGGCGTGTGGCGCTGGTGGCAGACGGGGAGGTGTTGTCGCGCGTGACGGGGAGCGGGGCGGGGGGCAGAAATGCGGCGTTCGTGCTCGATTGCGTGGCGAGGATTTCAGGGCAGCCGCTGGCGGTACTCAGCGGGGGGACCGACGGAATTGACGGGAACAGCCCGGCGGCCGGGGCC
>Ga0187771_10000964_pt1 | contig 18717 bp, 10 predicted proteins | sample 0116_SJ02_MP15_1_FD_133139 | JGI IMG/M metagenome (GOLD analysis project Ga0187771, IMG submission 133139) | Tropical peat soil microbial communities from peatlands in Department of Meta, Colombia - 0116_SJ02_MP15_10_MG | ecosystem: Environmental > Terrestrial > Soil > Wetlands > Peat | place...
ACGAGCGGTACAGTATACTTCGCGGCTAAACCGTTGGAAGCCACGGATGACGCGGAGCTGGCGCGATTTCGGAACAGCGCCATAGGTTTTGTCTGGCAGCGGCATCATCTTTTGCCGGATTTTTCGGCTGCGGAGAACGTCGCCTTGCCGCTGCTGGTTCGCGGGGAGCGCTTGCGGGAAGCGCTCCGGCGCGCGCACGAGTGGCTCGCGGAAGTGGGCCTGGCGGCCTACGCCAGCCATCGTGCCGGGGAGCTTTCCGGAGGGGAGCAGCAGCGCGTCGCGATCGCCCGGGCGCTCGTCACCGGGCCGTCTGTGCTGCTCGCGGATGAACCCACCGGAGACTTGGACGAGCGGAACGCTGTTGCCGTGTTCGAGCTGATCGAACGGCTGCACCGGGCGCACCGGCTGAGTTCGCTGATGGCGACGCACAACCAAGCGCTCGCGGCGCGCTGTGATCGCGTGATGGGGCTCGAGCACGGGGTCCTGAGGCCGGTTACCCAGCGTGGAGTCGGCCGGCCCGGGACGTTCTCTGAGGGAGAAGCGAGCTGACCGTGTTTGAACGCTATACAGAGAAGGCCCGGCGCGTTATCTTCTTCGCCCGCTACGAGGCCAGCCAGTACGGGAGCCCGTTCATTGAGACGGAGCACTTGCTTCTCGGCTTGATCCGGGAAGACAAGGCCCTGGCCAATCGCTTCCTGCGCCAGCAGGGTTCCATCGAATCCATCCGCAAGGAGATTGAGGCGCGCATCACGATTCGGGAACGCATCTCCACCTCCGTGGAGGTGCCCCTCAGCGCGGAGTGCAAGCGCATTCTGAACATGGCCGCGGAAGAGGCCGAGCGGCTCGGGCACAAGCACGTAGGCACAGAACATTTGCTGCTGGGCATTTTGCGCGAGGAGAAGTGCTTCGGCTCGGAGATCCTCACAGAGCGCGGGCTGCGCCTTTCCACCATGCGCGAGGAATTGGCGCGGGCGACGGGCGAGAAATCCCCTTCCGCCCGGCCCAAGGAGACCTCGCTGCTCGCGGAGTTCAGCCGCGACCTTACCCAGGCGGCGGGCGAGGGCCAACTGGACCCGCTGGTTGGCCGGGAGCACGAACTGGAGCGCGTGGTGCAGATTTTGTGCCGGCGCACGAAGAACAATCCGGTGCTGATCGGCGAGCCGGGGGTAGGCAAAACGGCCATTGTCGAGGGTCTGGCGCAGCGCATCGCCGACGGCGACGTGCCCACCTTCCTGTCCGACAAGCGCATTCTTTCCCTGGACCTTTCGCTGATCGTCGCGGGAACCAAGTACCGGGGTCAGTTCGAAGAGCGCTTGAAGACCATCATGAAGGAGCTGATGGAGAGCCAGAACGCCATCGTGTTCATTGACGAGCTGCACACCTTGGTGGGAGCAGGCTCGGCCGAGGGGTCCCTGGACGCGGCCAACATTTTGAAGCCGGCGCTCTCGCGCGGAGAGATTCAGTGCATCGGGGCCACCACCCCCGGGGAGTATCGCAAGTCGGTCGAGAAGGACCGCTCGCTGGAGCGGCGGTTCCAGGCGGTGAAGGTGAGCGCCCCGGACGAAGAGGAGGCCATTCAGGTTCTGCAGGGCGTGCGCGAGCGGTACGAGAAATTCCACGCCGTGTCCTACACCGACGAGGCCCTGCGCTACGCCGTCTATCTTTCCAACCGGTACATTCCCGACCGCTTCCTCCCGGACAAGGCCATTGATCTGATTGACGAAGCCGGGGCGAGGGTGAAGCTGCGGCAAGCGATGGTGCCGGACGAGGTGGCCGAGGTGCAGAAGCGCGTGAAGTTCATCACCCACCGCATGGAATCGGCCATCGCCAACCACGAATTTGAAAAGGCCCGCTTTTATTCGGAGGAAGAGCGCAAGGAAAAAGAGAGCCTGCGCAGCCTGAGGGAGAAGTACAAGCTCGACGACGGCTCTACCGGCGTTGTTTCCCGAGAGGACATTGAAGAGGTGGTGGCGCGGTGGACGGGCGTGGCGGTCACGTCTATCAAGGAGGACGAGCAGCAGAAGTTGTTGCGCATCGAGGAAGAACTGCACAAGCGGGTCATCAGTCAGGACAAGGCCATCGGCGCCCTGGCCCGCGCCATCCGCCGCAGCCGGGCGGGCCTCAAAGCTCCCGGCCGGCCGGTGGGGTGCTTCTTCTTCCTGGGACCCACGGGCGTGGGCAAGACGGAAGTGGCTCGGCGGCTGGCGGAATTCCTTTTCGGCTCGGAAAAGTCCCTGGTGCGCTTCGATATGTCCGAGTACATGGAGAAGCATTCCGTGTCGCGGCTGATCGGGGCGCCTCCGGGCTACGTAGGTTATGAAGAGGGCGGGCAGCTCACCGAGCGGGTGCGGCGGACCCCGTATTCGATTATTCTGCTGGACGAGATCGAGAAGGCGCACGCGGACGTGTTCAACATTCTTCTGCAAGTGTTCGAGGACGGCCAGCTAACTGACGGTCTGGGCAACACCGTGGACTTCCGCAACACCATTGTGATCATGACCTCGAACTTGGGCGCCCGCCATCTGCAAAAACGCACTTCCATCGGGTTCCAGTCCGCGGGAGAGGAAGCGGGCCAGAAAAGCATGGACGACCTGGTCATGGCCGAGGTCAAGCGCGTATTCAATCCGGAGTTCCTGAACCGCCTGGATGAAGTGATTCTCTTCAACCCCTTGGGGGACGACGACCTCCTGCGCATAATTGATTTGCTTGTGGGGCAAATCAACGATACCCTCATTCACCGTCAGGTGCAGATCGCGCTGACGCCCGAGGCCCGCTCGTGGATCCTGCAGAAGACTTGCTCGGATCGCAGCTACGGGGCGCGCCCGCTGCGCCGCGCGCTGCAGAAGTATGTCGAGGATCCTTTGTCGGAGGCGCTCATCCAGGGGGGCGTGCAACGGCCAGCGACCCTCGAAGTGTATGTGCTCGGAGAGGGGTTGAGCTTCCGCCCGGCGGTTGAGGCAACCCCGGTGGTCAATTAAGAATCACAAGCGCACAGCCGGCCCGGTCCAGGGTCCGACGGGAGAAAAGTCATCTTGGGTGCTGGGGAGCGGCCTTGACCGTCATGGCGGCCGCGCACAAGAGAATTTGCCTGCCTTGCTTTTGCTCGCGACTGGGCACGGGTTCGCGCCCCGTGCTGGCCGCCCTCGCGCTCCTATGGCCTGCCTGGAGCCGGGCGCAGGACCAAGCCGGCGTGCAGGTTGCCTCCGCGGCGGCGCCCACGGCGATGCTGGCGCAACCGGCCGCTGCTCAAGAGACTGCGGCCCCGCAGCCGGGCGAAGGGCAGTACGTCATTGACCGCATCGATTTCGTCGGCAACCGCCGCATCCGCAGCGACACCCTAAGAGCGCGCATCTTCAGCCGTCCCGGAGACCCTTACAGCGAAGCGGCGCTGCGGCGGGATTTCCAGGCCCTCTGGAACACGCAATTCTTCGAAGACGTTCAATTGCGCGTCGAAAACAGCCCCAAGAATCCGCATGGCAAGGTCATCATTTTCGAGGTCAAGGAGCGGCCCATCATCCGCCGCATCCGCTACGATGGGCTGAAGTCGGTGACCGAATCCGATGTCCTGGACCGCTTCAAGGACCGCAAAGTGGGTCTGACGGTGGAAAGTCAGTTCGACCCCACGAAAATCAAAAAGGCCCAGGTGGTTATCCAGGAATTGCTGGCGGAACACGGACGGCAGTTCGCCAAAGTGACGCCGGAATACGAGCGCATCGCGGCCAGCAACGCGGTCATCTTGATCTTCAAGGTGGACGAGGGGCCGAAAGTCAAGGTGGGGCGTATCACGTTCACGGGGAACCACGCCTTTTCCGACCGCAAGCTCATCCGCGCCATGAGGCATTCGCGGCCGTATGCCATTCCCATGTACCTCTTCAACATCAATGTGCTGACGAAGACCTTCGACCGCAGCAAGCTGGACGAGGACCTGGAAGTGGGCGTGCGCGGCTTGTATCAGGACAACGGGTATTTCCGCGTGGTGGTGAAGGACCCCGTTCTCAAGACGACGGACGTGGAGGGCCGCGCTTTTCCGGGCGTGAAGCACAAGCACGGCAAGGCGACCAACATCACCATCGCCATTGAAGAAGGCCAGCGCTACCGCATGGGCACGCTAAGAATCGTCAGCGCGGATCCGGACAGGGGACTGACCCTCAAAGTGGACGCGCTCAAGGCCATGTTTCCCCTCAAGGAAGGAGACATCTTTTCCCTCGGCAAGGTGCGCAAGGCCTTCGAGAACTACAAGAACGTGTACGGGCAGTACGGCTTCATTGATTTCACCAGCGAGCCGGTTACCGACGCGGACGAGGCCAGCAAACGCATCAACCTCACGCTCAAGTTCAATGAACAGAAAATGTACTACGTGCGCCGCATCAATTTTATCGGCAATACCACGACCCGCGACAAAGTGATCCGCCGGGAGATCCTGATTGACGAAGGCCAGCTGTTCAACCAGCGGGCCTGGGAAGTCAGCATCCTGCGCCTGAACCAGCTCGATTACTTCGACAAGATCAAGAAGGAAGACGCGGAAATCAAGCGCAACAGCAAGGAAAGCTCGGTGGATATAAACCTCAAGCTCAAGGAAAAGGGCAAGCAGTCCATTTCCCTTCAGGGGGGCGTGAGCGGCCTGGTGGGAAGCTTCGCTGGCTTGACCTACCAAACCAACAACTTTCTTGGGCTGGGGGAAACGCTCACGGTGAGCGCGCAACTGGGGAGCATCCAGAGCAGCGAGATGTTCGGCTTCACCGAGCCTTATCTCTTCGACCGTCCCATCTCCACCGGCTTCACGATATTCGGGAGTAAGTTCAACTACAATGAGGCGCAGGAATACTCCCTGCTGTTCCAGACGCCCATCGCTCTGCCCGGTACCCTGTCCCAGGACTACACGCAAAACAGCGCGGGTTTTACGCTCTTTGCCAGCTACCCGCTGCGGCGCTTCTCCTTCACGCGTTTGGGTCTGACCTATGGTCTTACGCGGACGGACATCGAAGCTTTCAGCCAGGCCTCCCAGATCCTTTTTAGCGAGCTGCAATTCCGCAGCGTCATCGGGCCCAGCGCCTACTCGGGAATTCTCGAGAGCCGCATCACGCCCACCATCACCTACAACACGGTGGACAATCCTCTCAACCCGACCAAAGGCAAGAGCCTCTTCTACTCCTTCAGCATCGAAGGCGGCAAGCTCGGCGGAAACGTGAACTCCATCACCAACACCGCGGAATTTAAATACTTCCGACCGGTCAATAAGCGCCACCACGTCGCCGGGTTTCGTTTGCAGGCCGCGCACATCACGAGCTTTGGGGGACTCGGCTTGCTGCCGACCAGCCGCTTTTATACCGGGGGCGAGGATAGCATTCGGGGCTTCGATATTCGCACCATTACGCCGGTCATCTTCCTTCCGGTCAAGAACCAGTATTCGTTCACCGATCCCAAAGACGGTGTTCCGCGCACGGTGGATTATTTGACCTTTCAACCCGAACTGATCGGCGGAGACTTGCAAGGCATCGGCAATTTCGAATACCGCATCCCCCTTGCCGGCAACACGGTGGGCATGACCCTGTTTGTGGACGCCGGCGCGGTGGGCATCCTGAACACGAACGACCTGAGACTCCCGGCGGCCACGCTTAGCAGCCTGCGAACGGAGTTTCCCCCGATCCCCCCCTATAACGTTACCATTCCATCTAAAGCGAGTATCCTGCAGGCCACGAATTTCGCCTTGCACACCTCCATGGGCATTGAATTCGTCGTGCAGATACCCATCATTCAGGCGCCGCTGCGCTTTTACTTCGCAATGAACCCGGACCGTTTTCACCAGACCATCGTTCCTCTGCCCGGGGACTGGTGGCACAACGATCCGACCCTGCTTCTTATCGAGAATAAACAGTACGGTGACCCCTGGTATTACCAGAATGTGCTCTTGCCCGCCCTTAAAGATTTGACGAGGAACCCGGGACAAGGCTCGTTGCTGCACGATTTCGAGGCCTCCCACGTTTTCCGGTTCACCGTGGGGCGGACATTTTAGCCGGATGCGGAGAAGAGAAAGGCAGGCGGTGAGAACATGCTTGGGAATGGCAAGGGCATGAAGGCGCGCCGGATGCGCGCACTGTTTCTGGGGACGGCCTTGGCTGCCGCGGCCGTATGCGGCTGCCACAGCACCTCCTCGTCCACCACCACGACGGTGACCATATCGCCGCCGAGCACGGTCCTGGTGATCAACCAGACGGACACCTTCACGGCCACCGTGGCCGGCCCTACGAACACGGCGGTCACTTGGACCTTGACGGCCAGCGGATGCGCGGCCTCGACGCAGACGGAAACTTCCACGCAAACTAAGCCTACTCCCACCTGCGGCGGCTCGATCTCCAACTGGACGAACAACACCACCGGGACGAACTCCGTTCTCTTCACCGCCCCCTCCGTCGTGCCTACTCCTACGCCCTCGACAGCCACCGTCACCATCACGCTGGAAGCGGTCTCCACGGAGGTTTCCACTGCTTCCGGCACGGCCACCATCTTCATTTCTTCCGGCGTCACTGTGACCGTTAGTCCCTCGTCGGCCACGCTGAACGGCACGGAAACCTTCCCCTTCACCGCTACGGTAACCAATGACGCGGGGAATAAGGGGGTGACGTGGACCGTTACGACGAGCGGGGGCACGATGAATCCCGCCACGAGCACCAATTGCACGGTCGGCAAGACCGGGACGCCGCCCCCCGATACCTGCACGTCCACCTACACGGCTCCCCAGACCGCCGGAACCTACACCATTACGGCCACCTCCGTGGCGGACACGTCCATTAGCGGCTCCGCTTCCGTCACCGTGGTCAACGCTTCTCCGGTGAAGCCCACCATCACCGGCATCTCTCCGCACTCCATGGGAGTGGGGAGCGTCCTGCAGGACCTTTACATAAACGGAACGAACTTCCTCTCCACCACTACGGTATTTCTGTGCGCGCCGGCAAGCTGTCCACCACCTGCTAACCAATCTCCCTTTCCCTCCACGCAGATCGTGGTTCCCAATTCGAATGTGATCCGCTTGCGATTCACGGCCGATCCAACGACGGACACAACAGGCGTTCTGCTCGCGCCGGGCACTTACACGGTGTACATCCAGCAGCAGGTGCCACAGGGCGGCGCTCCGCAGCCGCAGACGTGCACCGCGACCCCGGCGTGCGGCACGTTCACGGTGGAGCCCGTGCGTCCCGGCCTGGTGGCTGCGTCGCCGGCCAGCACCCCGCAGTTAAACGCCTCCTCCTCGGTGCAAATGCAAATAGATGGCGGCTTTTTTGGCCCGCCATCCAACGACCTCGTTTCCATAACGCTGGGTGGCAGCGTCGCGGGCACGGTCCAGAGCCCACAGGGAAGCAACGCGCGCCAACTGAATGTGAACCTGAGCTCTAACACCCTGTCCACGCCGGGCCTGGTTCCCCTGGGTGTCCAGTTGACGAATAGCAACCCACCCATAGAGGCCGTCACCAACATTGCGGTGCAGCCAGATCCCACCGTCAACAAACTCCCCGCCTCCCAGACGCTCTCATTGCCTGGCGGCGCCACTGCGGAGCCGTCGGGCATTGCCTTGGACTCGCCTATCGGCGTTGGCGTAGTGGCCCTGAGCGGCAGGGATTCCGTGGAGCTTATCAACTTGGGTCCCTCTCCATCGAGGCCGGGATTTCCGACGGCGTCGGCGGAGATCTCGGTGAACGGTTCTCCTGCCCCTATCGCCCCTCCGTGCTCGCCATGCGACCCGGTCGGCGTGGCCGTGGACGATCACCTGCACCTCGCTGCGGTGGTCAACGTCTTAGGCAGAAGCGTGAGCATTGTGGACCTGCAGGGGCAAGCGCTCCTGGGCAAGATTGATTTGAGCCCCATCTCGCCCCAATGGTCCTCGGGGACACCTGCAGCCCCGGCCCCGGCCATTTTCCCCGTCGGAGTAGGGATAGATACGAATTTGCACGAAGGCCTGGTGACGTTTGTCGCCGAGGCGCCCTTCAATGCCGGCTATATCGGTGCCATCATCAACATAGGCCCTTCGCTGCCTGCTGGAGTGAGTTGTCTCCCGGTCACCTCGCCTGCGCCCGCGGGACCGTACTGCATCACCGGCGTGGTGAGCTTGAACGACGGCACGGACCCTCAGGCGGCCTTCGAGCCGAGGCTGCGCTGGATGGCGGTCTCGCCCGGCGGCTCAGGCGTCTTTTCCGCTGTGAATCTGGCGCAGCCAGTATCCGCCGTGCCCATCGCTACCACGGCGAACAACGGCCTGACGCGCACCGCTTCCGGCCTAATCACCGTGAATGTGGATACCACGAACAGTTGTCCCTCGGGAACACCGCCTTCCTCTCCGGGATGCCTCACCCTGGATCCCTTGCAGCCGGGGTCGGTCCTCATCGAGGGCGCCGCGGACCCCAGCTTCAACGGAAGCTATTCGGTCGCTCCCAGCAACTCGACGACGCCGACGATTACCAGCACCAGCTTCACCATCCAGTTGGTGTGCGGCTTAACCGGCACGCCTGTTTGTCCTCCTACGGGAGCCAGCGGGAGCGGCACTGTGTACTTTTCCGAACCGCTTTTCACCATCACCCTGGGCAATCCCACTTTGCGTGGCATAGCCATCAATCCGGTGACGCACACAGCCGTTCTCTCTGATCCCAACGGCAACTCCGTTTACTTCGTCAACCTGCTCAGGCAGCTTGCCTTTCAGACCAGCCCACAGACACAGACCGGCTTGGGAAACGTGGCCGCGAGCTTCCAGCCCTACTCCAATGTGGCCGTGGTGGTGAACTGCCCAGGGTGCGCCTCCCAGCAGTCCCTCCCCGGCACCATGATGCTCTTCGATCCTGGGGCACCCAGCCTGCTCGGCGGCGGCACGACCATCACTGTGGGCACCAATGCCGTCGCCACGGGGAATAATCCCGTAGCCGTGGCTATTGATCCTCCGACCAACCAGGCCTTGGTCGCTAACCTGGCCGACGGCAGCCTGACCGTCATATCGCTGGGAACGATCAAGCCGGTGCAAATCAGCGAAGTGATTGTTCCGCAACAAAGCCCCGCGCTCCCTTCCGGCTATGTTTACACGTCATCCACCGGCGTGACCTTGACGGTCAACGGTTTGGGTTTCTCCAACTCTGGGGTTTACCTGGACGGAACGCTTGTGGCCGCAGGCTCCGGATCGAGCCGGCAACTCACCGTGACCATCCCCGCTACGTTCCTGGCCTCTCCTCGGCGTTACAGCCTGGAAGTTTCGAATGATGGCGTAACCTTCTCCAACTCCGAGGATTTCACCGTCGTCGGCGCGGTGCCTGTTCCGTGTACGTCTGCCACGGGCGCATCGCAGCTTTCCGCGGTGGCCGCCGGCGAATTGTATGATCCCACCCTCACCCAGCCGGGCGATCGCGACATCGCCGTGGTCACCGATGCGGCCTGCGACACCGCTTCCCTCGTTGACATCGGCCCCAACACCCAGAATGACCCGCAAGGCGGAACCGTCATTGCGACTGTCCCCGTGGGCGTCGCGCCCGAGGGCGTAGCCGTCTCCTCGCGCCTCGGTTTGGCCGTGGTTACCAACAGGAACATTGACCTCACTACACTGCTGCCCACGGGCACCGGCAGCCTGTCCATCGTGAATCTCAATAACCCAGCGGCGACGCCCGTCACCGTCAACGTCGGCTCGGAACCCCTGGGCGTGGATATTGACCAGGATAATGGCAGCGCGGTGATTGCCAACTTTGATTCCAGCAGCCTGACCATCATCCCCGATATCACCGCGAGCACCCCGGCGCCAACCTCCATCGCCGTAACGGAAGGGCCGCTCGCCGTGGCCGTTGATTCTCCGGACCATCTCGCCGTGGTGACCAGCCCCTTCGCCACGACTGCCGGCAACGGGGAGATCCTGGTGGTGGACCTGCTGTCGAATTCCATCACCAACACCTTCCTCACAACCGGCATCGTCCTTACCGACGCGGTCTTCGATCCCGTCACCTCGGATTTCTATGTCACTTCCACCGACCTGAAGGCCGTCTATACCGTGACTCCGCTGACAGGCGCGAGCCCAGGAGTACCCACTCCGGTGGGCATCACTCCCGCGAGTCTGGCCTTCAACTACCAGACCAATACGCTCGCGGCCTTGGACCCGCAGAGCAATGCGATGATTACCCTTGACGGAAACGGCTTGAGCGCCCAAACCATCTTCGGTCCAGTGAACGGGCTCACCCCGCAATCGTTGTCAGCGAGCACTGGTGCGCAGCAATTCAGCGTGGCGGTCAATCCGCGGACGAATCTGGCGGTCGTGGTTGACCAGCCCAACGGCCGGCTGCTGCTTGTCCCCCTGCCCCACTAGGGCCGTTTCAACGTATTCCGGCAAATGGTTCTGTGCTGTCCTTGGCGCGGGGGTGGAGAAATTCTCGCCGCCTCGTTGCTGAAATAGTTGGAACGGTGCTAACGGGCGAAAACGTGGCGCCGGCCGGCCTGGCTGCGGGCGCGGTGTCAGTGCGGCGCCCGCCGCGCGCGTTTTGCATTGCTCGCGTGAAGCGGGTTCGGCTATAATGCCCCGATTCTTCCGAGGCCAGGCTGCGCATCAAGGAAAGATCGCGCATTCTCGGACTTTGCGCAGGGAAGTCGGAAATAAGGAGATCAAAGTGAACGTCAAAGCGCTTCTCTTCAAGGCCGCCCTGTTGGCGGGGGCGGGGCTGCTCGGAAACGCCGCCGCATGGGCTCAGGGCGGGGCCTCCGCATCCTCTGCTCCTCAAAAAGTGGGGGTGATAGACGTTCGGCGGGCGCTGCAGAATACGGCCGAAGGCAAACAAGTTGCCGCCGAACTCTCGGCCAAGTACCAGCCGCGCCAGGCCGAACTTGAGAATCTGAACCGGCAGCTCACCGACTTGCAGCAGCGGCTGACCGCTGGCCAAGACAAGCTTAGCGATGACGAGATGAACCGCCTTCGTCGCGAGGGCCAGCGTGTCAGCACGCAGCTCGACCGGAAGCGGAACGAGTACCAGGAGGATTTGAACAACGAGCAAAGCGACATCCTGGATCGCCTGGGACATAAGCTCATGGATGTGGTGGACCGGTACGCGCGCGAGAACGGTTACACGCTGGTGCTGGACGTTTCCGCGCAGAATACCCCGGTGGTCTACTCCTCGTCGCAGGTGGACATTACCCAGGACATCGTCCGGGTGTACGACCAGACTTACCCGGTTAAGGCCGCCACAGCGGCGCCGGCGCAACCGCGGCCTGCGCAGCCGCATCCAGCGGCCCCTCAGCAGAAGCCTCAATAGACGGACCAGAGCTTTGCGCCGCGATGTGCGGAGCATGCCCCCGCCGGCGTTTTGTGTCGCTAGCGCCGTTCCAACTAGTTCACTGACGGGGCGGCGTGCGTTTCTCCACCTACCCGCCAAGGGCGGCACAGAACCATGGCCTCAATCCGTTGGAACGGCGCTAGTTCATTGAACGAGTTGGACTTGCTCGCTGGCTTCCGAGCCGACGGCGGTTGCCCCGCTTTCTTCCGGGTCTTGCGCCTCCGCAGGCGTTTCCCTCTGCGTTCCCGGCGTATCTTTCCCTTGTTGCTTTTGTTTCCTCCGGAGTCTATACTTCACCTTGCTCAGAACGGTCGCACGAATGAGTGGGCGCGAGCCCACTTTTTTGTTGCGGAGGAACGGGCCGCCGCTGAGGCGTGGAAGGACATGGATTTGATCGCCATCCGCGAAGCCGCCGAACGCGTGGCGCGTTCGGAAGGTCTGGAAGTCGTTGATGTGGAGTGGAAGACTGGCAAGCAACGTTTTCTTCGGGTGACCATAGATCGCCCGCTGCAAGCGTGCGGCGCGCCTCCGGAGGCGGCTGGCGGCAAGGAGCCGGCCCGGCCGGCGAGCGGCGTGAGTCATGGCGATTGCGAGCGGGTGAGCCAGCAGTTGAGCGTTATCCTGGACGTGGAGGAGTTGGTGCCCGGCCCGCGCTACGTTCTGGAAATCAGCTCGCCGGGGCTGGACCGCCAGCTCTCGAAGCCCGCCGAGTTCGAACGGTTTCGAGGACGCTTGGCCCGCATTTCCACGTGCCAGCCCGTGGAGGACGCCAAGTTTTTCGAGGGCCGTTTGGCGGGCTTCGCCGCGGGGAAAGTGCGCTTGGAGCTGCAGGGCCGCGAGCGGCGTGTAGTGGAGGTGCCGCTGGGCCTGATTCGCAAGGCCAAGTTGGTGGTGGAATTCTAGGAACAGGGAAATGCCGAACCTGCTTTACCAACAAATCGAGATGCTCAGCCGCGAGAAACACATCGAGCCCGAGGTGGTGATCGCGGCCATTGAAGACGCCATGGTGGTCGCCGCGCGCAAGCAGTACAAGACCGAGGAAGACCTGCGCGCGAAACTCGACCCGGAGAGCGGCCAGGTGAACGTCTTCGCCGTGCGCGCCGTGGTCGAGGAGGTCGCCGATCCCAAGCGCGAGTTCACCCTGGCGGAGGCCAGGAAAATAGACCCGGCCGCCGAGGTGGGCGGCCAGGTGATCATCCCCAAGCCCACGGATATGTTCGGGCGCATCGCCGCGCAAACGGTCAAGCAGGTCATCATGCAGAAGGTGCGCGAGGCGGAGCGGGACACCATCTACAGCGAGTACCACACCCGCGTGGGCGAGATGGTCAATTGCGTGGTCAAGCGTACGGAAGGTCCCGATCTCATCGTGGACCTCGGCCGCACGGAAGCGCGCCTCCCGAAACGCGAGCAGTCGCGCCTCGAGGCCTACAATATCGGCGACCGGCTGCGCATGGTCATCAAGGCCGTGGACCGCGCGGCCAAAGGACCCCAGGTCATCGTGTCGCGCGGCGATCCGATGCTGGTCCAGCGCCTCTTCGAGATGGAGGTGCCGGAAATCTACGATGGTACGGTGCAGATTCGCGCCGCGGCCCGCGAGGCCGGCGAACGCACCAAGATCGCCGTGGCCAGCCGCGACAAAGACGTGGACCCTGTGGGCGCTTGCGTGGGCATGAAAGGGATGCGCGTGCAGTCCATCATTCGCGAACTGCGCGGAGAGAAGATTGACATCATTCCGTTCAACGAGGACACCGTTGCCTTCGCCCAAAAAGCCCTCAGCCCGGCCAAGGTTACCCGGGTGCAGATCGTGGACCCGGAAAACCACAAGCTCGAGGTGATTGTCGAGGACACCCAGCTATCCCTGGCCATCGGCAAGAAGGGTCAGAACGTCCGGCTGGCCAGCAAGCTCATCAATTGGGAGATTGACATCAAGAGCGAGGAAGAGAAGCGCCGGGACATCGAAGAGCAGATGGCGGCCCTGACCTCCCCCGGTACGCCGCTTACCCAGCTCCAGGGCGTCGGCCCCAAAACCATCGAGAAGATCGAGGCCCACGGCATCACCTCCGTGGAAAAGCTGGCGGACATGACTCCCGAGCAGCTCATGGAGATTCCCGGCATCGGCGAGAAGATGGTCGAGAAAATCTACCAGGCCGTGCATAATTTCTTTGAGGGCGCAACGGGAGAGCAAGGTGCCGCGGAGCCTTCTGCTGCTGAGCTGGCTCCCAATGAGGCGGCTGGGGCGGAGGCTCCTGCTGGCTCGGAACCCGCGGCTGGCGGCGAGCCAGGCGAGGTTTCGGATGCCGGGACGGCCGAGCCCCGCGCCCGTGCTGACGAGGGTGGCGAGCCCCAAGAGAACTCGCCGAAGGAGTGATAACCTCCAGGCCGCATGAGCGAAACCAACCAGATCCGCATCAATGAGCTGGCCCGCCAACTGGAGGTCAAAGCCAAGACGGTTATTGACTACTTGCCGGAAATCGGCGTCACCGAGAAGAAAACTCACTCCAGCTCGATTGATCTCCCCTCCGCAGAAAAGGTCCGCAAACACTTTCAACAGATCGCGCAGGCGGAAGCAGAGGCCGAAGCTGCGGCCGCCAAGGCCAAAACCGACAGGGAAGCCGCCCTCAAGGCCGCGCGGATGAGACCTCCTGCGGCCTCTGCCGGAGCCGCAGCGGTTGCTCCCGGGGCGCGGCCAGCCATTCCCCCGGGCGCGGTTCAGCTACCTGCCGCGGCCAAGCCAGGGGCTCCCTCGGTTCACCCCGTTGCGGCCAAGCCTGCGCTTCCGACCGGCGCAGCGGCGCCTCCCCCTATCGCCCGGCCTACGACTCCGTTGAGCCAGCAGCCGCGCCCGGCGACTGCCGCCCCGCCACCAGCTCGACCGGCGATCTCTGCCAAGCCTGGCGTGCCAGTGAAACAGCCCCCGGCGGTAACGCGCCAGGGTGCCCCGGAGGGCCTCCGGCGTCCGCCTGCAGGGCCGCAGCCCGGTCAACCCATCGGCGGTGTGCGCCCCGCCGCGGGTGGCCGCCCTCAACGTGCCGCAGCTCCCGGGGCGCAGTTCCCCGGCAGGTTTCCGCCCGGTGCGCGGCCTGGCCAACCACCGAGCGGGCGGCCTGGCATTCGTCCGGGGATGCTGCCACCGCCCCCTGATAGGTTTCCGCCTAAAGCAGAGCCCGGCAAGCCGCTCTACGCTCGCAAGCCCGCGCCGCGGCAGCGCCCGGTCATAGACAAGCGCGAAGCGGAAGGCGAACGCAAGCTGCATCCTGTGCGCACCCGGCCCAGCGCCAGGAGCCAGGCAGTGACCGCTCCGGCGGCTGTTCCTGTGCAGCGCGAGCCGCGGAGCATCACCATCACCGAAGGCGTGACCATCCGCGAACTTGCCGAGAAGCTGGATGTTCGTGCCAAGGATTTGCTGAAGACCCTGCTGGACCGTGGCGTGTTTGCCAGCATCAACCAGGCCCTGGATGTGCCTACGGCCACGAGCCTCGCGCAGGCCTTCAACGGGATCGTAAGCGTGGTCACGTTTGAAGAAGGCATGGTACTGGAGGTGGCCAAGGAGGAAACCAAGGAGAATCTGCGGCCGCGGCCTCCGGTGGTCACCGTGATGGGGCACGTGGACCACGGCAAGACGAGCCTGCTCGACGCCATTCGCCAGACCGACGTGGCGGGAGGGGAGGCGGGGGGCATCACGCAGCACATCGGGGCGTACAAGGTGCCGGTGGACGGACGCAGCGTCGTATTCGTGGACACGCCAGGTCACGAGGCCTTCACGCGCATGCGCGCGCGTGGCGCCAAGGTTACGGACATGGTCATCCTGGTGGTGGCCGCGGATGATGGTGTGATGCCGCAAACCCGCGAGGCTGTGGACCACGCGCGCGCCGCCAAGGTTCCCATCGTGGTGGCCGTCAACAAGATCGATAAACCCGGGGCGCAGCCGGAGCGCGTCAAGCGGCAGTTGGCTGAGCTGGGCTTGACGCCTGAGGACTGGGGCGGCGACACCATTGTCGTGGAAGTCTCCGCCAAGCAGAAAAAGAACCTGGAGAGACTCCTGGAGATGCTCCTTCTCGTGGCCGACATGCGCGAGCTGAAGGCCAATGCGGAAGCTCCCGCCAGCGGGACGGTGATCGAATCGCGAGTGGACAAGGGGCGCGGGCCGGTGGCCACGGTGCTGGTGCAGAACGGCACGCTGCACACAGGAGATTTCTTTATCTGCGGCTCTGTTTTCGGCAAAGTGCGCGCCATGTTCGACGATCACGGCCGCCCGGTGAAGAATGCTCCCCCTTCAACCCCGGTCGAGGTGCTCGGCCTGCAAAGCGTGCCTGAAGCGGGTGACCAGTTCCAGGTGACCGATGAGGCCAAGGCCCGGCACATCGTGGAGTACCGTCAGGCCAAGCAGCGAGAAGCCGCCCTGGCCCGCACCGCCGCCGGCTCGCGCGTCACCCTCGACCAATTGCACGAGCAGCTCAAGGCCGGCGAGGTGAAGGAGTTGGCCATCGTCATCAAGGCCGACGTGCAGGGTTCCGTGGAAGTCCTTGGCGAGATGCTCCCCAAACTTTCGACCGACCAGGTCAAGCTCAAGGTCATTCATGCCAGCGTAGGGGCGGTCTCCGAAACCGATGTCCTGCTGGCTTCGGCTTCCGGGGCCATCATCATCGCTTTCAACGTGCGCCCGGACCGCAAGGCGGCCGACCTGGCGCAGCAGGAAAAAGTGGACATCCGCGCGCACGACATCATTTACGAGGTTTCCGACGAGATGAAGAAAGCCCTTGCGGGGCTTCTCGAACCCGTGGTCAAGGAGACGTACCTGGGTCGCGCGGAGGTGCGCGAGACGTTCCGTATCAAGGGCGTGGGTACCATCGCCGGATGCTATGTGCAGGATGGCTCGCTCAAACGCGACGCCGAAGTCCGCGTGCTGCGCGACAGCGCGCTCATTTATTCTTCGCGTCTCAGTTCGCTGAAGCGCTTCAAGGACGACACGAATGAGGTGCGCGCGGGGTTCGAATGTGGGGCCGGAATCGCCAACTTCAACGACGTGAAGGTAGGCGACGTCCTGGAATGCTTCCAGGTGCAAAGAGTGTCTCCCGCGGAAGCCGCTGCGCAGGGCGTCACCTCGCGCGCCTGACTCGGGGCCATCAGGTCCCCCAGGGAGGCTGGCCATGCCCGTCGGCCTGCTGACTCTCGAGCTGCACCTGCCTGATGCGCAGTCGCTCAAGGACAAGCGCCAAGTCCTGCGGAGCCTCAAGGACCGTTTGCGCGGGCGGTTCAACGTGGCCGTGGCTGAGCTCGATCACGAAGAGGCCTGGCAGCGTTCGGTCGTCGGCGTGGTCACCTTGTCGAACGAAGAGAGCCACGTTCAGGATTCTCTGCAACACATTCTGACCGAAGCGGACCGCGTGCTCGGACCGCTGCTGATCGGCCACCAATTTGAGATTCTGTGAGCGCTGCCATGACCATCGCCGGCCATCGCCATGAGCGCATCGCCGAGGAGATTCTGCACGAAGTGGGCACCATGTTCGCCGGCGAACTCCGGGACCCGCGCCTGGCGGGCTTGCTTTCGGTGACCGAGGTGCGCGTCTCGCCCGATCTGAAGCAAGCGCGCATTTACGTGCAGGTTCCCGGCAATTCCGCGGAGCAGGAGGCGGCCATGGAGGGACTGCGCGCCGCTTCTGCATTCATTCGCCGCGAACTCGTCGAGCGCATTCAGCTCCGCCGCGCGCCGGAACTTTTCTTCGTGCTGGACCGCTCCGAACAATACGGCGAACATATCGAGGACTTGCTGCGCCAAGTGAAAAGGGAGAAGGGTTCCACGTCCTGATGCTCTGAACCCGGCGATGGCTTGAAACCTTTCGCTCGTCAGGACCGACCTACGCATGCCCAGAAAGCCGCAGCCCGCGCCCTACAATGGAGCTCTCGTGGTGGATAAACCGCGAGGGAAGACCTCCCATGACGCGGTGGAGGCCGTGCGCCGCATGGCCGGATTCCGGCAGGTGGGGCACCTGGGCACGCTCGACCCGCTAGCCACAGGCGTCCTGGTTCTACTCCTGGGCTGCGCTACGCGGCTGGCCCGATTCTACGCTGGGCGGCGCAAGCGGTATGACGCCTGCTTTCGCTTTGGTTGGGCCACGGACACCTATGACGCCGACGGCCGGCCGCTGGGACCCGACACGGTTCCACAGCTTGATCCCGGTGTGCTGGAACGGCTTGCCGCGGAGCGCACGGGGCGCTTCGAGCAGATTCCGCCGCCCTTTTCGGCGAAGAAGGTTCACGGCCGCCCGGCTTACGAGTACGCCCGCAAGCAAAAGCCCGTCGAGTTGAAGCCCGTGGAAGTCGAGCTCTACGAGTATAAGCTTGTGGAAGTCAAGGGCGCGCTGGCGAGGTTCATGATCGAATGTTCCTCGGGCGCGTATATCCGGGCCCTGGCTCACGAAATGGGCCAGGCGCTCGGCTGCGGCGCGCACTTGGCCGAAATCACGCGCACCGCCGTCGGTGAATTCACCCTCGATCAGGCCATCCCGCTCGCTGAGCTCGGCGAGGCCGCCAAGGCGGGCCGCTTCGGAGACGATGTGATCCCGCTGAGCCACTTGCTGCCGAATTTTCCGAGCATCAGAGTGCTGCCGGTGGTGGAGCGCCGAGTGTACCATGGCACGACCTTCAACGTGTCGCCCGCGCATATTCAACCGGGGCGGATGGAAACTCCGCCAGGGGCCACCTCCCAGCTTGATTCAGGGCAGCCGGCGCCGCCGCGTTTGCGGGTCTTCAATCAGCAGCAAAGGCTGATCGCCGTGGCCGAAGCGATTGTTCCGCGCACCTATCAGCCCATCGTGGTCTTCCAACCGCTTTCCTGACGTTCATTCATTGCGTGCGACCCGGTCCCTGCTGCGAAACCCCGGGCGGTGGCCCGGTTGGCGGGGGAGGCTGGTACGAGTGAGGCGGTGGCGAAGGGTTCTCGGGCGCATAGGATTGCGGACCTTCCTGTGACGCCCCGCCCCCGCTCGGTTCTCCTCGTCCCGCATAAAGCTGTCGAACCTGGTGCGGCGGTTTGCGGAGGAGTCGGGGCGTCACCAGGATGAGCAGCTCCGAATCCTGCGTTTGCCCTTGCTGATTGCTAAGGGCCGGCAGCTTCAGACCGGGTAACGCGGTCACCGAGCCCATTTCCTGGCGGTCCAGCACACCGGCCACAATGGCCGTCTGGTCCTCCTTGAGCCTCACGGTCTGATCGGTGGTGCGGTTGGAGACGATGGGTATGCCGTTTTCCGCGTCTCCCGTGAGCGCCCGAATCTCGAATTCCAGGTGCAGGGTCGTTTCCCCGTTGGCGTGCAAAGTCGGCGTGGCCTTCACCTTCAGTCCTATGTCCAGGTATTCCGCGGACGGATAAGGCTCCTCCGGCTCGCCCCCGGTTGATGTGCCCACAAGGCTCGCCGGGGTCAGGATCACCGATACTTTG
>Ga0187771_10000965_pt1 | contig 18711 bp, 13 predicted proteins | sample 0116_SJ02_MP15_1_FD_133139 | JGI IMG/M metagenome (GOLD analysis project Ga0187771, IMG submission 133139) | Tropical peat soil microbial communities from peatlands in Department of Meta, Colombia - 0116_SJ02_MP15_10_MG | ecosystem: Environmental > Terrestrial > Soil > Wetlands > Peat | place...
ACGGGGAGGCCCTTTGCATAAGGCTTTGGGCATTGCAGTGCTCAACGCCTTGTCTTCCACCTGCTGGAGCAGGAACCCTCCCACTCAGTATAATTTAAAAGAGGGAGTGGATCCGATAGAGAATAGGGCTATCTCCGATGATGCGGTTGTTGTAGTTATTGGCGCTCTTATCCCTTATATCAGGATGCTCAAGCGCCGTGGGCGCCCATTTTTCATTTTAGAAAAGGATGCCCGCACGCTCAGAATGGATGAGATGAAGTATTACCGTCCACAAGAAAAAGCCCGGGAAAGCATTGCATCCGCAGATTTACTTATCATTACCGGTACAACATTGATCAACGGCACCCTTGAAGACATCCTTGGCCAAATGCGCCATAGAGCGGAAGCTGTTCTAGTCGGGCCGACAGCCAGTATGCTTCCGGAAGCCTTTTTTCGCCGTGGTATTGACGCTATTGGCGGCATAAAGGTGACCGATCCGGATAAATTGCTCGATACGCTCTCTGAGGCAGGTTCCGGCTACCATTTTTACGGTAAATCCGCCGAACGTCTGGTCATTGACCGGGATAACTTATTCGCCTAAGAAGAACTGAGGGCTGGTTTTCACGTTAAAAGAGTCTATCTGCCGTCAAAGTGCGCATGGACTGCCTGTTACCCCCTCAGGCATGCACTCTTTCGACTGCAGATAGGCTTCCTCAAGCCTCCTGAGGCGCTCATATTCTTTCATTGACATTAATACAGCCACCTTCCGGCCGGTGTTTTCAATGGCGACCGGCTCCTTCAGAGCCACATCGAGATAGTGTTCCAATCTGTCCTTCATTTCAGTTGCTCTTACGCTGACCATTCCTTCCGCTCCTTCCCGTAGATACAATTTCTTTTTGAAATGGAATATATTCACTTCGTCTCCTGATTTCAACAAAGCAGGCCAGGGTCAATTCTCGACGTAACTCGCGGCTGAGATCGGCGCAGAGTTGGTGAATCGAAGTCTAACTTTGAACATGGTGCAAGAATTCGGGCGGCTCAAAGTCAAACCTGGCATCCATTCTTGCTTGCCATCAGGGTTGATCTGGAATAAACAGTCAGACCATGCTTCACAGTCGGTCTCAGTATCTGAGGAAGGGAGGCAACGTAAGAAGCGGTGCGAATGGAAATCTTCGAAGACATGGAAGCTGATCAACTCAGAGACTATCTCGGGTTCCTGCTTTGGCATTACCGGGTGGTGGATGCATTCTGGTTTTTAAATGTCGAAGAGAAATACGGTGTGGCCACGGCGGAGAAGCTCAACCAGAAGGTGTGGGGTAAGATAGCCAAAATGGCGGCAAGAGACATTAAGGAACGTTTCGGAATCGATGAGAAAGGTCTGCGCGGGTTTGTGAGGGCGCAGAGGCTCTTTCCATGGGCGGTCATCGTAGGGTATGAGATCGAAGAAAAAGCTGACGAAGTAATCATTACCGTGCCTCGCTGTCCGCCGCAGGAAGCAAGGTTGAAGCGTGGACTTGGCGAGTATGTCTGCAAGGAAATGCACCGGGACGAGTTCGAGCGCTTTGCCCACGAGATCGACCCGTTGGTGAGGGTTGAGTGTCTTTACGCACCTCCCGATCCTCATCCCGAGGATCACTTCTGCAAGTGGAGATTTAGCCTGATAGTCTCACCCGGTGCTCCTCTTCCAGTTCGGTAAAGGATCTCGGATATAATTTGAATCGAGATCGTCGATTCAAGTGGGAATCTTTCTTTGGCAAGGCAGAACATGTTGGGTAGAAGGGAGCTGCCTCTGAAGGCCTAGACTTTCTCTTACGGACCTCCGGAAAGGATGCCGCTGTCAGATCGAATCGCAGCTAGTGCACATGAGACCATCGCCAAGTAGAATCCCACCAGCTTCCTGATTGTCTGCCTTGATCTTTCCAGCAGATTGGGGTTATTTCTTCTCGACCGGGTATTGGCTCAAAACCCATTCGTTCCAACCACCCTTGAGCACTTCGACCGTCTTGAAGCCTCCGCCAGCGAGTTCTTGCGCCACACGGGCGCTAGTGGCCTCATTGTGTCATGCGCAGTATAAAACTATCGTTTTGTCCCTGGGGTATTTAGTCATCCATTCTTTAGTTTCCGTAGGGGACTCTCGCCGAGCGCCCGCAATTTTCCACTCGCTGGAATTCCAGTCATGGGAGGCTCGCACGTCAATTACTATCAGATCCGGTTTTGCGAGTTCTTCTTTTAATTGATCCTTGCTGATTAAAGTAATTCCTTCAGCTCCACTAACCAAAGATGAGGCAATAAACACGATAAAGGATGCCAGAAGACACCGCTTGAAGTTCGAGCGTCTCATTTTTTCAAATCTCCTTCCGGGAAGGGTTAGGAAAAAACCTGAGCAAGTCGCGCAAAAATTCTAAATATTGGGAATGGAAGGGGGCGATGCGATCCAACGTGCTCTATGCCGCACAGTATGGAGCATGCCCCCATTCAAGTTATTGTGACAACAGAGGAACCTTAAATGCGTTGAAAGATATTATCTGAACGGGCGGCGCTGATCCTATATGCCACCGAAAAACCAGTCCAACGCTCCCTGTTTGATCTTTTGCTCCCCGGTAGTACAGTCGGAGAGATCGATCTTGCACTCCACCGTCATGCCCTTCTTCTCAACCTCGGCCGCGACCTTCTTATCAGCATCCATCATCATCTTTCCGCCCTGTGACGCCATCTTCTGAGCTTCAGCCTTGTTGGTCGCCACCATTCCGTGGCCTTTCATCATCATATCGTAGCCTTCTTTCATCATCTTGTCGGCGGCCGTCAATTCTGCGTCCATCATCCCTTTCTTGGCCATTTTGTCCATTATCTTTTTGTTTGCATCCATCATCTGCTTTGCGCCCTCCACCATTGCCTTGTATGCAGCGTTAGTTTCTGCGGCATATAAGCATCCGGTAGCAGCGAAAATGCCGATTGACAAAACAACGACTAAAGAAATTGCGAACTTGCGACCCTTCATTGAAATGCCTCCTTGTCTATGTTGGCGGATAATAAAAAATTTCTGCTGCACCAGCACTTTCGTTACCATGATGCACTGAAGGTCTTTGACAAGTCCCTGGCATCACCCCCTCCCCGATAGATGTCCCTTCCTGCGATCAGCAATTGATTAACAATCAGCAATGAAGAAAAGTTAAAGAAAAGGTCAAGATTTGATAAAGAATCCCATGCCTGGCGCTGATCCCTTTGGGACCGTCCTTGAGAGTCAGGTAGAACCGGCAAAGATTGTTATAGTGACAACATGCAGCGTGCCTGCCGAACTTCCTCATTCTCGACCTGGAGGTCGATCCGATGAATTTCCACTCCATCCATGGGGCACAATGTCCCGGAATTTGGCCGGGTCCACCCGTCGAATTTTGATCGGCTCCACTTGCCCGTATAGCGGACCACTTTGGCTCCCACCTTTTCAAGGCGCCTGATGATCGAGTCTATGGATGGCATGACGTTCCAGCCAATCGTGCAACCCGAAAAACAGCCCGCCGCACGACGCACTATGATTTGAATGTTTTAACTATCATGAAGGGACAGCAGTCACCGGGATGTCGGATGAGATCGGAAGCTGGAGGGAATCTCCGTCAGATTGGATTGTGGTCATCACTGTTTACTTAAGTTTTGCCGAACACTTTTCCGTGGTCCCGCCGTTTATTCCTTCGCAGGTCCATTTCCACGGTCCTTTGCCCGTAACGGCGGAAGCCTCACCGGCTTCGCAAAGGTCGGATGTCGGAGCTTTGAGGAAGCTTTCTCCGTTTGCCGAGCCGCAGGCTCCATTTATCTTCAAGGGACAGGAGAAGATGACGCCGGCACCACTGGCGCCCCCCGAATAGGTCATGCCGTAAAGATTTTCTCCAGACAGGATGAGGCTGCCATGCGGTTCAGATCCGTGCGTCTCGTCGAAGCTGTGCAGGGTCGTCAATTTGCCGGTTTTGGCGTTGAACTGGAAGATCGTGCCACATCCGTTCGGGTAATCCCCGGTGCTGTTGGCGCCCCCAAGCGCGGTCGTACCGTAAAGATTTTCTCCAGACAGCATGAGGTTGTCCCACGGTTGAGCCCCGTCCTTCGGATAGCCCGCGAAGTTGTGCACGGTCTCAAATTTGCCGGTTTTGGCGTTGAGTTCGAAGATCGTGCCGAACCCGTTACCCCAATACTTGCTTCTGTAGGCGCCCCCTTCTACGGTCGTCCCGTAAAGATTTTCGCCATACAGGGTGAGGCCGCCATGAGGACATGCCCCGTCCGTCCCGTCGAAGCGATGCAGGGTCGTCAATTTGCCGGTTTTGGTGTTGAACTCTAAGATTGTGCCGTTGTCGTTGGTGCCCCCGTAATAAGTCGTCCCGTAAAGATTTCCTCCATACAGGATGAGGTTGCCTTGAGGGCTGGACCCGTCGGTCCCGTCGAAGCTGTGCAGGGTCGTCAATTGGCCGGTTTCGATGTTGAACTCGAAGATCGTGCCATAACCATTAGGATTTTCGTCGTTCCAGATGGCGCCCCCATATGTGGTCGTCCCGTAAAGATTAGTTCCAGACAGCATGAGGGTGCCCCACGGAGTCGCCCCTTTGTACCAATTATCGTAACAGCCACAACTACTGATATAGTCCTGGTAGTAGAAGACGTACGAGGTCGTAAACTGGCCGGCTTCGGTGTCGAACTCGAAAATCGTCCCACCGCCCCAGCCGAGGTGGCCCCCGGCACTAGTCATCCCGTAAAGATTTTCTCCGGACAGGATGAGGCTGCCATACGGATTTTGCCCGTCGTCTTTCCCGTCGAAGCTGAGCAGGGTCGTCAATTTGCCGGTTTCGGTGTTGAACTCGAAGATTGTGCCGTAGCCGTAGTGACCCCCTGAGAAAGTCATCCCGTAAAGATTTCCTCCATACAGGATGAGGCTGCGCCACGGATTTGCCCCGTCCGTCCCGTCGAAGCTGTGCAGCACCTGGAAGGTGTCCGACGCTCCGGTCTGCTCAGATGCAAAACTCCCGATGGGCCCGCTCCAATACACGAGGCTAACGGCAAGAGCCAAAACAGCAAATCGCAACAGAATTCGATTCTTTCTCATGGCATTCGCTCCTTTTGCACCTCGGTGATCGTTAAGACTAGTGAACCGGAATGCATCAACTTGTGCGCTCTTCGTCCAAGGTGCGTGTCGAGATCGAATTTTTGCCCCAAAACCTCGTGTCAACTCCGGAACCGCCGAAAGCATACAGTTTTCCCAATAGAATACGCAAGTGGGAAGTGCGTGGGACTGGTTTTTGCGATTTTCAGAGACACCTCCTCCGCGGAGTTGGCGGGTTCCTCTTTGGTGTGCGACTCGGCGGCAGGCTCAGGTGAATAAAATCCGACAGCAGCATCCAAGATGATAAGGTGTGGCAGGATGGACATACCGCCTTCGGGAATGTTAGACTACCTTGATCCTGACCTTCACAAGCCGCCTTATTATCGAATCTATGGACGGTTTGACGTTCTCCCCCCAGAACGCCTAGTCCCGGATATGTGGAGCAGGTTATACGCAAAATATCCGACGGGAAGCCTCGCCTGATTGGCTGCAAGGCGATGGCAGCCTGTCTTGTCCCAGCGGATGATATTTCCCACTTCTTTACGTCATCCATTCGCAGCTCGTTGCGTTCTGAAGCCTCAAACAAGCCGGCCCGGAAAGGCTTCGCCCGTTTGCGCGATAAAGCTTCCGATTGACACTACCGGCGCGCGGTCGTATTCTGTCGGCTCTTATCAGGCGATTAGCAGCGAACGACCTATGCTCTGAGTCCCAAGTAATCGCGAAAAGACCCCAAATTGGTGGGCACATTTGGGCAAGAGCCCTTAAAACTTAGTCCACCCTTGATTCCGCAACTAATTTTGACGACGGAAACCTGATGAAAAAGATTCATAGAACGCTGATTCTGATTACCTGCCTGATGTTGATCCAGGCTTTCGCAGTTCGTGCAGCCGATCAGATTGCCGACTCGCACTTCCACAACGCAAACTATGCCATGCAGGGCGTCCCGTTCAAGACGATCATCGACAAGTATATGGGGGACAAAATCGCGCGGTCGGTGGCCTTTCCCCTGCCTTTGCAGCAGAAATGGGACCGCTTCGAGCATTACGCGGATGACCTGGTGCCGCCCAATTACTACCTGGGGCCGAAAGCAGGCTTGTACTACTATTCGGCTATAGACGTAATGACTGCCATGGACTACCTGTCGCTTTCAACCGCCGACAGGGACCGTCTCGATCCGATGATTGTCGGTTTCAACCCCATGGACCAGTATGGCGTCAACCACATCAAGCGCATGCTTATTCTCTTCCCCGGGGTTTTTTCCGGCATAGGTGAGTTTTCGGTCCATAAGGAGATCGTGAGCGAGAAGATAAGCGACGATCCTGTCAAGACGATCCTGGCCAAGGACGAGACAGTGCCCCCGGACGCGGCCGATTCGGAAAGGAACTCCCTCTATAACCCGTCTCTTAAGACCATCCTGGATTTTGCCGGTGAAGCGGGTTTGATGGTCTGCCTGCACAGCGACATCTATCCCGCCAGGGTGAGCTTCGACGGAAGGGTTGTCAGCCTGTCTCCGGAGGCGCCTTACACGGCCGGGATGAAACATCTCTGCTCGCAGAGCCCCAAAGCTAAGGTCTATTGGGCGCATACGGGACTTGGCCGGTTCGTAAAACCGGCGGCGAACCACCTCCGGATCGTTTCCGAGGTTTTGGACGCATGCCCGAGCTGGTATACCGACCTTTCCTGGGACCTGGTACAGGCATACATAGTGGACCCAAAGCCCGGCATGCCAAGCATCGACGACTGGGCCGGCTTCATAAGGAAATACCAGGATAGAGTCCTTTGGGGCTCCGACACGGTCATCTATACGAAAAACAGAATTGACGAAAAAGGCAGTCCGGTCATGGGGAAGGGAATGCCGGTCGAGGAGTATCTGGCGGTTAAGGAAATATTGAACCCGCTGTGGAAAAAGGTCGGTCCCGAGGTCGCCCACAAGGTCAGGTACGCCAACCACGTGCGTTTGTTCGATGCGGCCAGGGCGAAAGTAAGGGCCTGGGAAGCGGCTCACGCGAAGGATAATTTCTGGGACCTGCCGGCGCCGGCCCAGTGAGCATGGTATTGGCGTCGATCGCGAAGCCGGATCGAAGGGCGCCTTTGTCCGGCTGCCTTCCGACTGAAAAGCGATCTCTATGTGGGCCTTTTGCCGTTAGACAGAGGGTGGATTGGGAATGTGAGGGGATAATGAAGCACCGGGCGCGTTTGTTTGTAGTTGCTTTCGTGTGTGCGGCCTGTTGGGCGGCCGCCCTTACAGAGGCCTGCGCACAATCGAACGTGGATATTTACTATCCGCTAACGCCAAGAACGATGACATATGACTGTCAAAAGAAGGGAACCGGCGGTTCGATCACAAGACAGGTGGCTATACAGAGGTCAAGGATCCAGGATGGCGTCGAAGTAACTCCGTCCGTTGTTTCCGGTGACGACGTAAAGGTTGTGACAACGAGGTTCATAGAGCGCACTCCGGACGGGGTGTTTCTGACGGCAATGCAGGCAGGTGAGGGGCCCCTGGCGCGATACGATAATAGAATACCGATTCTGAAGGAGCAAATCAAAAAAGGAAAACTCTTTGACTCAGACGTAAAGCTTATATCTGCGGACGGCAAGTTTACCGTGAAGTTACATTATGCATATTCCATCGAGGATACGAACCAAATTGTAAAAATTCCATACGGCGAGTTCTCAAACTGCATCAAGATTAAAATAGAATCGCAAATAGGGGACAAAACGTACGACGTTGTTTCCTGGCTGGCCCCCAAAGTGGGCGTAGTTAAAAACGTCGAGATTTCAAAATCAGGCAGCCCAAACGATACGAGCGAAACAACGATGGTGCTGAAAAAAATAGATTACAGCGCACCTGTGGAAGCCGCAAAAGCCCCGGTGAATCTTGAAAAAAAGGGAGGACCGGCCGGCAATACCATTGCAAACATGAAAGGTGTGGATTTCCTGTTGCTCTACGCGGCGATAATTGCCGTCGGGTCGATCCTGGGGTGGAAGTTCATCCGCAGCTCGGATACCACTCGCGGAGAAACGCCCCTGCCTCTGCCGTCCAACCCGGACCCCTATGAAATGTCGTACCTTCGGGGAGGGATACAGGAAGTCATGCAGATGACCGTATTCAAGATGATCCAGGCCCACAGCCTTGAGAGCAGCGGCAAAAGCCGTAAGATCGTTCGGGCCGCCGGCGCGGTTGATCTATCTTCAATGTCCGTCATGGAACGCGCCGTATACGACGAGCTGGCGGGTCCTCAAACGATGCGCAGCCTTTCAAAGCTGCTTGCTTTGAGGTTCAGGGAATATTGCTATCCGTTGGAACAGCGTCTTTCCAACGAAGGACTGCTAACCACCAAGGTCCAAAAGGACAGAGCGCGGCTGGTAAGGATAGCTCTGCTGCTGCTCATTTTCCTCCCCGGCGGCTACAAATTTGTTGTCGCCGTGTCGAGCGGACACACCAATGTCGGGTTTCTGGTATTTATGGCAGTGATTGCGACGATGGTAGTGTTCATGATATCCGGAACGCCCCGGCTTAACAAAAGGGGCAGCGACTATTTAAAAGGCATCCAGGGAAAATACATGGATGCAAAGAACGCAGCGGCTGCGGATCCTGGAATCGAGAGGGCCGATCTGGCTTTGCTCGTGGGGATTTTCGGTCTGAGTGTGCTCAGGGGAACACCTTATGCCCAGTATTTGGGCGTGCTGACCATCCCCGATTCCTCTATCTCCGGTTCGGACACAAGTTCCGGAGGCGGATGCGGAGGAGGAGGGGGTGGAGGTTGTGGAGGCTGCAGCGGGGGGAGTTAGCTGCCATGCCCGCATCGTATAGTCCCGGAAATTTGCTTCTCCAGTTGCACATAACGGATCAGTGCAATCTGAGGTGCGCTCATTGCTACCAGGGGTCGTTTACGGACAACGGACCGCCCCACGAGGGACTTCTCGCCATTGTCGAGCAGTTCAGGGAATTTCTCGTTTCATGTAAAAGGCACAAGTACAAAAACGGCATCAGGGGCCATTTGACGGTGACCGGGGGTGAACCTTTCCTGCGGCCCGATTTCATGGAACTGCTCCAGAGCTTTTCTGCCGATAGAGGCCTCTTTAGCTTCGCCATTCTCACCAACGGCACTCTCATAGATCGGGCCGCCGCCTCGAGGCTCGGGAAACTGAAACCATCCTTTGTGCAGGTCAGCCTGGACGGGGTCCAGGAGACCCACGACCGCATACGCGGACCCGGCGCTTTCGCGAAAGCAGTTGCAGGGGTTCGCCTGCTGGCGAAAGAAGGTGTTCGAACCTTCATCTCATTCACCGCCCATAGCAATAATTACCAGGAATTTCCGAGTGTTGTGGAAATTGGCCGGAGCTTGAGGGTCGCGCGCGTGTGGGCTGACCGCCTCATTCCGCCTCCGTCAGGGTCTTTTGAAAAAGGTGGGGCGCAAGCTCCGCGCGGGCTCTCTCCCACTGAAACATTGAGCTTCATTAGACTTATGCATCGGGCGCAGGGTGAGAAGAGAAGAGGCGGCTGGTTCGGGTCGAATCGAACTCAAGTGCCCATGCACAGGGCTTTACAGTTTCTGATGGGCGGCGGAGTCCCGTACCGCTGTTCGGCCGGCGACAGCCTGATCGCCGTCCTGCCCAACGGCGACGTATACCCCTGCCGGCGCTTGCCCATCAAATGCGGTAACATCCTTGAAAAGCCGCTTGCAGAAATCTACCATGAGGATAAGACACTCAGGGCCCTGCGCGACCGGGGCCGCGTCCCCGAAGGGTGCAGGAAGTGCTTTTTCGCCACTGTGTGCCGGGGAGGTCTCAGATGCCTCTCATATGCGGTCACGGGCAGCCCTTTTGAAACGGATCCTGGGTGCTGGCTGGGCGAATCGGCTGCAAGTTGCAGGCAAAACATTGGATGAGGATATCAGGAATGATCGAGCTACTACAAAGGCTGCCCATTTTTTCTTCGCTCAAGAAAAAAGAAATTAAATTTCTGACGGAGATCGCCAAGTCTGTTGAGTATCCGCCCAATACCATCCTTTTGCGCGAAGGCGAGCCCGGCCACTGTCTTTATGTCATCATAGAAGGCCAACTCGAGGTTGTGAAATCGCTTGGCACCGCCGACGAGTACATTCTTGCGGTTCGCGGTCCCGGCGAGTATATCGGAGAAATGTACCTCTTCAACTGTCGAGGAGTAAGGACTGCCAGCGTAAGGTCCGCGTGCCGGGTGAAGTTGCTGGAAATATCCACGGAAGATTTTCAAGCTTTTTTAAACCGCCGGCCGGACTTGGAGCATACATTGGCATGCGGGATAACTCAGCGGCTGCTCGATACCGAGGCGATGCTTCTTCACGCGATTGCCGAGAAGGACTCCAAGTTCGCCGACGCATTGAGAGCAGCTAAATACGACCAGTCATACGATCCCGATGATCTTAAACCACGCCATGCCCTTCGGGAACAAGAAAAGACAACAACGGGGATGGGGATTGGAACTGTTCCGATTCGCATCAGGACTTTCGGCAATTTTCAAGTTTTGCGGGGTGAAACCCAGGTTCCGGAGCGGGACTGGAAGGCAAGGGCACCGAAATTGCTGCTAAAGGCGCTGATAGCACGCGGAGCGTCAGGGGTCCCTAAGGACCAGATCAGCGATGATCTCTGGCCCGAAGCTTCGCCCGATTCATCCGAAAGACAGTTCAAACTGGCCCTGCACCGGTTGCGCCATGCGCTTGAACCCTCAATCGACAGATCGCGGGGATCATCCTACGTCATCTTAAAGGGAAACCTGGTTTCTCTCAGGAAAGATCTTTGCAGCACGGACCTCGATGAATTCGCGTCACTACAAAAACGGGGGAAAAAGGCGGAAGAACTTGGGGACGACACTCAAGCCATACTTTGCTACACGTCGGCAATCGCCCTGTACAAAGGTGATTTCCTCGCCGAGGACCTCTATGAAACCTGGGTCGAACTTAGAAGATACCAATTGCGTACCATGTACATCGACCTATTGTACAGCACGGCTGCTTTGTACGAGGCGCAGGGGAGGTCCAAAAAAGCTTCCGAGTACTACAAAATGATAATCAAAACAGATTCCACCTGCGAAGCAGCTTATCAGAAGTTGATGCTCATTTACTCAAACGTGGGCATGCGGGCCGAGGCACTGAAGGTTTATGAAGATTGCAAACAGGCCCTCGAACAAGAGATCGGAGTCGCCCCCGGGAGGCTAACCGCCTCTATTCACAAAAGAATCATAGAAGTTCCCTAAGTTCAACTCAATGTAGAATTTCCAACCGCAGAACCGATGAAGGAAGAAGGAACCAAAAACTTCTGCCTTCGAAATTGGATATTCTGCGGTTCATCATTCGGTTTTTGTGGGGACCGCTGACCCCCCACCCCCTCCTGGCCGCTAGCGGCTTACTGCCCCTTCGCGTTTTGTAACCTTTTTGTAACCCGACCTGTGAGAAAAGGCAGTTAAAAGTCATTGGACCCATCCACCGGCTGGGCCAGTGACAAGTGGAGGCTTCTGATAAGCCCAACTTTACAACTGCGGAAAGGAGTACATCATGAAAAAGTTTACATTGGTGATAATCACAGCGATTCTTTTCACGGTTCCTTCCCTTTGCGGGGCCGGGGATTTTGAAGCCCTGCAACCCGACATGGCAGCCAAGATTCAGACGTTGAGACAACAGGTCCGGGCAATGGGCGGCACTTACGAGGTTGCCTACTCCGCTGCGATGGACAGGCCGGTGGAACACCTTGCCGGTCTCAAGGCGCCGTCGGGCTGGAACAGGAACGATGCTCCGTCGGTCCGAATGCTCGAATCGACAGTTCAGTCCCTTCCGTCCTCTTTTGACTGGCGCAGTCATAATGGCGTCACACCAATCAAGGATCAGGGGAATTGCGGCGACTGCTGGGCATTCTCGACCGTTGGAGCGCTGGAGTCCCAGATTCGGCTGCAGAACAATAAAAACGTCGATCTTTCCGAACAATACCTGCTCTCATGCAACGTGGACGGCTATAGCTGCAATGGCGGCTGGTGGGCGCACCCCTATCATATGAACAAGGACGGGCAGGACAATAACGGCCCCGGGGCTGTGCTTGCAGCCGAAAAACCCTACACGGGAACGGACTCCGCCTGCGGGGGTAAATACGATCATCCATACAAAATCTACGACTGGGCCTATGTTGCAAGTGATGACGCCGTTCCCACCGTCCAGGCGATCAAGCAGGCCATCTACACCTATGGACCCATTAGCGCCGGGGTTTATGCCGGTTCTTACTTTCAAGCCTACTCTGGCGGTATTTTCAACACCAGTGAATCCTCTGACAAGATCAATCACGCCATCATGCTGGTCGGTTGGAATGACGACCTGGGGCCGAATAAAGGGTACTGGATACTTCGCAACTCCTGGGGCACGTCATGGGGTGAATCAGGATACATGCGCATCCGGTACGGGATAAGTCAGGTTGGGTTCGGAGCAAATTTCATCGAATACGGCAGCGGACCTCCTCACCACGCTACAACTACGGTAATAGTGCCCAACGTAGTTGGCGATACGCGGACAGCGGCAAGCAGCGCGATTACCGGGGCAAACCTTGTGGTTGGAACGGTGACCATTGAATCAAGCACAAAGGTGGCCTCCGGACTGGTAATCAGCCAGACGCCTGCGGCAGGCGCGAGTGTGGCTTCTGAAAGCGCAGTCAACCTGGTTATATCCTCGGGAAGTTCTCCTCCTCCTGCTCAAAAACCGAACCTTACGGGAGCCTTTGAAGATGTTTATCTGGACTATTCGGGAACCACGCTTATCGGCTATTTCGCAGTCGAGAACATAGGGAATGCGGCGACAACAACCTCGTTCAGAGTCCTTCTCTATCTTTCACCTGACGGAGTTTCCAAGACTTATCTGCTGGGCAGCGCTAATGTAACGAATCAAATCAAGCCCGGCGGCAGCGTTTACCTTGAATTTTATGAGTTTTTCGAATCCTCGGTCATCGGAGATTCTCTGATAGCGGTGGTCGACCCCGACAACAGGGTGCCCGACTCGAATAGAGCCAACAATGTCGTAGTATCGCAAGCGCTTAGGCCAACAGGAGGGTAAATCACGGACCGGGGCTTTCAGTCGCGATTTAGTCATAAGCATTCACCGTCAAACCCTCTGTACTCCTTTCCCATGGGTGGCCTGGACTGTAAGTATCCGGCCACCCGCCCAATTTCGCTGCCGCGCCATCGGCAATTACCTCTGGGACTCTCAAACAAATTTACATGGATACCAAGGTCCTGAGCGACTTGGGACATATTGTTCTTTCATTTTCAAAAAGTGGTATCATAAATTAAAGGCGCTTTGAGAAAATGGAGCATTTTTATGCCGGAATCTTTCGAGAAACTGACTCAAAGCTATTTTGATTACCTGGCGAAATCATTTCCAGTGATGTGCGCAAGCGATGAATTCCACTTCCTTCCCCGCGCGGCGGCGGCAAGCGGCTATTATGACCGCATGGAAAGCATTGACGGCTTATCTATCGAAGAACATATCTTTGTCCTAAAAGAATTTCAGAAGAAATTCAGGCTCATTGGGGACGTAGAGGGTGACCTCGAAAAGCTGACGGATCTTGAATTGCTCAATTCAAGCATTGCCGGAATTTTGATTGAACTCGACAAAAATCGATCCTGGGTGCACAACCCCTTGCTTTATTTGAAAATAGCCTCAATAGGGATAGACCATGCGTTCACCAAGCCGGCAGACAGTCAAAGAGAGGTGATAGAAAGAACGCTTGCCCGCCTCTGCGCGATTCCGCATCTGTTGAAACAGGCCCGATGCAATCTTGGTCTCGTCCCTGAGACTTATCACCAGGCCGCACTCGCAATGCTGAACGACTGTGAGACTTATCTGGGTGAAATGGAGCAGGCCTTTGCCAAAGAGGCTGCCGGGCGGCTATCGGCGGCATTCGAGAAGGCCCGTGCCGCTAATGCGGATTTCCGCACATTCCTGCTCGGTGTTCCCAGGGTGCGGGATCGGGACTTTGCGGTTCCGAGTTTTGAGGCGACATTGCGAGTCAGGTTCGGATCGGTTCGAAATCTATTGGAAATTTTTCAGATCGCGGTTGAAGAATGGTTCGAAAACCTAAAAGAATTAGAGAAAATACAAAGGGATATTGCTCCGGACAAATCCTGGAAAGAGTTATATCACGGTTGCAACCCCGAGGAGGCCGGCTCCATAGATACGATAACCCTATACATGCGTGAGGTGGAAAGACTGAAAAGGTTTTTTAAGTCCAATGGTTTCAGCGGGATCATTTCCCAGGATCTGCCGCTGGTTTGTGCAACGCCTGTCTACCTTCAATCGGTGCGCGGCTCTGCTTCCTTCAGCGCTGCCTTTACCAGGGACAGTAGGGAAAAGGACTTTTTCTACATAACCACTCAGCCGCTGCATCGAATGGGCAAGAAATCCCATGAGCTTCTCAGGAAACACCTTCACCGGGAGTACAAGTTTCTCACCGCTCATGAAACTTTTCCGGGTCACTATCTGCTGGACTCTACCCGAAGGATGCTTGACAACCCGGTGCGGAGCCAGATCGAATCACCCCTTTTTTACGAAGGCTGGGCTTATTATGTCGAATCGCTTCTAACCGACTACGGCTATGCAGATCGCCCAATAGACCGCCTTATCGACCACAAACGCAGACTATGGAGGGCCGCGCGCTGCCAGATCGATATCGGGTTGCATACGGGCAAACTTCTTCAAGAAGACGCATTGAAACTTTTAACGACCGCCGGCTTCAATCATGGGGAGGCGGCGCGCCAGATCAGTCATTACAGGCTAAACCCCGGATATCAACTCTGTTATAGTCTTGGCCGTTTTGAAATTTTGGAGCTTCGAAAAGCTTATGGCGGTCGAATCGGACACGAGAGGTTTCACAGATTCCTGCTGCATGGCGGACAATTACCCTTTCACCTGGTCGAAAAGCGATTCAGCCTTGAAAATGCCGGTGCATGACTAATGAACAGGAGCGCAGAATGACAGATTTTTCGGGGTACCATTCCGAATGGAACCTCGGCAGCCCCGGCGGATGGGATTACCAACGCATCACCCAGATCATCGGCAAGGCGGTCTGGTCAGCCCTGAACGGCATCACGCCCATAGGTGTGGACCTGGATTTTGACCATCCGTTGCTTTTTCCGGTCAATGGGTTCGTCAACATGCTGCTGGAAGCCCATGAGGCCCGGGAAGGCAAAAACCCCGGACTGATAGCAGTGGTGGCCGAAGAAGAAACTCTCAAAGACGTAACTGAGAATATTAATCTTGCCCGCCACCTCAGCACTTTCAGCGGAATAACCGGCATTTTGACGAGTCCTCAGCAACTGGAACTTAAAAAGGGGCGAGTCTGCTGGAGAGGCCGGGCGGTATCGACCGTTTTCGTCGATTTTAACTCCGATGTATTATTGCGCCTGCATCGAAAACACGAACTGAGCCCGCTTTTGCAGGCCGTTCGAGAGGGGCGCGTCATCAATCCGCGAGGCACGGAACCCATAAACGTCAAAAGCATGTTTGAAGTTATAGGCGGTCCCCAACGTGAGCGTTTCCACGTCGAGATAGTGAAGAGAACTCCGTGGACGCGCCAGTTCTATGGACGCCGCACCGTTGGACCGCGGGGCGAAGATATATCCGATCTGGTCGAATGGACGTACCGCAACTGGAATGACCTTGTGCTAAAACCCGAAAGGGGGTACTCCGGCAAGGGGGTGCGCGTCGGTGGAGTAAACCGGGACGCCCGAGAGGCAATCGATCTTGCTCTTCGGGAAGGAAGCTACATCGTCCAGGAGAAAATTCCGCTGGGCTTGTGGGCTGAAGATATTCCGATTCCGGACCAAGCGCAAAAACGCGTGATTCTGGATCGGTGTCAAACGGACTTCCGCTGCCTCATCGGCCCCGCCGGACTTTTCGGCTTTCTTGGCAGATACGGCGCGGTCCCGACAAACGTAGGCAGTGGGGGCGGCGTTCAGCCTTTGGCGGTTCTTCGGTCTGCAACGACCGTTCGCGATGCGGTGAACCGAATCAACGAGGCCATCCTGGAAATGAGTTACGACAACTTGTCCGAGGTTTTGCGATTGCAACGCACTCTGGCGCTCGAACACCAGTTTACTTATCTTCTGGGACCCATCAATATCGCGCTCCGTCCACGGGTCATCAGCGCCCCGCAGATAAGGTCGTTAAGCGGCTACGCGCATGCCCTCTGGTTTGACTGCCTGACCTTGGAGAAAATGTGGGTCTCCGGCGAATTGGATGATATTGTTAAAATTGAAGAAGAAGAACTTGAGATAGCTCGCATGCAGCCCTGGGGCGGAAGCCACGCAATTATAGCCTCTGACGGCCTGTTCGATTTCGGCGCGAGTCCGGAGGGGCCATGACCATCGAAGTGGATCCAGAGTGGTGGAAAACGATGTTTGACGAGTTCTACCTCCTCACCGATGCTCGCTCTGTCTGCGATGATAAGATAACAGAGCGGGAGGTGGACATTATCTGTCAACTGCTGCCCATCCGTCCGAACGACAGGATACTGGACCTGTGTGGAGGTCAGGGCCGGCACAGCCTCGAACTAAGCCGCCGGGGCATTACCGGATGCACCCTTGTCGATTACTCCAATTTTCTGCTAAACCGGGCCAGATCGTCGGCCCGACAACACAATTACCCCCTGGATTGCATTAGAGCCGACGCGCGATGCACCGGGATAGCCTCACAAATTTTCGATCACGCCCTCATCATGGGCAATTCACTGGGGTATCTGACCGATCCTTCGGCTGACATCGAAATTCTTATCGAAACCAAACGGCTGCTGCGCCATGGAGGATGGATTTTGATCGACCTTGCCGATGCAGAGGCCGTGCGGAACAAATTCAAACCGGAAGCCTGGCACGAGATTGGTGAGGATATACTGGTCTGCCGCAGGCGCCAATTGACGGCCGATAGGGTATCTGTTCGAGAACTGCTTCTAAGTAAACAAAGAGGCCTGGTCCGCGACCGTACCTATTCAATACGCTTTTATGAATCCGGGGAGATTACCGAACTGCTCTGCGGCGTCGGGTTCAAAGGGGTCAGCGTAATCAAAGACTTTTCCCCGCACGGGGATCGGATGGATTATGGTTTTATGAGTCACCGCATGATAGTCATGGCGCAAAAAGGCGGTGAAGAGTGAAGGGTGAAGAGTGAAGGGTGAAGGGTGGGAAGCCAATTCCTTAGCCCCAGATGCGGATGTAGGGGCGGAGGGAGGTGGGTGGAACGGGACAGGTTCTCGCTGTAATCGCTGTTAATACAGGGAAATTCGCTCTTCCAACCTCTCAACAAGTTGATTTAATTAGGCTTTTCGGCCTTTATTTTCCAAAATAACAGCGAATAACAGCGGCAAAACCCCCTGCGGGGGAAGGCAAAAGTAAAAAGGCAAAAGGCAAAAGTAAAATAAGCTTCCGCACGTCTGCGGCTGTTTTACAGGTTTTGCAGGGCGCGTCACCTGAAAATTCAGGCGTAATACAGGTGAGCAGTAAGCAGGCAGGAGCCGAACCGCCATGAGATATTCTTTTTTCAAAGAGACGCGACATGTAAGGTCGCTTCGCGAGCGAGCGGCGGTTTCGCGCGGAGCGCGGAAGTAGGAAATCCGCTCAAACTCGGCAAATATTATACTTCGCAACAAGAAGTATTGTCAAGAACAAAATGAAGCGAAACTATCAAAAATCTGCATTTATCTCACCAGGGCCGGTGGCAAAAAAGGGATAATATCGGGAGATGAGAAAAGGGGCGCGGCTCGCGCGATGCTTGGGGGGTTCAATTTTGAGGCGAAAAACGGGCTTCTAAGGGCTGATACGGCATGCCTTCTTGACATTTTCCGGCTGAGATTGGGCTGTTGGCTTGGTGCGACCCAATGCCGTTAACTTAAGCAACTTATGGAATTCAGAGCGCTTTTTGGTTTGTTCCGTCGGTGCAACCATGCGGGTGACAATACACGGCCTGGATAACGTGACCCCAGAGCACTCAAACCAAAAGGCTTATGCAAAGCGCTGGGTTTCGCTCCGCTCACCCATCCTACACGTTCAGTGCATAAGTACGCGAAAGAATAGCTTTTTTCCTTAAGTTAGCGGCATTGGGTGCGACCCCGCGGCCAGGCAGCCGTTTTCGTCTTCTGCTGGAGTCACGTAAAATCCGGGGGCGTTCTCTCTTTTGGGTGTAGGATTTTGGTCAACGTTTGATTGACCAAGCTTTTTCGGTTCATCCGGCAAATGAGTACCTGCGGTGGTCGACGAAAAGCCGCTGAGCTCCCATTTCGCGGTCTTCGTGCCCGCTTCGTGGAAGTCTTAGCCAAACTCTTTGCGAAAATGCAATTAGGACGTGATGGATCTGCTTTATTACTTTTTTGAAGCAAAAAGATTTCATGTTGATTCTTGACTTTTTATCTTCTTCGTGGCTTCGTGATCTTCGTGGTGACTCCTTCCGCCCGCCGTTTTTGTTCAACCACGAAGGGCACGAAGAGCGCGAAGACAGCAGGGCGTTGAAGCCAGACCGCCAGCCCGGCAGAATTGCCGTGTACAGGGGAGTCAAACACCAAAATCAACTTGAAGCCCCTCGGGGCGGCCCAGCCGAGACAGGGCAGCGTGGCCACGAAGCAAAAGATGAAGACCACGAAGAAAGCTC
>Ga0187771_10000966_pt1 | contig 18710 bp, 13 predicted proteins | sample 0116_SJ02_MP15_1_FD_133139 | JGI IMG/M metagenome (GOLD analysis project Ga0187771, IMG submission 133139) | Tropical peat soil microbial communities from peatlands in Department of Meta, Colombia - 0116_SJ02_MP15_10_MG | ecosystem: Environmental > Terrestrial > Soil > Wetlands > Peat | place...
GTATCCAGCAGCATCAACAGAAACGGTTTGCGGGTACGTTCGGTCCTCTTCCTTTCAAGGGAAATCATCCGGTGGAAGGACGCTTCATCCAGGACACTGCGGCTGTCGTCTGTTGAAGATCTTGCCGCCGAAAACGTCTGCCTTAACGGTTCAATTGGCTGGCGTAAATTCACGACTTTTTTCCTTTTCTCGACCCCGCTCTCTCCGAGCAGGCAGATATGACCTGTTTTTGTTGAGATCGCCTTACATTGTGGGAGGGCTTAGAGCAGGAAATGAGTAAATTTTCGACCGATTCGGCCAGCTAATTCTGCGGAGTGTCCTCGCGGGAGGATGAACCCCGAGAGCCATAGTGATAGTCGTACTCGCTAGGCACGACATCCGTAGAGCTGTTAATCAATGTGCCCAGTAACTTCGATTGATCGAGCGCTTCTAACCCTTTTTTCAACTGTTTCTTTTCACTAATTCCTCGTCTTGTTACCAGAAGAAACCCGTCCACCAGCCGCAGCCAGACGCTGGCATCCGCCAGCGGCAGTACAGGAGGGGAGTCGACGACGATCCAGTCAAAGCTCGCGGCCAACTGCTCGATCAGTACCGAGAGCGCCCCGGTTTGCATTAGCTCCAAAGGGTTTTGCGGAGTGCTACCTGCAGGCAGGATCCAAAGTCCGGCAGATTCTAGCCGGTAGATGTTGCTAATTGGCCCCGGCCCATGTTGCAGCCATTCACTGAGACCGGGAACCTTGCCCAAACCGAACTGTTGTGCGAGCACAGGCCGACGGAGATCGCCGTCCAACAGCAAGGTTCGTTGTTGTCGCTTACGAGCCAGAGTGCAGGCAAGGTTCGCAGCTACCATGCTTTTACCTTCGTTCGGGCACGTGCTCGTAATCAGTATCTTCTTCAAAGGCCTCGTCTGTTTGAATTGGCGCAGGCGAACCCCGAGAAAGCGAAACTTTTCCGCAGCTAGGCTTTCCCGTTCCATCAGACACACCAACTTGCTTTCGGGGGCAATCGACACTGGCATCGATTCGAATTCTGGGTAAGGAGTTGCCTGGCTCGGTTCTTCGAGCTTGGAAGCCATGCCGGCGACCGTATTTGCCACCGGAACTGCATCTATAGTCGCTCGTTCGGCGGCCTGCAGCAGTTCGGTCGCACTTCCCAGGTCAGTGAGAGCGATCCCTGCTCTTTCAGCTTCCGACCTCTGCAGCGCGTCAAATATTTGGCTCATGTCTTTTGACTCATTCTTTGCAACTTCGCTTGGTTACCTATGCGATCACAGAAACGGTCTCTCTAAGGCGAGCAGCGTTTTGGAAAGACGGTGGACGTCATAGTCTTCGCTGCTCTTGGCGCCTTCAAATTGCCTTGGGCCAGCTTCCCGTAACCGGAAATCAGCCGCGATCTCGTCAATGATGCTGGGAGTCACGATTCGCACTTGTCTTGCGTAGGCAGTAATCAGCGCGTTTTCGCACACGGTATTGATGAGCCGTGGAATCCCTCGGGAATAGCGATAGACTGTGACAATTGTTTCAGCCGGAAAGGTTGTCGTAGCCTCGGAATTAGCTCCAGCCAGCCTCAGACGACGGTAGATGTACCCTCCGGTCTCTACCATGTCCAAGGGCTGGAGTTGCGACCGCAGCGCGATTCGCTGCTTCAATTGTCGCAGCTCGACTGAGTCCAGCTTCTCGTCCAATTCGGGCTGGCCGACGAGCAGAATCTGCACCAGTTTCTCTTCTGTAGTCTCCAAGTTCGTCAGCAAGCGAACCTCTTCGAGAACGTCTGCTGACAGGAGATGCGCTTCATCGACCACAAGCACGGTCGTGAGTTTCTTTTGATGTCGGGCGATCAGGTACCTGCTCAGATCCAGCAGAAGTTCGCTCTTCGTCTTACCAGATATGGTCAGCCCTAAGTCGCCCGCGATGTATTGCAGGAACTCAAGGGAAGATAGGCAAGGATTGAAGACATACGCATACGCAACATTGGCAGGGCTAAGCAATTGCAAGAGGCAGCGCACTAGCATCGTCTTGCCAGTGCCAACTTCTCCCGTCATGACCACGAAGCCCTTGTGCCGACGCACTCCGAAGTACAGCGCGGCCAGAGCCTCACTTTGACTCCTGGTTGAAAACAAGAATGAGGGGTCCGGAGTAATTTCGAACGGGTTGCGCTTGAGGTTGAAGAACGCTTTGTACATGGTCGAAGACTAGCCGCGCCAATAACTGATCGCGGACCCAGCCAAGATGCACCCAAATACCAGAATCGTAGTTGCCCAGGCCAACCCTGTTTTCATTTTCCTGTTTCTCTCGTCGGAGGGAGACACAATAATGGGAATTTCCGAGAGAACTTTCACAGGTAACAGATCCTTAAGTTCCTTTTCGTCATAGATGCGGTCGTCCATCATTTCAAACGCACCCGCGACAACCAGGCCCAATGCCAACCCAACCGCCAGCCCAATGCCACACAGCTTCAGTCGATTGGGGAAGTCCGGTTTCAAGGGCAAGCTGGGAGGATCGATGATGCGGAAGCGTTCACCCTGCTGCAGCAGTTCCATGCTCGTGGCCATTTCCGATTGGTTCTTCTTCTTCAGGAGTTCGTCATAATTCGCCTTGGACTGATCATAGCCACGCGTCAGGTCGGCAAGTTGCTGCTCCCGTACCGGTTCTTGGTTCAAGCGGTTCTGGTAATCGCTTACCCTTTCCTTAAGGCTCGCAATTGCAGTTTCGCGATTGGCTACCTCGATCTGGTTGGCTTTCAGTTGGCCTTGCAGCTGAGTTAGCGGTGACAACTGTGCCGATTCAGTCCCAGCAGGCACAGTCCCCGCAGAACTGTCGGCTTGGCTCGCACTCGCCTTGACCTTCAGATCTCCCAGCAGTTGATCCCTCAACTTCTCTGTCTTGGCAATCTGCTCTTTCACCTTGCGCACATCGGGATGTTTCTCGGTGTAGTGGGAGCTCAAGTCCGCGAGCTCTGATCTGAGTTTCTCCAGTTCTTGGTCCAGTGCGGGCAACCCCAGGGGGACGGTTTCGGGGGTGTTGGTAGATGCTTGGAGCGTACGGTACTGGTTGATTAAGGTTTCCAGATATACGCGTTGTTGCTTTGCGGCATTGAGTGCATCCTGTTCTGCCTGTAATTGAGATTGTAGGCCGCCCAGGATCTGGAGGTTGCTTCCGGTTTGTGTGGGCAGCTCGCCAACGTGTTGCCCCTTGAATACTCGAATCTTTTCTTCTTGTTCAGACAGGTTTTTGCGTGCCGCTTCCAACTGATCTTCAAGAAACTTGGTCGTGTCCTCCGACATCTGCTGGCGGACCTCCAGGTTCTCATTGATGAACAGGCTGGTCAGTTCACTTGTGACCTGCTGCGCAATGTGGGGATCGTGCGCCGAGTAGTAAACGTTAAAAGCGGTGACGCGGTCCCTAGGATCGCGCACCAGCTCAATCTCAATGTCCGTGCGCATGCTTTCAACTTTTTCGTCCGGGCTCAGTTGGCTGTGGCTCCCACCATACAGGTCAAGCTGATCGATGATATGCAACAATCGAGTGCGGCTCAGAATCTGTTGCGTGATGCTCTGCAATCGCTCCTGAAGATCGTCGCTTACGTTGGGGACTACATAATCTTTCGGCATGGTTGGCTGTTCCACCAGGATCAGCGTGCCCGATTTGTATCGGGCCGGCAAAACCCAACTTGCGGTCCACACTGCCAACCACCCGACAAACAGTGGAATCAAAAAGTGCAGATGACGACGGCGCGCCACGTCCAGGTAGTGCTGCAGGTCGAATCCGCCCGAACCTTGCTCTTCTAGTTCTTCAACCATGGTCATCTTCCTAGCGGTCTTGCGAACTGATACGAGATGGAAATGAATTCGCGGTTGGCATCAGGAAAGGTAGATACCAGCGCGATGCCGTTGTAACTCTGGTGCAGCCTCGTGTATCCAGCCTGCACACTGAGGTGCTCGCTTATCAAGCGCTCCACTGAAGCGGTCCCGGAAACTGTGTGTCCCCCCGGGGTGGACAGAAGGAAAAAAGGAGTCATCGTCTTGTAGATCCTATAGTTCGCTGACGCTCCCACATTCCACTTGCGCGACAGTTGCCAACTCGCTAAGCCATTTGCGCTGTTCGAATGGAAAGCTCCAACCAATCCGCCTCCGCCGTTAACGATTCGGGAGTAGCTGGCCGCAAAACTTGTATGCTGCCCTTGCCAACCTAAGCTCGCGGTCGCAGCTGGCGACCACGAGCGCGAAACCGGCATAGGGGTTTGTGTAGCTTCGGAGTGCTGTGGCCCGCCAGACAAGGACAAAGAGAGAGTAGGCTTGAAATAAATCGTGTAAAAGCCAAACACGGTGTGCGTCTGTACCTCACTCTGTGCCCCCACTGGGTAGGCCAAGACTCTGGAGTACTGGTATTTGACACCGAGATAGTGCTTTTTGGAAAGACGGTGGTTGTAAAAAGCTGATCCCCCGACCGAACTCGAATCATATAGACCAGGGACTTCTGCCGGGTTCGGGTAGTGGAGATAGGTGGATGTTCCGTTGGCCCCCGCCATACTGTTCGAACCGAATTGATAGGTGATCCCAACATTCCCCGTGTTGCTGAGCCGGTCTGCTAGAGGCGCAACGACCGCCACAGTCGGCGCCTGTGCAGAGCCCGACACTGGGGTAGATAATGCGAGATCTGGTTGGTTGAACAGGTTGGATGACTTTTGGAACGAATCCTGCCCACTGACGGTGACGTGCTGGCTTAAGCGGTATTGAATATTCAGGGCCGCATTTTGGTCGGCCTCATTTCGTGCGCTTGTCCGCTGATAGTAGGTAAATCCCGGACTGTAGGTAAGCACTGAATGCAATCTGGGGGTCGTTTCATCGAGCGCGATCGTAGGCCAGACGGAATAGCTGATGTCACTCACTGGATTTGTACTAATCCCGCCCAGCACGTTGTCGCTGTATGCGGCGCTGAAAGTGAGGCCGTAGCGCAAGTAATTGGACCGCTCTGACTCGATACCCGCAACCGGGTAAGATTCTCCGCTGACCGTTGGCGGCGTAAGCATGCGATTGTCAGTAGCGGTTGTGTCGGCTCCGGCCGGTTGTGCTCCGGCATTGTCCACTTGGGAGCCTAGTGGCAAAGCAGTCAGCAGTACCATGCTCAAACAAGCCGGGATTAACAGGCCAGATTTCACGGAATGACGATGGTGTCGCGCGGTTGCAGCGTTATGTTTTGAGCGGAGTTCTTCCCCTTGATGACATCTTTGTAGTTGAAGCCGATCCGGGACTCGCTGCCACCAGGGTTTTGTCGAAGGATGTAGATGGACTTCTGTTTGGCGAAATCGCGGAAGCCCCCCGCCAAAGCAATTGCGTCCAGTACCGTAGCCGCCTGTGCAAGCGAGTAGGATCCCGGCCGCACCACTTGGCCCAGGATGTTGAACTTCTGGCTTCGGATCTCCTGTACGATAACGGTGACCTCAGGCTCGGAGACGTAATCCTTCAATTTGGCTGAAATGTCCCGTTCGAGCTGCAGCGGGGTCTTGCCAGCTGCTTGTAGTTCGCCCGCCAGTGGGAGAGAGATCTTTCCGTCCGAGCGCACAGGAACCGACCGTGAGATTTCCGGTTCCTTCCACACGTTGATCGCCAACAGGTCTTCGTTGCCGATGACAAAGCTGTCGTTGTGAGGACTGGCGGTCGCCTCCGCACTCTGAGCTGGTGACGCTGTTGCCAGGGGCGTCGTCGGCTTCGCACGACTTGCTGCGCTCCCTGATGCTGTTTGTGCGCAGATCCAACTAGATATTAGAGCGCAAACTGACATTGCAGCGAGTACCTTCAGCCACCATTTTGTTGCCGTGAACGTCATAAGTAATCCCTAGTGATCATTTTTGCCGCGGGCCTCGACCGGATAAAAGCTAGTTCGCTGGCCATTCCCTTTCAATCCATTCCCCATACCCGTGAATCCGTTCCCCAATCGGGAAGTGTGGTTTTCCGGGCAGACCATATGATATTGCTCGATCTTGTAAAGCAAGGTTCGATAGCTGACCTTGAGCAATCGCGCGGCGGCCTTTCGATTCCAGCCCGTTTTCTCGAGGGCGCCTGTGATTGCGTTCTTCTCTGCCTCCAATTTGACACTCTGCACCAGCGACTTGAGGCCCACCGGGCGCTCGCCGGATTCACTCGGGGCTGGCACAGCTCCGCTTCGTTCCGGGGCCCTCGACGCAACATGTTCAGCTTTGCCGTTCGCGTTCGGCACCAGCTCGCCGAAGTCCAAGTCTTTGTCTCCCATGACGAGGCAACGTTTCACGAAGTCCCCAAGCTCTCTCAGGTTTCCTGGCCATGAATAGGATCCGCAGGCATCGAGCGTAGCAGCCGAAAAGGTACGCGGAGGCAGACCGTAGTGCTTCGCCAGATGGTGCATGAAATGGTGCAGCAGGAGCGGCAGCTCTTCTCTACGTTGACGCAACGGAGGCACCTGCACGGTGAAAGCACTCAGGCGATAATACAGATCCTCGCGGAGCCTCCTTTCTGAAAGCGCCTGCTCGACATTGCCACTAGTCGCGGCCATGATCCGGACTTCGACATTCACCGCTGTGTCGGTGTTTGGCCGCAGGAACTGCTTGTTCTGCAGCACCTGGCAGAGTTTAGCCTGTACGTCAGCCGGCATTTCGGTAACTTCTTCCAGCAGGATCGTGCCTTTTTCGCACAGTTCGAAGGCGCCGAGCTTAGTTCGCACGGAGCCACTGGAAGAAGCTCGGTCAGCACCGAAAAGTTCAGCCTTCAGCAAATCGCCCGGCAGCGCGGCGCAGTTCACCCGCATGAATTTGAACCCGGAGCGAACGGACGAATTGTGGATCAGGCGGGCAACTGTAGCTTTCCCACTTCCCACTTCTCCCAGGATGAGAAGGGGAGCATCCGTTTGAGCCAACAGTTCTGCTTGCGTGCGCAACTTCCGCATGATTGGGCTGGCACAGACAAAGAACTTGTCATCGCCGATCTGTTGAATATCGTCACTGAAAATCTCGGGGTCATCGTCCAAGGGAGCCAAGTGGCGCTTGATGATGAGTTCCAGCTGCTTCTCCTGAAATGGCCTGATCAGAAAATCCTGCGCCCCGAGTCGAAGTGCCTCTTTCTTCCGTCCGGCATCCTCAGGATAGGACAGCAGGATAATCGGCAGTGCGGGGCGGAGCCTGCGTAGCCACCGCAGGATATGCAAGCCGTCTACCTCACCTCGCGGCAAATCCAGCAAAAGCAGGTTTGGAGTTATGCCCGATTGCACACGTTCCAAAGCTTCCCACCCTCCCCCAACAATCTCGAGGCCCCAGGAATTGGCTTCCCCGATCGCCCAGAGCGGCCGAAGAACAGTGGGCTCCCTGCTCACCACAAGCAAGCGTACTGATGTTTCGACAAGGTTTTCTGCCACGGGCTTGAATCCTCAGGAAGGTACCACAGAAGAGTGTGGCCGACGGTTCTAGACAGGTTCGAAGTCGTATCCATCGATGCGGACGGCCAGGGACCTTTGGATGGCGTCTATCGATACGACCAGTGTGCGGTCTCCGTTTCGGGAAAGCAGAGTGCCCTCGACTCCATCTAAGGCTCCTCCACGGATTCGCACTCGCTGGCCAACTTTCACGAAAGGATGCACACAGCACGGCAGCCGTTGTGTCAGGAGGGATCGAACCGCGTCGATTTGCGCCTCAGGAATGGGAGTTCCTTCCCACCCCACACCCACGAAGCTGATCACACCGTCGAGGCGGAGGATGCGGAGGCGCTCTTCGATACTTGGATGCAACTTCACGAATACATAGCAGTTGAACAGAGGCAGCTCCACCACTTTTCGCCGATCGCTCCAGCGATGCACCTCGCTCACCAACGGGAGATAAGTCGTGAGCTGTTGGCTTTCCAAGCGGTTGGCAATCGATTTCTCATGTCTGGCGCGCGTGTGGATCGCATACCACTGCGAGGGAACCTCAACGCTCGCACCAAGCTCGTGCGCTGCCATTGACGGTTCTGGGGTTTGATAGCTGCTGCTCACACCTCTCCCCTCTGAGTCACACTGCACCTTCCAAGAAATGGGTTCATTGCTTCTATCGCTGGTCTGGGGGAAAACCAGCCTTTCCAATACCAGGCGGGCGGTCTGCTGTTCGCCTATGCAGTGTTGCAACGTTAGGTCACATTGCAAATGCATGCAAGATGCAGAAGTTCTTGGAGAATCTTGTATCTAGCGATACAGTTCCTACGGCAGGTAGTAAAGGCGACCTTTTGGGTAGGGATTTCTCTAGGACGAGCCTCCACTAGAGAGCTCGTCCTGCTTGCTTTTCGGGCGTTACAAGTTTAGAATAGGGCGGACCTTGGGGGGCGTCCTTAGTGCGTTTCTTTATGACAAACGAACCCACCAAAAAAGAGACGCCAACCGCTCTGGTCGTGGCCGATTACAGTAACATCGACTGTCAATTATTGGCCGATGCCATTCGGCAACATTCGGGTTTACGAGTAGTCGATCACGCGACCAGTTCCGAGGAATTAGTTGCAAAAGTTTGCAACCACCACCCGGATGTCGCCTTGATCAGTGTTCGCCTGCGGGATGGTACTAAAGCTGGCCTAGACGCACTGCGGAAACTGCGTGCCTTAGGTATGTATTGTCGCTCGGTCATTCTGCTGGACGACAACCAACGCGAACTGGTCGTGGAAGCTTTCCGGAGTGGCGCCAGGGGAGTCTTCTCCCGGAACGATGGAACGCCTGCGGAACTGGTTAAATGTGCCCAGTGCGTTCGCGACGGTCAGATCTGGGTAAGCAACAGCGGCGCGGAGCACCTCGTGGAAGCCTTGGCCAAGACCCAGCCCGGCAGAATCCGCAAACCGGGAACCGGGAGCAGTTTGAGCAAAAGGGAACTGGAGATTTCGCATCTTGTTGGTGCTGGATTGTCCAACCGGGAAATCGCCGAAACTCTGGGCCTGAGCGAGCACACAGTGAAAAACTATCTGTTCCGCATTTTTGAAAAAGTGGGCGTTTCAACCCGTACTGAGCTGGTTCTTCACATTTTGAGTATTACCAAACCGCCTGAGTCCGAAGGCAAGTCCAGACTTCACCGGGTAGGATAAGACTCAGGCTGCAAGATGAACGCTCGCATTCCTAGCGTTAAGGGTCTCCCGCGAGACCGAGTCGGAAACAACCATCAGCTGCAGGAGGCGGCCCAGGCAAGCGCTCAGGATTGGCCTGTCTCAGAGACGCATCGGTCGGCAACGTACTTCACCAATTCTACGCGGCTGGATACTCCCAGCTTGTCGAAGATTCGGAACATGTAATTCCTTACGGTGTTCTCGCTGAGTCTCAGTTCGCGAGCAATTTCCGCGTTGGTCAAGCCGTTGTAAACACATCCGACCACATCCTGCTCCCGCTTCGAAAGCAAACTGGTGCCTTGCGCATCCACCAACCGGGTCGCAATCGCGTCTGCCAGGGCATCGACCAGGAACCCCAGTTGGGTGCAGTTAACCCAAAGCTGGCCTTCGTGCACCCTGCGAATGCACTTGGCCAGCAGCTCGACCGGGTCGTTGCGGCAAAACACTCCCCGCGCTCCGCTCCGAAAGGCTTCCACAACCAAATCGCGCTCCGCAGGATCGAGCAGCATGATTGTGTGGGTCTGCGGCATCGCTGTCCGCAACTGCTTCAGCACTTCCAGACCTTTTCCCTTGGTCCCCTCCAAGTTCTCACTCAACAGGACGACATCAGGTTTTAGCCGCGTAGCTGAGGTCGTTATGTCATCCCCTTTTACGTCGTCGACGGCAAACCCGCGATGCCGCAACGCGTCAGCAAACAGCCGCGCCGTTAATGGCATTCGATCGGCCACTAAAACTTTGATTTTGGCAGCGTTCGCCGACAGCATGTCCCTGTCACTCACCGAGTAGTTCTCCTCAGAAACTGCCCTAGTTTTGTTCCAAAGGTCTGTCAGGAACTTCATGGCAAGTATCGCCGATTTTGAACATCAGTGAAAATGGCCCAAGGGGAGGATGGGGGATAGCTCCGCAGTGCCATCGGACCAGAGGGGGTAACATTGGCTGACCGGGACGAAACATCAAGGGACCGTCGGTGGACGACAGATCGGCGGACTGAGGGGACTTTCTAAGCTGCGGAAATCAAGGAAGCCAGGTTGCCACACGCCAAAAAAAGCCGGAAGCAGTTCCGCTTCCGGCGCGAGTAAATTGCCCTATGCGATGCTAGGTCCTGTGCGCGAACCCGTTCCGACGCAGGAAGATTGCTCCAAAGCAAGACGCTCCAGCAAGAAACAGGTACCCCAGAGCAGTGCCGCCCTCTGGGACTGGTATGTCACCCCACATCTCCTGGGGTCGATCTTGGTTGTAACTCGTCGGCACATACAGCCACAGGTTCGCAAAACTGCTCGCTGAATACTTGCCGTAGTTAGCCGGATTCAACACCCACTGCCAAAGCGCGTACGCCGCGGGACTCATTTTGCCGCTGCTGCAATATGAACCCGGACCGCCAGTGATGCACCACAACACTTCTGATACATCATCTGCCGATACTCCAAACAGAGGACTGGTTGAAAACGCTTGCTCCACCGCAATCGCCATCTCCAGGTAGCCATTGTACCCAACGGTACTGCCGAAAAACGTGTTGCTACCCAGGCTGCCCCAATTCGTCAGCAGGGTTGACACGTTGTACGCGGCTGCCGTCCAGCCCTCGGGGTTGTAGATATGGTCGTTGAAGTCATCGCATAGGAATCCCGGGCTGCTGCCACTTGGACCCACAGGTGTGCCATTGATGGAGCCATAGTAAAAGCCGGTTCCGCCCCCATCCCAGCTGTTGCCATCCCAACCGTCAAAGTACATTGGCACTTGCTGCTGACCAAAAGCAGAAGGCACAATGAGCAGCACCCACGCTGCAACCACGAACACCAGGGCTCGTTTCATTTTCTTTCTCCTCGCATACCTTTCAATGGGGGAGAACGGCACGAGTCGGCATAGACTCGTGCCCTCCAATAATGCGGTCATCACTCTAGCGCCGCCTCAAATCCTGTCAAGACTGATAATTTCTGCGACCCGTTGCAAGCCCCTGCAACCATTGGCGTAAATTGCTTGTTGTCAGCAAGATAACCACCCGGGAAATGACTGAATGATCCGAAGAAAATTGCCAGGTCTTAGCTCCTGAATTGCTGCGAACACGCGTAGAGCTATCCGATTTTAGCTCATTGACAAATCATGAAGCCACACGAGTTTTCTTCTTTCCCGTCCTGCTTTCGCTGCTTCTGGAGACCCGCGCCTCATATTTCAAGCGCACCGCTTTTGCGCTCTAATACAAGTGGTTTAGTTTATAGTGCAGCGAAACGAGCCGTGGCGAATGTGCCGAGCTCGGAGGTTTCATAATAATGACGTTTCTTGCCAACCGACGTTTGCTCCTGTGTGTGCCTTTGTTCGCATCCCTCCTTTTTTCTTCTTGTAGTCGCGATCCTAATGTCCGCAAGCAGAAATATTTTGAGAGCGGCCAACGCTACTTCCAAAAGGGCAAGTATCGCGAGGCCGTCATCGAGTTCCGCAACGCCATCAAGATCGATCCCCGCTTCGCCGAGGCCCATCACCAACTTGCAGAAACCTATCTGAAGTTGCAGCAACCACAGGACGCCTATCAGGAACTCGGCCGCACCGTGGAGTTACAACCGGAAAACTATCAAACGCGGATCGAGTTTGCGAATCTGGCCATTCTAGGCCGCGACTTTTCCCAAGCGCAGGAACAAACCGATCTACTGCTGAAACAGCGTCCCAACGATCCAGCGGTCCATTTGACTGTCTCGGCTCTACTCGCGGCGCAACAGAATCTGTCCGGCGCAATCGACGAGATAAACAAGGCGATCGCGCTCGCTCCGAACCGCTGGGAGCCCTATTTCCAACTGGCGCTCTTGCAGCTCAGGACCAATCAAACCGACGCCGCCGAAGCGAGCTTCAAGAAGGTAATCGAACTGAATCCGACCGCCACACAACCGCACATTGTGCTGGGCGCCTTCTACCAATCGCACAACCGTTTCAGCGAGGCGGAGCAGCAATTTCACAGCGCCATGGACATCGACCCTAAGAGCCCCGAACCACGGGCTGCGCTTGCACGCCTGTATCTGGCTGAGGGGAAGAAGGCAGAGGCGGAGGACTTGCTCAAACAGGTCAAGCGGGATTTTCCCGACAATCCCGAAGGCTATCGCCTCCTGGGCGACTTCTATTTCACAACCGGCGACATCGATAAGGCCACTGCTGAATACGGCGCTCTCTACCAGGCCCACCCGACGGATATGCAGGTCAAGAAAAACTACATTCAGCTTCTGCTCCAGAAGAATCGTCTCGATGAGGCCCGCAAACTCAACGACGAAATTCTGAAATCCAATCCTGGAGATAACGAGGCTCTGGTTTATCGCAGCCAAATCCAAATCAGCAGCGGCAGCTTGAACGACGCCATCGCGACCTTGCAAAATGTGACTAAGAACGGCCCCAACAACAGCGAGGCGCACTACACCCTGGGCATCGCGCTCGACAAGTCGGGTGATCTGGAGCGTGCCGAAAGCGAATGGAGAGAAGCTGCACGGCTGCGTCCTGATTTGCTCGACCCGGAGCGCTCGCTGGCGGGAGCAGCGCTGCGCCGGGGTGACACGAGTACGCTCGCCGAAGCTGCCGGCCAGATCATTCGCCTGCGGCCCAATTCGCCCGAAGGCTACTCGCTGCGCGCCCTTTCTGAAATCAATAGCAAGCAGTTCACTGCCGCCGATGCCGACATTCGCAAAGCCATCGAAGTGGCGCCGCAGAATTCCTTCGGCTACGTGCAGATGGGAAATCTGAAGTTTGCCCAGAAGCAGTACAGCGAAGCCGCAAAGGCGTACCAGCACGCCCTAGACCTGAATGCCAATTCGAAAGATGCTCTCCGCGGCTTGATGAACACCTACGTTGCGCAGAAACAAGTCGACAAAGCGATTGCTGCGGCCAACGCACAGATCGCCAGGTCGCCCAACAACAGCGGCTTCTACGATCTCCTCGGCAGCGTGTTATTTCACGTTAAGAAGGACCTCAACGGTGCTGAGGCAGCGCTTGAGAAAGCCGCTGAGCTCGACAAGAACAACTCCGACGCCCTTCTCAAGCTGGGCGAAATCCAAGCCGCCAAGGGATCGGTCGACCAAGCCATCGCGACTTACCAGCAATCGCTCAAAGAGAATCCGCGCGAAGCCAACTTCTACATCTTGATGGGGGAACTCTACGAATCCAAGCGCGATTGGAAGCAGGCAACGGATGCGTATCAGAACGCGCTGGGGATCAAGTCCCAGGATCCGGTGGCATCCAACAATCTCGCTCGCGTGATGCTGCAGTCCGCCGGCAACCTCGACATCGCCCTTTCGCTGGCGCAGACAGCTCGCCGCGGACTGCCAGATTCCCCCCTCACCGCCGACACCCTGGGCTGGGTCTATTATCAGAAGGGGAATTACAAACTCGCCATCGACACGTTCCAGGAGGCCTTGAAACTGGTCGAGAAAATCAACGCCCCCGACGATCCCAACATCCACTATCATCTCGGGATGGCCTACGTAAGAACGGACCAGCCCGCGCTGGCTCGTCAGCAACTGGAACGTGTGTTGAAGATCAATCCGAACTACAGCGAAGCGGCCGAGGTAAGAAAACAGCTGGCCCAGTTGAAATCGTAGTAACCTGCCTGACTGTGATTTACGTCCTGGTGCTGCGCTGCTCAGCCATCGGCAAAGCTATTCACCCATCACCGGCCAGCCGGAGAGCAGGCTCGAGCTGCTCCGATGTGGTATTTTGTCCTGTCGTGATGCGGCCAAGCTCTGTTGAAGTCCAACGAAACCGATCCAATTCGAGCCCAAGGGGGTGTCTATGTCTAGGTGGGTGTTCACGCTGTTGCTATTTTCTTGTCTTTTAAGCGCCTCGTTTGCAGGAGCAACGGACGAGCGCGTACTCTACAATGCCAAAATCTTCACCGGCGAGCCCGAGCATCCTTATGCCGAGGCGGTAGCGATTCGCGGCGACAAGATCGTGGCCGTTGGCAACCGTGGTGAGGTGTCCAAAGCCGTGGCCAGCGGTGCCGAGATGATTGACCTCAAGGGCAATTTCTTGATGCCGGGGTTGATCGACAGCCATTGTCACGCGGTGGACGGCGGGCTGTCGCTGATCTCGGCCGTTGTCGGGGAAAACGTTAACTCCGTTGACGAACTTGTCGCCTTTGCGGCCGAAGCGAAGAGCAGCGGCCGCGGAATGCAGGGGGACATTCTGACTGTCAGCGGAATCCCGCTGGCATTCTGGTCGAAGAACAAGGAACTGAACGAGCGCTTCAACGCCGGGCCCTACGCAAATCAACCGGTCCTGCTCCAAGGGATGGACGGCCACACAGCGTGGGCGAACAGGGCGCTACTGAAGCGAGCAGGCATCAACAAACAACTCATCAGTGGTCTTGATGCGGTAGGCCGCGGGTACTACGGCTACGGGCCGGATTTCGAGCCAAACGGCTTTCTGGTGGACGCGGGAGTGGATAAAGTCGATGAGGTAGTGCCCAAGCCGAGCAAGGAACGAATGCTGGCAGCCGGACGTGCTGCGGTGCAGTACATGCATGGTCTGGGAATCACAGCGTGGCTGGATGCAGCGGCCAGTGAGGAGATTCTGGCAAGCTACGAGGAATTAGCTCAGAAAGGCGAGTTGAATTCGCATGTTGCAGCGCTGCCGGTCATCGAGTTTAAGAAGGGCCATCCGGAGCAGCAGTTGGCGCGGGCGTTGGAGTTGCGGGAGCACTTCAAGAATGTGCCTGGAGTCAAGATTGCCGGAATCAAAGTATTTGCCGACGGCGTCCTGGAATATCCCTCGCAAACGGCGGTTCTCTCCAAACCTTATCGAACCAGCGGAAGGAATGGGGAATTGCTGTTCGATCCGGCAGAGTTTGCCAAAATTGCGGTGGCGGCGGACCGGCAGGGAATGCTTGTTCACGTTCACGCCATCGGCGACCAGGCGGTAACGGAAGCGCTGAACGGCATCGAAGCAGCCCGGAAGGCCAACGGAAACTCCGGCCTGCCGGATACGATTACGCACTTGCAGCTGATCAGGCCGGATGATATTCCGCGCTTCCCTCAACTCGGCGTAATCGCATCTTTCCAACTCTACTGGGCAAGCGCGGAAACGGACACGATCGAATTGGTGAAACCGCACATCGATCCGTCACTGTACCAGTGGCAATATCCGGCGCGGTCGGTGTTGGACGAAGGCGGCATTATCGCCGGTGCAAGTGACTGGCCGGTCTCGACAGCCAACGTGTTCTACGCCATTTATCAGGCGGAAACACGCAAAGGGGCGGAAGGCGTGCTGGATGCAGGCCAGCGTGTCCCGCGCGAAGCGATGCTGTATGCCTACACCCGGAATGCCGCCCGAGCACTCAACGAGCAGAACGCGATTGGGTCGATCGCTCCGGGGAAGCAGGCGGATTTCGCTCTGCTCGATCGCGATGTGCTGACGGCGACCGCCGAGGAGGCACGCGAGACACGAGTCTTGTGGACGGTTGTCAGCGGCAAGACCGTCTACGGAGCCCAGCCTTAGATTCATCTGGGTGCATAGAGTTCAGGAGGGTTCTGTGAAATCGATCCATTTCCTCACGTCTTGTCTCATCGTTTTCTTCATAGCACAACTGAGCTGGGCGCAAACTACGCCGGCACAAACAAGCGAAGTTGCTCAGTTCTCGGGATATACCGCCCAATCTGCGAAGACTGAACGCGAATGGGAGAAAAAATTCCAGGACGGAATCGTGCGTGACAATCTGCGCGAGAGTATGCGCCGTTTGAGCGCGCGTCCCCACCACGTCGGCTCACCTTATGACAAGGAGAACGCAGATTGGATTCTTTCCAAGTTCAAAGAATGGGGATTCGATGCCCATATCGAAACCTTCCAGGTCCTGTTTCCTACCCCAAAAGATCGCATAGTAGAACTGGTGCAGCCGACCTCGTATCGCGCGAAGTTGCAGGAACCGGTCGTTCCCACCGATCCGACAACAAACCAGATGCCTGAGCAATTGCCGACCTACAACGCCTATTCGATTGATGGTGACGTAACCGCGCCGCTGGTGTATGTGAACTTCGGAGATCGCGAAGACTACGAACAATTGGATCGGCTAGGAGTTTCTGTCAAAGGAGCCATCGTGATTGCCCGCTACGGTGAAGCCTGGCGCGGCACCAAGCCCAAGGTGGCAGTGGAGCATGGAGCGATCGGGTGCATCATTTATTCGGATCCGAAGGAGGATGGCTTCTTTAATGGAGACGATTATCCCAAAGGCGGTTGGCGGCCGAAGGATGGCGTACAGCGCGGTAGCGTGATGGACACTGACTATCCCGGCGATCCGTTGACACCCGGAGTGGGAGCAACTGCCGATGCCAAACGACTCCCCATCAGCGAAGCCAAGACAATCACCAAGATTCCGGTGCTTCCCATTTCCTACGGCGACGCTCTGCCTCTGCTCTCAGCGCTGGCGGGGCCAGTGGCACCCGAAAAATGGCGCGGGGCGTTACCGATCACATATCACATTGGGCCAGGACCTGCGAAAGTCCATCTCAAGGTCACATCGAACTGGGATCTGAAACCCGTCTACGACGTCATCGCGACCATGCAGGGGGCAGAGACTCCCGACCAATGGGTGATTCGCGGCAATCATCATGACGCGTGGGTCAACGGAGCCGACGATCCCTTGTCGGGAATGGTAGCGGTGCTGGAAGAAGCCCGTATGCTGGGCGAACTGCACAAGCAAGGATGGCAGCCCAAGCGCACCATCATTTATTGCGCATGGGACGGCGAAGAACCTGGACTCCTGGGCTCGACCGAATGGGTTGAGACACACATTGCAGATCTTCAGAAGCACGCCGTCGCGTACATCAACTCAGATTCGAATGGCAGGGGGTTCTTCCATGCCTCTGGCTCGCATGACTTGGAGAAATTCATCAATGACGTAGCGCGCGGAATCCAGGACCCGGAAAAGAACATATCAATTTGGCAAAGGGCCCATCTTCTCCGCATTGCGCGGGCCGCCAATGCGGAAGAGCGCGACGAGATTCGCAAGCGTGCCAATCTGCACATTAACGCCTTGGGCGATGGTTCGGACTACACCGCATTTCTGGACCACGCGGGCATTTCCGCTCTCAACCTTGGTTTTGGAGGGGAGGATGACGCGGACGCGTACCATTCCATTTACGACGACTTCTACTGGTATACGCACTTCATGGATACCGACTTCTCCTATGGCCGCTCGCTGTCCCAAACGGCGGGTACGGCCGTCATGCGCTTGGCGGATGCCGACTTGATTCCATTCGACTACGCCGGTCTAGCGGACACAGTCGCCAAGTATGTAAAGGATTTGGAGAAGCTGCTCAAAGACAAGCAGGATGAGTTTGCCGAGCGCAACCTCGAACTGGAAGAGGGTGTCTTCACGGCAACGGCGGATCCACACAAGGCCTACGTTCCGCCGCCAGCTGAGCCGGTTCCGCCTTATCTGAACTTTGCTCCGCTGAAAAACGAGGTCGATCTGCTTAAACGAAACGCAGACCGCTACACGGCAGCGGCTGCCAAGTTAGAGCCCGACGGATTAGCCAGCCTTTTCAAACAGCAGTTGGATCAATTGAACACCTCTCTAATCGGGATCCAACGCCTATTCCTGACAGAGCGAGGGCTTCCCGAGCGGCCTTGGTTCAAACACCAGGTCTATGCCCCAGGCGCCTACACCGGTTATCAGGCCAGACCCATAGCAGCCGTTCGGGAGTACATGGACCAGAAAAAGTGGAAGGAGGCGGAAGCGCAGGTGCCCACTGTGGCGAAAGTGCTGGAAGATGTAGCAACAGCCATCGGGAAGATGGCCGATGAGCTCGAAGCCTTGGTCCCGCGCAAGCAGTAGATCAAGGCTTCGTGCAGCTTTACCCTGCGAGAGCGTGCTGAACCAGTTGCACGCTCTGGGCCCACACGCGCCCGTTGACCTTCCGCGCGTCGGCCATCACCGCGTCAAAGGCTGACACAATCATGTTCACCTCCTCATCCCCAATGATGAGCGGCGGCAGCAGCTTGATGATGTTGACCTCATGGCCCGCGACCTGAGTCAGGATGTGGTGTTCTTGCATCAGGGCCATCACCACCAATTGAGCGAACAATCCCTTCTGGGCGGTCTCCGCGGCAGTCCAGGCGGCACGCAGGCCAAGCGAGCGGGGTGGTTTGAATTCAATCCCTATCGTCAGGCCCCTGCCGCGGACATCCGCGATCATCTCATAGCGATCCCGCAAAGCACCCAAACCCTGCAGAAGCTTTTCCCCCATCACATCGGCGCGCTCGATGAGCCGTTCTTCCTCCAGCACATGCAAAGTAGCCAGACCGGCTGCCATCGCCAACTCGTTCTGGCCAAAAGTGGTGGAATGCACCTGGCAGCGATCCAGCCGGTTGAAAGTAGCGTCATGGATGCGGCGACGCGTAACGGTTGCGCTGACGGGGATATAACCACCGCCCAGTGATTTGGACAGCGTGATGATGTCGGGCTCAAGATTCCAGTGCTCACAGCAGAGAAACCGCCCGGTGCGTCCCATCCCGACTTGTACTTCGTCGCAGACAAAGAGCGTACCGTACTTCCGGCACAAGCGCTGGGCTTCTGGCAGATAGTCGTCGGCCGGGATGTACACTCCTTTGCCCTGAATCGGCTCCACGATGAATGCGGCCACATCTTTCTGGTGCAGTTGTTTCTCCA
>Ga0187771_10000967_pt1 | contig 18705 bp, 14 predicted proteins | sample 0116_SJ02_MP15_1_FD_133139 | JGI IMG/M metagenome (GOLD analysis project Ga0187771, IMG submission 133139) | Tropical peat soil microbial communities from peatlands in Department of Meta, Colombia - 0116_SJ02_MP15_10_MG | ecosystem: Environmental > Terrestrial > Soil > Wetlands > Peat | place...
ATACAAAAACTGTCCCTGGTCGTGATCGAGCCGCCCCATCATGGCCAACCCCCGTCGCGAATCGCATCACCGCAACGGAATCACTGACCTGGAAAGCCTTCAACAGACTTTTGCAACAAAATCCGAGCGAAGCGGACATCGACTACGCTACCGCATGGGTGACCTCGGTTGCGACAGGTAACCGAAGCTCCTTCGCTTAAGCCACCGCATCAGTTCGAGAAATGTATGGCGAAACCGGCCACCAGCGCCAACAGCCCCAATAACGTCCGACACGTACCAATCGTGCTAGCGGTGCTAGTGCGTGCTAGCGGTGCTAGTCAGAGTACTAGCAAAAGACCAGTATCTTTGACCTTCACACCCCACGCACTGAAGATGCCGTCAACAAACCGCACCGCGATTTCGGCAACTCCGCCGCCCGTACGGCGTTGGGTATCGGGCGTATGGCCGGTGTCAAGGCCGCCTTCGCGCCGCCTTCGGCGATGGCTTGCCGGCCAGTCATTGACCCTGGCCCCTTGCGCCCGACCAAGGGGGTGCCGTCCGGGCGTGCGGATGAAAACCGGCGGGAAACAAACGCCCCAGCGTATCGTCAATCCATATCGCCGTTTCGTCGCGAGAGCTGCGCTTTGGCATATGAACATCTGAACGCGCGCCACATCGGTCACGCGTGTCTCGGGCGCGCACTGTCATCGCCTGCATCGCCAGGCCGAAGTTGGACCAACGACGTCGATCATCCATTGTATGACTTTCAAGCAGAAGACGCCGGTGCCGAGATCAAAGCCGGCCTGGTGCGCCTTGATCCTGCCGTGCGTGGCGCTACCCTTAGGGGTGATTCCCTGCTGCGGCTGCCGGGGCCGCGACAAGCCGCGACGTGTCCCATGTCGTTCTCCTCGCCGCCGCATCGCAGCATGCTTCCGGTCGAATCGTCGGATACCGGCGATGTTTGGGTCGAACGGCTGTCCAATGCCTTCGAGGAAGTGAACCGAACGTCGGGGTTTCTGGACATCGCCGAAGCGGCCATCGACGCGTGTCCGAGCGATCCGCGCATCATGATGCTTGCCGCTACTGCAGCCCTGTTCGACGAACGTCCAGAACGGGCTCTCACGTTCCTCAAGCGCATATCCAAGCGATACACGACGACAGCAGCCGACCACCTCTTGCATGCCCTAGCGTTGTTCCAATCCAACAAACGCATCGCGGCCCGCGCCCTGCTGGAACGGCATGGCTTGACCGAGTGGCCCAGTGCGCTCCGGGTCTTCCCCGGTGGGCGGGAGCGCGTCAATTGGCTAATCACAATCCTCGACACCATCATGGGCAGAGACGAGCCGAATTTCGGCCGCCGCGCCGGGGTTCGGTCCGCGAAAGCGAAGGGGACGCCGTCGCCCAAGCCGCGTCCGCCCGACCGTTCTCGCCCAACCGCTCCGGCCCGAGCGGCAGCGACGCCCATGGCATTTGCGCCACTGCCGCGGGTCGATATCGGCATCCCGTTCACTGTGGAGTTCGATCTGGCGTCTCTGGCTTCCACCGTGGCGCGCGAGCCCGAACAGGACGGCCGCTGGTCGCACCTGCGCGATCGTTTCGCCCATCTCAGCCTCGCTCAAGGTTTCGACGAGCTCCTCTGCCTGCCGCATCTCGCCGGCGTCGAACCCCTCTGGCATCAGACCGAGACCGTAAGGAAAGTACTGAAGCAATTCCACGGCCGGGTGCTGCTCGCCGACGAGGTCGGACTGGGAAAGACTGTCGAGGCCGGCATGGTGCTCAAGGAATACGCGCTGCGCGGTATGGTCAAGCGCGTGCTGGTTCTTACGCCTGCTTCGCTCGTCGGACAATGGCGGGAGGAACTGGAAACCAAGTTCGGCTTCTCCTGCGCGACCACCCATGATCCGCTGTTGCGCGATGACCCGTCCATGTTCTGGCAGCAGAAACGCGTCATTGCCTCGATCTCCGCGGCGCGGCGGCAGGAGCACGCCGAACGTCTGCGCGCAGAGCGCTTCGATCTCGTCATCGTCGACGAAGCGCATCATTTGCGCGACCGTTCGAGCCAGAGCTGGAAGCTCGTCGATGCGCTCAACAAGCGCTTCCTGCTGCTTTTGTCGGCAACGCCGGTTCAGAACGATCTCGTCGAGCTGTACAACCTGTTGACGTTGCTGAAGCCGGGCATCTTCAAGACGCTCAACGAGTTCCGCGCCGCCTACATAACGCCGGGCAAGCCGCGCGTGCCGGCCAATTCCGACCGCTTGCGCGAACTGATGCGCAGCGCGATGATTCGCAACACGCGGGCAGTCGTTGCGCTCAAGCTGCCGCGTCGACAAGCGACGACGATCAGGGTCGACGGCTGCCCGGACGAAGTGGAGGCTTATGCCGACCTCACCTCCGCTGTGCGCCAGATTGCGGCCGAAGGGGGGCCCGGACGTCACCGGCTTGCGCTGCACCACCTGCTCGGCGCGGCGGGATCGTCGCCAGCGGCTGCGGCGGCAGCCATCGCGCGAGTCGCAGCCCGTCGAAACGACGATCCCGTTTGGCAAAGGCTGGCTGATCGCTGGGCGGCGATCGATACCGGTGGAAAGGAGGCCGCGCTCCTCGACCTATTGCGCCGCAAGCCGGCCGAGAAGAAGCTCGTCTTTGTCCATTCGCGCGAGACGCTCGTCCATCTCGCCGACCTTTTCTCGCGGACCGGTATCGTCTTCGCGCGTTTTGATGGCAGCCTGAGCGGGCCGGAGAAGGATGCGGCGATCGCCAAATTCCGCGAGGCCGCGCCGGTGCTGTTGTGCACTGAATCCGGCGGCGAGGGTCGCAATATCCAGTTCTGCAATACGCTCATCAATTTCGATGTGCCCTGGAACCCGATGGCGATTGAGCAACGAATCGGGCGCATCGACCGCATCGGCCAGAATCGGGAGGTATTCGTCTTCAACTTGGTGACACGGGGCACGCTGGAGGAGCAGGTGTTGGCGCTACTCGACGAGAAGATCTCCATGTTCGAACTGGTCGTCGGAGAGGTCGGCGCGATTCTCGGCGATCTCGAAGGGGAGCGCGACTTCCCGGACCTCGTGCTCGACGCCTGGTTGAAAACGACGGAGGCCGGCAGGGCTGAAGCTTTCGATGCCCTGGGTCGCCGGCTCGATGATGCACGCAATCAGCACGAGGCCGCAAAGGCGCTCGACGACGCGCTGTTCGGTCAGGATTTCGAAACAGCGTGAGGAGTGGGCAATGGGAGCGCTCAGGGATTTCGTCGCCGAGGTGCTGGAGATCGAAGGCGCGGCGGTCGAACCCATGGAACCCGATGCGCTGGAGGTATTGGCGCCCGTTCCGTTGCGCGGGATCATGGGCTGGCCCGATTTGGTGCGGCTCGGCTTCGGCGCCGAACTTCCGGCAGGCGCGATTCCCGTCGGACTTGAAGGTGACTGGCTCGACAGGTTTGGCACCTTGCTCGGCGAGCGGGGCCGCTGGGCCGAGCGGCAGGTCGCTCTGCCCCTCACGCCGCCAGGCGATCCCGCGCGCCTACTCGAGCGCGCCCTTGATCTGCCAAATGCCGTATGGCGCTTGCACGGCGTTGCGGAACGGTGGACGCGTTGTCTCCTTCTCACTTTCCGCTATACGGCGGTCTCTGACGAGAAACGCGAAGGACTGATTTGGCTCGCATTCAATCAGGGCACCGGGGCGGTCATTGATGACGTCGCGACGCGCCTGCGCGCGCTCTTGGCCGAGGACGCGGAATGGCGCGCGCCGGACCCGGACGTTCGAAGGGCCGCTGGCAGCGGCTGGGAACCGGCGGCATTGACGGCGCGCGTTCCGCCTTTGCTTAAGCATCACGTGCAGAGCGAGATGGAAGTATTCTTGCGCGCCATGCGTCGGCGTCTCGACCGCGATTGCAACCGCGTTCACGATTACCATCACGACTTGCGTGTGGCCTCGGTGCGCAGGCTCGCCGCCGTCTCTGGCACCACGGGCGAGAAGGCAGAGGCGGATCGCAAGCGCGAAATGCTACGGATCGCCGCTATCGAGCGGGAATACGCCGCGAAGCTCGAGGACTTGCGCCACAATTACGCGCTGCGCGTGACGGTCGAATGGGTGCAAGGATTGGAATTATTCGTGCCCGTGTGGCGTCACGAGGTGGTGATCAAGCGTCGGAAAGGTGAGAGGCTCGTGTCGCTCGACTGGCATTCGGCGGTTCGGCTCATGGAAGCGCCGCCCTGTGACTGGGGCTTGGGCCTCATGCGCACGCGCCTCGTCTGCGACGACAATCTCCACCTAACGGACCCCGCCGGCCAAACGCCCTGTCCGTCCTGTGGCAAGCCCTGGTGCCGTGCTTGCCATCCGACGGCCTGTCCCCGCTGTGAAAAGGCAGTCGAGGCCGCGCCTTAGGCATGCCGCTTTTCGGTCGGCGAGCCTTGACCGCCGCGCGCCTCGTGAAATCGGACTGCCGTGCTGCTGCGAGCCGCTATACGTCACCGCAGTGACGCATCTAGCATGACAGCCTCAAGCAGTCCCTTCAAACCGCTGCAAAGATCTGCAAAACGCTTCAATCTGCTTCAGATTGCTTCACGCCGCCAATGAAATTTCGTGCAAAATCCAATGAAATTTCGTGCAAAATAATGCTTCAGAATGCTTCAAAATGCTTCAACTTGTTGCATGCACACCGGTGCACCGGGGTGCCGCCCCAACCAAGCAGTAACGACAGTCAGGCTCATAATCTCCTCGCGCGGCGCCGCCACCATGCGCTGCAGCTCGACCATCTGCTTCCATTGTTTGACAACCAAGCCCGTCAGCTCGGCGTGCGACAGGCGGTCCCGATCATCCGGCGGCGACATGCCCAGAATGAATCTGACTCGCACCCTCCCGTGGATCGTATAATCGTACGGCCACGGATTTTGCCCCTCTTACAGACTTACGGAAACAAAATGGCCCTTGGGCGTTTGGACCGTTGCGAAAAAGTGCGTTCGGTTGATAGGCCATGTCCATTTCCTTCCCGTCACCATTATGTGTCAGAGCGCCGTGATCTCCTCAAGGTCTTCTGCTGTCTTATCAAGAATTGCTTGAAAGCAATCGTCGCAAACGCGTCTTGCAGTCGAGAATCCCGTGCCGAGCTTCGGAATTTCGATGCAGTCGTGGCCTGCCGGTAATTCATCGTGACAGCGATAGCATTTTGATTTTTTCAAAACCGGTGCGCGGCGCGGTCGGCCGTTCGTGCCGCCGATCAGAGACGGGGTTCGTCCTTTAGGCTTGATTTTTGTCATATTCGTTCTTTGCCTTTCTAACCCGCCTTACCAGCGTTTGCAGCAGGTCGTCGAGGTTATCGAGCACCGAGCGGAATTCTTCCGACGAAGCTTGTGCGCGGTCTTTGCCAAGACGCTTCTGAATTTCGGCGTTCGCTCGCCCTGTGACGGCGCTTTCAGCTGCCGCGCTCGACGAATTTCACGCTCACGCTCGGGGGCATCATTCTCGCCGTTTATGTCCTAATGGCAGTGTTCGGCCGCCGCGCGGCTCGGCCACACGCCGCCATGCGCCGGCGCCGATCAGCGATGGACTACAGAGAGGCTCATCGGGTCGATCCGACGCGAGTGTCTCGACTATGCGATCGTCTTCGGCAAGCACCATCTCTGGAATCTGCTGTACTGCTACCAGAACTATTACAATGGATGTCGAGCGCACCTTTCGCTCGACAAAGATAGCCCTTTCTTGTGCGGTTCAGGTCCGCGGCCGCATTGTGCCAACCTTGTTCTTGGCGGACTACATCATCGATATTGCCAGATTTGAGTTTTCGACAGGGACAGCCTTCCGTTTGGTCACAAAAGTCCAGTCTTGTTTGTTGATACCGCAGGCGAGAGAGTGGCAATTCCACTGTCCTCCTTCTGAGTTCTATTTTTCCGGGCGCAAGCCAGGGCGAGGTCCATCTTCGACCTGGTAATGCTCTAAAATTTTCTCGAGCACCTTATTCCGCTGCAGCTTGCCTTGAGGATTTCGAGGGAATTTCGTTAGCGCGACGTATGCACGCGGGCGCTTATATTTCGAAAGGCAAGCAACGGCTTCTTTCGCGCGTATGTCCCACCCCGGGACAGGGTTTTCGGCCGCGACAATGATGAACTGCCCCCAATACTGCGACGGTACACCGAGGGCGACAATCTCTGATGCTATTCGAGCCGAAACTAAAGGTGCTTCGATCTCTTGCGGAAATACCTTGTAACCGCCGGTTTTAATGACATTATTTTCGCGGCCGATCAAAAACAATTGGTTTTTTTTCGACACAAATCCGACGTCCCCGCTTTCGTGCCAGTCGCCGTCAGCAACCTCGTGCAATCCGCGATGATCAATGTACCCAACCAGCATATGTGGGGCACGAATGAATATGCGTCCAGCAGTCCCCTGCTGGCAGGGCATGCCGTTCTCATCTCTGATTTGGATCTCGACACCCGAAACAGGCCAGCCAAGATTTGCACCCTCGCCGCTCTCCGATGCGTATGCCCGATCCGCGTCGTGTGGGCCCAAGACCGTAATGGGGTTGAAAATCTCTGTTTTTCCATAGGTGATCCTGACAACAGGCCCAAAGACCTCGCGGGTCTGGCGATATAGTGAGGAGGAGAGAGTGGCGGTTCCTGTGAAGACTGCTCGCAGTGTATCGCATCTGAAATGGCCGAGAGAGGCGATCAGCTTTGCCAACACAGTCGGCGGAGCGAATATGCAATCAACATCTCTCGAAGTGAGCAGTTCTTTTATCACGTCTGTTTTTGCGCCTTCCATGAGGTAGACGGAGGCACCACTATCCAAAAATGCTCCGGCCAGTAGAGACGAGCCGTGAGAATACGGGGTAACTAGCAGAATGCGCGAGCTAAGGTCCGGCATAAAGGGCAGACTGGACCGCAGCATCAGGTTGGCTGTCCAGCGGCGCTCGTGGCTGTGAATGATAGCCTTAGGCTTTCCTGTAGTACCGGAAGTAAAAAGAATCTTGCCCCAAAGATTTCCCTCTACCGGTTTTTGGGTGTCCAGAGTAGCGAGTTCCTGACCCAGCGACTCGATGGAGAGCGGCGAGTAGCCACAGCCGCGCACGACCGGTGCAAGTCGCTCGTCCGAAATCACGTGACGAATTTTAAGCAGGTCGAGAGAGTACTTCAGTTCCTCAGCCGTCAACCCGAAGTTCAGGGACGTTTCAGCCGCACCGGAGAGCGTTACCCCGATGCTCGCCCAAACGGCATGAGCCTGATTGGGCAGAAATGTCGCGACCGGCTCACCCGGCTGAACGCCGATTTCGGCCAGGGTCTTTGCTAAAGCTGCCGCCCGCCCGAGAACCTCAGCGAACGAGTGCTCACCCGTTTCGGTGCATACCGCTGCTTGCGGCCCGAACCTTTGAGCAAGAGTGGCAAAGGAGGAGCCCCAATTCACGAAGGTGGAGCGTTTCATCAAATTAATGCCCTAACACGCCTGAGTTTTGCCCCGCTTCTGCCGGGAGCTAGGCAATATAGGTGAAACGATTTATTGACCATTGAGTCCTGTTTCCCTTAGTCAGCAACTGGTAGGGCGCCGACTCTACGCACAAGAAATGTTTTGACCAGTCAAACGAAACGAATAAGCTATCAAGAGGGTGCGCTAAGTAGGCGCCCCCAAACGGGCAATGTCGATTGCGAGAGACAGTTAATTTGAATTTCGGCGGCGACATCGCGGTTGCTGTACCGCGGGATGAGGTTTTCAAGGCTCTCAGCGCGGCGTCTTGTGTATGCTGCACCACGCCCAACGGCACTAATCGCTCGTAGTGTGCCCGCACTGGCAGAGGATCGGGCATGCGGAACGCACGGCCACTCGAGGGTATAGTGATTGTGGAACTCGGGCACAGCGTGGCTGCTCCTTATGCTGGGCTTATCCTTGCCGATCTCGGCGCACGGGTCATCAAAGTAGAAAATCCGAAGCAGGGCGACTATGCGCGCGACTGGGCGCCGCCTTTCTGGCGCGACACTTCGTCCTCCTTCGCTTCGCTTAATCGCGGCAAGGAGAGCATCACAATTGATTTCTCCAATGCCGACGAAAGGGCGATGCTGCGTCGCCTCATCATCGAGAATGCCGATGGCGTAGTTCAGAATCTCCGGCCCGGAACGCTCGACCAATTTGGTTTCTCGGCGGCCTCGTTCCTGGCGGAAAAGCCGTCGCTGATTTGGTGCGATATCGGCGCTTTCGGCGCCAAAGGGCCAATGGCGCACAAGCCGGGCTACGATCCGCTGGTGCAGGCCTCGACTGGAATCATGAGCGTGACGGGTGAGGGGAACCGGCCTCCGGTTCGCGTCGGGATTTCGATGGTCGACATGGGCTCCGGCATGTGGTCGGTCATTGGGTTCCTCGCGAGCCTTATTGGCCGGATGAACAACGCTGGAGGCGGGCTGGTTTCAACCTCGCTATTCGAAACCGGACTTGCGTGGATGATGATCCCGCTTGCAGGCTATGAAGCGGCCGGCGACATCCGCAGGCCTTACGGTTCTGGCGTGGCGGAGATCGTACCGTATCAGGCGTTCCAGACGAAGGACGGCTGGATGATGATTGCGGCCGGCAACGACAACCTATTCCGGAAGCTGTGCGAGGTCATCGACCGCAACGATCTCGCGAAGGACCCGGATTTCGCCAGCAATTCAGCGCGCGTGGTTAATCGTGAGCGGCTTATTCCGGTGATCGCCGAGGCGGTCTCAGGATTCAGCGCGGAGGAATTGGGGCAGCGGCTGGACGCTGCGGGCGTTCCCAACTCGCCGCTGCTCGGCATCGAGGACGTCGCGCGCCATCCGCAGACCAAGGCGCTTGATTTGATAGTCGAGTGCGACGACAAATTGTCGCTGGTGACAATCCCGATCTCGTTTGATGGCGAGAGGCCGCGTACTGCGCGACGCGCTCCTAAGCTTGGCGAAAACAACGACATCAAGCGCAACAGATACGACAATATCAAGCGCGGAGCGCGCCATGCCTGACGTTCTCACCACAAAATACGAAACGCTGGAGCTGCAGACAATCGAGCCAAATGTGCTTGTCATCCGGATGAACCGGCCGCAATCCGCAAATGCGATGAACACGCAGATGGGCGTCGAGCTGATGACGATCTTCGAGCGGCTGCAAATCGATCAGGGCGGCTTGCGCTGCGTCATCATCACCGGTGTCGGCGAGCGCGCCTTCTGCGCGGGCGGCGACCTAGTCGAGCGTCGCACGATGACCGACGAGCAATGGCAGGCCCAGCACGCGATTTTCGAGCGCATGGTGCGCGCAATGATGAATTGCCCGTTGCCACTGGTCGCGGCTGTTAACGGCGCTGCAATTGGCGGCGGCTGCGAGGTCGCGGCGGCATGCGATTTCGTCTATGCCGCGCGCACGGCCCGTTTTGCGTTGACCGAGGTCACCCTTGGCATAATGCCTGGAGCCGGTGGCACACAGAATTTGACCCGTGCGGTGGGAACGCGACGAGCGAAAGAGATCATCCTGACCGGCAAGCCCTTCTCGGCCGAGGAAGCCGAGCGGTGGGGCCTCGTCAATGAAGTCGTCGAACTTGGCGAACTGATGGAGGCCACGCTGCGCACGGTCCGGCGCATCGCAGAAAACGCCCCAATCTCGGTGAAGGAGGCGAAGCAGTCGATCCAGCGTGGAGTGGACATGTCTATTTTCGACGGGCTCGCATTCGAGATTGAGGCCTACAACCGTATGGTGCCCACCGCGGATCGCCGCGAAGGCGTCAATGCTTTCAATGAGAAGCGCAAGCCGAATTTCCAAGGCAAATAGAGCGCACCATGGCAGAGCGCATTCAAATTCGGGAAGTGGGCCCGCGCGATGGGTTGCAACTAGTAGCGACAATTCTGACGGCCACACAGAAGCTCGAATGGTGCCGCCGAGCCCGCGACGCGGGCATCGAAGAAGTAGAGGTCACCTCGTTCGTGCCGCCGTCGGTGATCGCGCAGTTCGCCGATGCCGCGGAGGTCGCACGCGGCGCTGTGGCCCTTGGCGGTTTTGTCGCGTCTGCACTCGTGCCCAACCTGAAAGGCGCACATCGGGCGATCGACGCCGGCATCCAAAAGGTCAACTATGTCTTGTCGGCGAGCGAAGCGCACAACATGGCGAATGTCCGCCGCACCACGCAGCAATCCTTGGACGATTTCAGGGCAATCATCGACTATCGCGACAGCGTCGCGAAGGGGCGCGTCCACATCGCGGGTGGTATTGCGACATCATTCGGCTGCGCGATCTCCGGTTCGGTGGACGAGTCACGTGTGCTCAATATCGCGGCCCAATATCTTGAAATGGGTGCCGACGAGCTCATCGTCGCCGACACGGTTGGTTATGGAAATCCGGCACAAGTGCGCCGGCTGATGTCGGTAATCCTCAAGGAAGCGGGGACCGTTCCGGTGGCGTGCCATTTCCACGACACTTTCGGATTGGGCCTTGCCAATGTGGCCGCTGCCCTCGAAGCCGGTGTCAGGGCCTTCGATTCCTCAATCGGCGGACTTGGCGGGTGTCCGTTTGCGCCAGGCGCCAGCGGCAATATCGACACCGAAGATACCGTCTACTTGGTCGCAGCGTTGGGATTTGAGACCGGAATCGACATTGAAGCGCTGGTCGCGCTGCGGCGCGACATCGAACGCTGGCTGCCGGGCGAACGTTTTGCCGGAGCAGTCGCCAAGGCCGGGCTACCGAAGACCTTCACGAACCGTGCGGCGCCAGCGCGCGAATATGGCGAGTAGTATCGCGTGATCATCGAAACCAAGCAGGGGAGGGCCAGTAGCTGCTGAAGAGACTCCGTCATAGGTGCGGTGGTTTCTAGATGGGGTAACGGGCCTCTGGCCGAGCGCAAGCGGTGGAGACACGCCGAAATATACCAAACGCTGTGCGGACAATGCGGCGATTATAACTGCAGATTTCTCTGAACCCATCGCGGGTCCCATTATCACTTATAGCCGTGATTTCCGATTCGAATCCCTTTAAATTGGTGGGCCATTGCCTGCCATTACCCCGAGTGGCCTTTAGCCGCAGCAAAAACCGAACCATGGAATGTGACGCGCATTTGCCCGAAGCCCCGATTCAAATGACCTTTCAAGAGGATTTTCAGGAATTGCGGCAAGCGATTGCGCAGATCGCCGCCGATTTTCCGCCACGCTACTGGCAAGATCTCGACGAGCGGGATGCCTACCCCGAAGCCTTCGTTGAGGCGTTGACCAAGAGTGGCTTTCTCGGCGCGTTGATTCCCGAGGTGTATGGAGGCGCAGGGCTACCACTGCGCGCCGCGGCGGTGATCCTCGAGGCCATCAACGCCAATGGCTGCACCGCAAGCCCGGCCCATGCGCAGATGTACATCATGGGCACCTTATTGCGGCATGGCAGCGAAGAGCAGAAGCGTCGCTACCTGCCGGATATCGCAGCCGGAAAACTGCGCCTGCAGGCGTTTGGCGTAACTGAGCCGGGTTCCGGTTCCGACACGACGCAATTGCGTACGAAGGCGGTGCGTCAAGGCGAGCATTATGTCATCAATGGCCAAAAGATTTGGACTTCGCGGGCCCTATATACGGATCTTATGCTGCTATTGGTCCGCACGACACCGCTCGATCTAGTTGCCAAGAAAACGGATGGATTATCTGTATTCCTGGTTGATGTGCGCGAGGCCAAAGACAATGGCTTGGACATCCGACCCATCAAAGCGCTGCTCAATCACCACACAACAGAAATTTTCATAGATAATCTAAAAGTGCCGGCTGCGAACTTAATTGGCGAAGAGGGAAAAGGCTTTCGCTATATTCTCGACGGAATGAACGCGGAACGTATCCTCGTCGCATCCGAGTGTATCGGCGACGGCCGATGGCTCTTGCAGCGCGGTGTGGCTTACGCCAATGAGCGGCACGTATTCGGCCGCCCAATTGGTGCGAATCAAGGTGTTCAATTTCCGCTTGCGCGTGCTTATGCCCAACTCGAGGCAGCCGATATGATCGCGCGCCGCGCTGCCGCGTTATTCGACGCCGGCCAGCCCTGCGGCAAGGATGCCAATATGGCAAAACTTTTGGCGTCCGAAGCGACCTGGGCCGCAGCGGATGCCACGCTGCAGACGCATGGCGGATTCGGTTATGCGCGTGAGTACCACATCGAGCGCAAATGGCGCGAGGTCCGGATTTACCAAACCGCGCCAATATCGACGAATCTGATCCTTGCCTATATCGGCGAGCATGTGCTGGGTCTACCTCGTTCGTACTAGATCGCAGGAGATGTACGATGACCGGGTTGACGCGCAGAGTAGCGGAGTTCGTCGCGGCGCTTCGTTCGGACGACGTTCCTGTCGATTGTCTCAACGCAGCGGCCATCGGCGTGACCGATTTCATTGCGGTAACCTGTGCCGGGGCACACGAGGTTGCGCCACGACTGGCGTCTCAGCTCGTACGGCCGGCTTCGCTTCCAATCAGTGCGCCTGCGATCCCGTCCGGTGTTCTTTACGATGCGCCGGACGCTGCGCTGATCAACGGTATTGCCGGTCATGTTCTTGACTACGATGACGTTGGCATCGATGGCCACCCCAGTGTGGTTCTTGCTTCGGCGCTTCTCGCCGAAGGTTGGGCGCTCAATCGCAGTGGGGCGCTGGCGCTGGCGGCGTACGTCGCTGGATATGAGATTTGGGCTTTGCTGAATGTGCTCGAGCCGGGAAATTTGCACGAGCGCGGGTTTCATCCAACAGCCGTTTGCGGCACCTTGGCGGCGACTGCGGCCTGTGCCGTATTGCATGGGCTTGACGCCGAGAAGACATGCAATGCAATTGCCATTGGAGCGTCGCTTGCGTGTGGGCTCGTAGCGAATTTCGGTACAATGACGAAGTCGCTACACGCGGGTCGCACGGCTCAATCCGGTATTGTCGCGGCGCGGCTCGCGGCCCTTGGCTATACCGGGTCGGCTGATGCGCTCGAACATCCGGTCGGCTTCCTCGCCGCCCATAGTCCCTCAGGCCACCCTGATATGTCCGCCGAAACTGCCAAGCTTGGTCAGCACTGGCGGATGCGCGACTTCGGGATCAATATCAAATGTTACCCGATCTGCTATGGTACCCATCGGTGCATCGATGCGATGTTGGACCTCGTGTCGGCGCACAAGCTAAAGCCCGAGCAGATCCGCGAAGTCCGTGTTGGCGTTGGTACAGCCCAGCTCGTCATGCTGCGAAACCACGCGCCTCAGACTGGCCTCGAAGCCAAGTTCAGCATGGAGTTTGCCATGGCGTCGGCGCTGACTGCAGGACGCGTCGGTCTTGATCAATTGACTGATGGTTTCGTCCGGCGCGTGGATATTCAGGCACTGATGAAGCGCGTTACGTCGCGCGCCGTTCACGACGGGATTCCGGGTTTGCCTGCAGCCCCTGGCGCGCCAATGCATGCGGATATCGTCGAGGTAGAACTCACTGACGGTACGGTCATTGCCGCACCGCCAATCGAATATGCGCGCGGTAGCTGGCAGCGTCCGCTCGACCGCTCCGGCTTGCTGGCGAAATTTCTCGATTGCACAAGGCTCACGCTCAGTACTCAGCACGCGCAGATGCTTTTCGAACAGCTCATGGCTTTACGTGAAATCGATTCGCTGCGCGATCTAGCTTTGGGGGTCGAAGAACCTACGACAGCGCCAGCCTGAGAAAGAAAAAGAGAAAAGAAAGAGAGAAGAGAAAAAGAGCGGGCCAGCGCGCGCATGTCCATGCCACGGCGGGTGCGGGCGCAGCCCAGGCGCTCACCGATGCGGCGTATTGGGCCTCCTGTTGGTCCATCCCGCGAGTTGTCGCCAGTCCGGTCAGCCCGTCAATGGCACCGGGGTGGAACGGCGTTCAACTTCTTGTTGATGCGCCCGTCGGCCGGGTGCAAGGTGCGGTCATGAGGCCGCGCCGGTGGTTCCGGCAATAGGGAGAAAACCGATGGAAATGTCCAAGTCGCACCTGTCGCGTCGCGTGCTGCTCGGCGCCTCCGCCGCCACGCTGTTGGCTCCGGCCGTGCTCCGCGCCGCCGAGCCGCTCAAGATCCGCTGCTCGCTTGACACCGCGCAGAGCCACCCGCGCAATCAGGCGATGGTTGACTACCTGGCCAAGCTGGAGAAGGCCTCGGGCGGGGCGATCCAGGGCCAGGTGTTCCATGCCGGGCAGCTCTATGCCGACCTCAACGTCTCCAAGGCGCTGCTACAGGGCCAGGTCGAGATGGCCTGCCCCGGCGCCTGGGTGCTGACCGGGCTGGTGCCGGACTGCGACTTGGTGCAGCTGCCGTATTTCTACGGCGCCACCACCGAGGTCACCTACAAGGCGACCGACGGAGCGGCGGGCGCGCATGTCAGCAAGGAGCTCGAGGGCAAGCTGAAGTCGCAGGTGCTGGGGCCGTGGATCGATCTCGGCTACCAGAACTGGTACGCGACCAAGACGCCGCTGACCTCTTTCGCCTCACTGAAGAGCCTCAAGATCCGTAGCCCTGGCGGGGCGGCGATTTCCTGGCGCATCAAGTTCGCCGGCGGCATCCCCAACACTACCGCCTGGCCGAACGTGCCGCTCGCCCTGTCGCAGGGGACGTTCGACGCCTTCGTCTCGACCGACGAGAGCTGCAACTCGGCCAAGCTGTGGGAAGCGGGCGTGAAGTATTCCTACGCCGACCACCAGTTCATGGGCCAGTACGTGCCGATGGTGTCGGACGCGTTCTGGGGCAAGCTCTCGGCCGCGCAGCAGAAGATGATGAAGGACCTTTGGGCCGAGAACATCATGGGCTATCGGAAGAACTCGCACGCCTCCCAGGCCAACGGCCGCAAGATTCTGGAGCAGAACGGTGTCAAGTTCACCGACCCGAGCCAGGACGAGCTCGCCGCCACCCGCAAGGCCATGCTGGGCGACCTCGCCTCCATGGTGAAGGAGGCCAAGCTGTCGGACGAGATCGTCAAGCTCGTGCAGCAGGCGATCGGCTGACGCTCGCCCGTGTCCGTGTATGAAGCGGCGCGACACGGTGTGGGACCGTGCCGAGCGGACCGTCGTCGGTTTGCTCGGCCTCCTGGCGATGGTGGTGGGCATCGTCCAGGTGATCGGCCGCTACCTGACGCCGGCGCATGCGATCTCGTGGGCCGAGGAGGTGATCGTCTACCTCGTCGTCTGGGGGGTGATGATCATCTCGAGCCAGCTGGTGCGGACGGACGGCCACGTCCGTCCCGACCTGGTGCTGCGCGCGGTAGGTCCGCGAGCGCAGCGCTGGCTCGAGATGTTCAACTGCCTCGTCGCGCTGGTGTTCTGCCTCGGCATGGTGTGGTACGGCTGGCAGATCGCCGCCGGCTCCTACGGCATGGACGAGCGCAGCTCGACCGACCTCGGGTTTCCGATGTGGATCTACTACGCCGCACTGCCCACTGGCGGCCTGCTGATGGCGGTGCGCTACGTTATCCGCTTCTGGCGCTATGCGTTTCATTACGATCCCGCCAGCATGGCGGTGGGGCACATTCCCGAGCAGGAGATGCCGGGCACCGGCGGGAGACACTGAGCCGCCATGGGAACCTTCCTGTTCCTGGTGCTGTTCTTCGGCCTGCTCGCGGCCGGCATGCCGATCTTCCTCGTGCTTGGGGCCTGCGCGGCGGTGTTGTTCGTCGTCTCCAGCGAGCCGCTGATCGGGGCGGCGCAGGTTGTCATCGACGCAATGAACTCGACCACTCTGATGTCGCTGCCGCTGTTCGTGATGGCGGCGGCGTTTATGCGGCGGGGCGGTGTCGCCAAGGCGCTGGTCGACGTCTCGGCCGCCTGGCTCGGCGGCATCCGCGGCTCGCTCGGGCTGGTCACCGTGGTGTCCTGCACGCTGTTCGCCGCGATATGCGGCTCGTCGGTGGCGACCGCGCTGGCGATGGGGACGATCCTGCTGCCGGCGATGATCGAGAAAGGCTACCCGCGCTCCTTCGCGCTCGGGGTGATCGGCGCGTCGGGGACGATCGGCATCGTCATCCCGCCGTCGCTCGCACTGATCCTCTATGGCATCGTCGCCGAGCAGTCGGTGCCGCGGCTGTTCCTTGCCGGCATCCTGCCCGGGCTGCTGCAGGCCGCCGCCTTCTTCACCTGGGTCTGGTACGACGCGCGGCGGCGCAACTTCCCGGTTGAGCCATCGCTACCGTTCGGCGAGCGCGTCCGCGTCACGATCCGTGCGATCCCGGCGCTGGCGGTGCCAGTGGTGGTGCTGGTTGGCATCTACGGCGGGCTGGTGACCGTGACCGAAGCGGCCGCCATCGCGGCGGCGGTGTCGATGCTAGTGAGCCTGGTGTTCTACCGCGGGTTCGACTGGAGGCAGACGCTGCAGGTCATCGCCGACGCGCTGCGCAGCGCGGGCACGATCATGCTCATCGTCGCTACCGCGCTCGCCTTCGGACACTGGATGACGCAGTCCGGCGTGCCGGCCCAGCTTGTCCAATGGGTGCTCGACCACCACTTCGCGACCTGGGAGTTCCTGCTCGCGATCAATGTGCTTCTGCTGATCCTCGGCTGCTTCCTCGAAGTGGTCGCGGCGCTGCTGCTGACGCTGCCGATCCTGGCACCGGCCCTGATGCCCCTCGGCGTCGACCCGGTGCACTTCTCCATCATCTTCACCCACAACATGGAAATCGCCCTGGTCCACCCGCCCGTGGGTCTCAACCTTTACGTGCTCTCGACCATCTCCACCGCCCCGATCGGCGAAGTGATCCGCGGCATCCTGCCGTTCCTCATCCTCCTTCTCATCGTTCTAGGCATCATTACCTACTTCCCTCCCCTCACCATGTGGCTGCCCGCCATTATCTACGGGCATTGACGCGCGAGGAAGGCGAGGGGTTCCACCTGTGCGTACCGAAAACTGTGAATCGGCCCACGGTCCAGATCCCGACGCCGATCGGCGTCGTTAAGTCATTAAGCTTTCTTCCACAGGTGGGGTCAAACTTGGGCGCTTATCTTATTTACACTCGCCACGGAAGCGATCCGATCCCTAATCGAACAAGGGCTTAAGAAATAGCCGCTGAAACGATGTCCGCTTTCAAGGCACTACGGAAATCCGACAGCGCACAGGCGTAGCGATTGACCCATCAGCGACATCCTGTTACTCGCCGACAGGCTCAGTCACTTGCGAAAGCGAGAAGCTGCGCCCCAAGTTGGGTCAGGATACCTGACAGTTGTTTTACGGACTTGTTTTTTCCTGCATACGGCATTTTCAATGTTATGTGGCATTCTGTCGATAGCCGCTTCCAAAGCAGAAAAATAAAAATCACATCAGGCGAACTGGGTCATGGAAGCATCGGCCTGCAGTCGCAGAAGACTTCGACCGGGAGAGAGGATTATTCGCAAACACTAGCGACATCATAACCGTTGTAACGCTATCCGCCATGTTTACCGGCGGGTTTACCTAGGAGGCACCATATGAACCATGCTCTACGATTAGGGCACTTATCCGTGCCGCACATACGCGCACATCACGTGATCGCTGTCGTTGCAGTGGTGGTTATTGGGCTAGGAGCGAAGCAGTTTTTATTTCCACCTAAGCAAGCGGAAGCGAACATCACTGCCATCTCGAATGCCGGTATAGATGTGTTTCAATTGCAAAATAGTACGGATACGAAAAATCTGCCGGTGCATAAAATGACTGACAACACGTTTGTTTTTCCCAACGAAGAATGATCGTGCCGTTTGTGCAGCGAGATAGACTAAGCTTAGGCGGCTTGCGCGCCGTCGGCTGATCCAGAGTAGTGAACCGGCCGGCGGCGGGTCGTTCCTTCCGTCGTCCGGAGGTGGCTGGCGCTCCAAGTATGTGAGCGCACGTCTCAGTTTGGCCCTGACCGTCCAGATCGGCTGGTCACTACGACTTCCGCGATCAAAGGTTAAGCCGACTAATCGCGGACATCGCGAAACCTACGCTCATGACCCCGAGCGGACATCTGCAATCCGCACAGCGCTCATAGAAATTATTTGAGTGGCTTGGGAGATCGCTGGCGAGCTTTAGCAACATTGATCCACGTCAATGCGGACGATTGGCGCTCAGCGGGATCTACTGATCCGACCCGGATAACCCAAATCAGGAGGGCATTATGCGTAGATTTCTTATCACCATTGCGGCCGCAACAGCATTTGTTGCTGGCGCACCATTTATGGGCGCAAGTGCCAGCGCGGCCCCGTTTGTCGCACCCGGAGCGACCCGCGCTGCGGCTGACGGTCTAAACATCATCGAGAGCGTGCAGTTCATCTGGCTCGGTCACGAATATTGCTGGTACGACGACGGTTGGAACGGGCCGGGCTGGTATTGGTGCGGGTACGCCTTCAATAGCGGCTATGGCTGGGGCGGCGGGTACGGGTGGCATCATTGGCACGGGGGACACCCCCGTGCGTATTACCATGGTGCCCACGTGTCTCATGGCGTCCACGTGTCTCATGGCGTCCATGTGTTTCACGGTGCCCACGTGTCTCACGGCGGTGGCGGACACGGCGGTGGCGGTCATGGCGGTGGCGGACATCACAAGTGACGTCCTTTATTGTGATGTTTGCTTTTCTAATCGGCCGCAGGGTCAAGCGCGATTAGTGTCAGATTGATTGCGTATGGCTGTCGAAGGCCACAGTAGCCACGCAAAGGGGCATCAATGAAGGCCGCCGCCTCAGTTGGCGGCCTCTTTCATGTGCGCCCAGCATGGGCATTGACTTGGAGGTGGGAGTCCTCCCGCGAGCTGGTCATAGCGAGCGAGAGCGTCGTTCCGTGAGGCCGTGGTGAAGGAAGCGGGGAGCGA
>Ga0187771_10000968_pt1 | contig 18696 bp, 19 predicted proteins | sample 0116_SJ02_MP15_1_FD_133139 | JGI IMG/M metagenome (GOLD analysis project Ga0187771, IMG submission 133139) | Tropical peat soil microbial communities from peatlands in Department of Meta, Colombia - 0116_SJ02_MP15_10_MG | ecosystem: Environmental > Terrestrial > Soil > Wetlands > Peat | place...
AGTAGTAACGAATCAACTCTGCGGCCTCGTTAACCTCCGCTAAGGACTCGGAGCGGTTCTTACCTACTTCTAAGGCCATCCAAGCCGATAGCTCAAATCGTCTCTCAATTATTAGGTCGGCCGTTTTGCGTAGAATTGCAATGCGATTCTTGTATGGTGTCGCGGCCCATTTTGGGTATGCTTGCCTAGCTGCCGCAATTGCAGACCTTACGTCGTCCCGGGTGCCCTTCGGAAAGTAGCTTACGATAATGCGCGTATCGACAGGGCAAGCATGAACGATCTCCTCTCCGGTTGCGCCTCGTTCCTCGCCGTTGATGAATAATGGGTAGTGTTTGCCAAGCTTAGCCTTTACTTGTTCAACCGCCTTTTCGTACGCTTTGTCGTCTTCAGATGTAACCTTAAGGGTTGCGTATGTGATTCGGGGTGCTTTTGCGGTTGACTTGCTTTTCGTTTTCCTCTTTACTTTTCTAGCTGCCATTCACAGTTCTCTCATGATCAATTTCAGCCCTGAATTTACCGAGTCCTTCTGCATATTCCTTCCTGCTAATTTCTTCCGCACATAATAGCTATTCACGAAGCCAGTACGCCCAAGTAGAGCCTTCCAAGTTCCTTGTGTTCGAGGAGTTCCCGAGCGGTTCCTTCAAAAGCATTCTTGCCGCCAACTAGCAGGTAGGCTACGTTACCTATCTCCAAGGCGCGTTTAGCGTTTTGCTCTGCGAGGAGTACGGTCAAGCCGACCTCTTTGGCAAGGGACGAAATGAGGTTTAGGACCTGTGTTGCAATTTTCGGCGCCAAATTCGCGGTTGGTTCATCGAACATCATGACGTTCGGTTCCCTTATGAGTGCTAAGGCCATTGCAAGCATCTGTCGTTCTCCGCCACTAAGGCTGAATGCTTTGGTATGCGTGTAAGCTGAAAGCTGCGGAAAGAGCTGATAGATCCTCTTTAGTCTCCTCCGGTACTCGTCTTGGTTGATCCTGTACCCTGCAAGTTTCAGGTTCTCCGTTATAGTGAGGTTAGTGAACACATTGTCCGTCTGGGGAAGGAAAGCGATACCACTCCTTGCTATCTTATGAGAAGCCCAGCCTGTGATCTCCTCCTCGTTATGCGTTATCGTTCCCTGATACAGCGTCGTAAGGCCGGCGACCGTTTTCAAGAGTGTACTCTTCCCAGAGCCGTTCGGGCCGACGATAACGGTGACCTCGCTGGGTTTTGCGTTCAGTGTGACGCCGTTGAGAATTTGAAGTTTCCCGTAGCCAGCAAAGACATCTTTGATAGTAAGCAAATTTCACGCGCCCAGGTATGCTTCTATCACTTTCGGATCGTTGATCACTTGTTCAGGCGGGCCGGCTGCAAGAAGCTTACCGGATACCATCGCGTTCACGTAATCGACGTATTTGAGAGCGATGTCGAGTCTGTGCTCTATGATGAAGAAGGTTATTCCATATTGCTCTCTTAGCCGAATGATTCTTGCGAATATTTCGTGAGCAAGGGTTGGATTAACGCCCGACACGGGCTCGTCAAGCAGGTATAGATTGGCATCACTCATCAGGGCTCTCCCAATTTCGACTAACTTCATTTGTCCACCGCTCAGCAGTGACGCTGGGGTATTCAATTGTTCGGACAAACCCAGCAGTTGCGATATTTTGGACGCCTTCTCAACGGCGTCTGCCTCATGTTTTGCCCAAAGCCGTTTGAAGAGCGATTTGGCGAATGATTCTCCGGGGTGATTTTTCTCAGCGACGAGTAGGTTCTCGAGGACGGTGAGCTTTCCGAACATTGATGGTATTTGGAAGGTCCTCGCGATACCCGCTCCATAGACCTGCTGGGGTGACCATCCCGTTATCTCGGTTGAGCCATAGTGAATCTGCCCTTCGTCGGGTTTCTGGAAGCCTGTGATGACATTGACTAACGTGGTCTTTCCTGAGCCGTTTGGACCAATGAGGATGCTCACTGTTTTCGGTTCTACGTTGAGTGTGACTCCATCCAAGGCGTGAAGATTACCGAAAGACCTCTTTACGCCCTTGACCTGCAGCAGGCTGCCCATTCTCATCTCACTTCTTAGGCTGGACGGATGAAGGCTCCTTTTGCCATGTTCGGACGAGCCCTTCCGGCCTATAGATGAGAATGAGGATTGTTATGAGGCCGAGTAGGAGATAGTTTAGCCAGACTATGTCGAATGGGAGGATTCCAGCGAACGTGTACTTGTAGTAGATGATTAGCTTATCCAGCGCGACAAAAATGAAAGTCCCTACGAGAGCCCCCCTATTGCTTCCCATTCCGCCGAGCAAGATCATAAGCCAAGGCAGAAACGTCCAATCAAACCTCGCATAAGTGGGTGTTACGGCGCCGCTGTACATAACCCATAGGCTTCCCGCAAACCCGCACAAAGTTGACCCAATCAATATCGCTACGGTTCTATATCGAGTGATGTCTTTGCCCAGCGACCTCGCCACGATCTCATTGTCCCGGATGGCTCTCAGAGTTCTCCCGAGAGGTGTCTTGATGAGATAACCGGCGTAAGCAAAGACTGCGATTGCTACAAAAAGGAGTGCGAACATGCCCGCGTAGAACCTAAACTCCCCTGCCCACCCTAGGACGTCTGGAACACTAACACCGGGGGGTCCACCTATGAGGGGCTGGTATCCGATTCCTATGACATTGAGTATCTCCCCGAACGCCAGAAGCGTGATCGCCAAGTAATCTTCCCTAAGTCTGACAGCAGGCGCTGAGGAGATGAGGCCCATTGCCGCGCCCGCTACGCCCCCGATCGCAAGGAACAAAATCATGAATCCGACGGCTATGATAGGCTGCGATTTCAGAATGGGGTTGATTAGCGCTAATACTGAAACATTGTCGAAAATAGGACTCAGGTCTGTATGGATACCGAGCAGACTCAAAGCGAGCCTTGTTGAGAGACCACCCGTGAAGTAGGCACCGCCTGCCACTGCGAAGAGAATGCCGAAATTGGGTATCCCGGTTATGCCCTGTTGCAGGTTGAGGCCTATGTTGATGATTAAGTAGACTGCAAACAAAGCCAAGAGGTCGGTTGTGAATAGGATTAGTTGGTCTAGTCCTGACATTACTTACCCCTCCGAAGGCGCAGGCCTGCGAGCCCCCGAGGTGCAACAATCAACGTGACAGAGAGTACGATGAGCGGGATGACAGGTTCGTAGAATGAAATCCAAGGGCCGACGACGGAGGCCAGTACCGAGGTGCCGACCACATCGAAAAACCCCAGCAACAGGCCACCCAATATAGCTCCATATATTTGGTCGAGGCCCCCGACTATGCTGGCGCAGAAAATGCTAGCCAGTAGGACCGTTCCGATGTCTGGGCTAATCTCAATCCATAGCGGGAGAAGGGCTCCAGCAACACCCGCGAGTCCCCCAGCGATGAACCAGGACACCGCTAGCATCATACTAACATTGATGCCGATTGCTTCCGAAAGAGAGGGGTTCTCCATCGACGCCCTCAACGCTATGCCCAACGTGGTAAAATTCAACAGCAGGTACATCGCAACGGTACAGAGGGCCAGCGTTCCGAGTGCTACGAAGAGTATACCCGGTTCACCCATGAACTTGAAATCTAATCCACTTAGCAGAACGTTCCTAGAAGGGACTTTGAAAACGGTGTTCAGATAGTCCGCATGTATGTTCGTAATACCGAGCATTATGATATCAAACGCCAGAGTTCCGATCATTAACATTACAGTCGATGAGTTCCTCCTCCTCATCGGTTCCAGAACCGCATAGAAGAGCAATAATCCAACAAGACCTACGACAATGAACGCAATCGGCGCGCCCAGATACGGGTTCCGGCTTAGGATGACGGTTGACGTATATGTGACGTAGGCGGCCACCGTTACGAAGGATGCATGGGCAAAATTCGCAACTTTTGTCGTTTTGTATAATAGAGTAACTCCTAACGCCATAAGTGACAGAAGCGCTGAGTAGATAAGCCAGCCCACAATTGTCGGCAACAATTCCATTTATTCAGTCACTCGTGGCCGATCTCCATGCGCCTGTTTCTTAGGCCCCTCTTAGGGGTCACGCATCAACACCTTTTTTGCAATTAAGATAACCCAAGGTGTATCTGTAACTTGCAGTGTCCCTCGTGAACCCTTAACATCAAAATCCGTATTTCTGCCGATTAGAGTCACACCCGGAAAAAAAGCACAAAAAAAAGAAAAAAAGTGGGGTTTGTGAGGTTATAGTTGCACTAGCCAAGTGACTTGTTGGTTTACTGATGAATAGGTGGCAACCCTTTCCCAATTGCTTTGTACCACGGCCCAGAACTCCATGTCCATGGTCACTCTGTCTCCAGCCGGGTTGAGTTCAGTGTTGCCTGTCGCACCCCAATATTTTGCTGCTACCGTCGGCAATGCCGCTCTAATCGCGTCGGTGTCGTATTTGCCAGCGTTGAGAATAGCGAGAGCAGCTATCCAAGCTGCGTCGTACGTAGCCAAGGCATAGATGTCTGGTTGCTGACCGATCGCGGCTTGAACCTCTGTATTCAGGGCCAGATGTTTAGAGGTCAGTGGCGCCGCGAGTTGCACTGAGATTAGGTTCACCTTCGTCGCTATAGCGCCGGCGTTCTGGATGATGACCGTGTCCTGCGAGAGAGTATCAGGTCCAAACCATGTTAGTCCGAGTAGCGGACTGTTCCGTGCGTTGGCTTGGGTTAGCATTGTCGCAACGTCTTCCCACATGTTGGCGAAGATTGCAACAGGTGTCTTGGAGGCCAGGAGAGGTGCCACTTGCGACTCAAGCGTGTTGAGCACGACGGTGAAATCTGTCGTGGTTGGATAGGCATAGGTTATGTCGGCGACCATGTTGCCTCCGGCTGCTGTCCATGCGGCCTTGAACGCGTCATGAATGGAGAGGCTGTAGGTGTCTTCGGCCGAGACCACAGCTACGTTCTTGAATCCTTTACTTTGAAGCGCGGCGACGAGCGCGGCGCCTTCAGCCTCAGCTGCTGGCACGACACGATACTCGTAGTCTCCCGGTGGAGCTACGGATTCTCTGGCAGCAGTTGAGGTGCCGTCGATGACGATTATCTTATTGGTGTCGGCGTATGAGTCGATTGATTTCATGGCCCCGCTTGTCATTCCTCCTATGACGACTTGACAGCCTTCTGCGTACAGGGACTGTATTGCCGTTAAGGCTACGTCGGGCTTTGTCTGAAAGTCTTCGATGTAAAACTTGAACGTTGTCGGTATGCCAATCGAGGCGGTGTAGTTGTTGATCTCACTTTCTGCAATCTTTACTGTTGCCTGAGCCCTCACACCGTAGCTCGAGAAGTCTCCAGTGAGACTTAGCTCGACGCCGATTGGGATCACCGATGGCAAGGTGGACGTTAGTGGCGGTGGTGTTGGGTGTAACGCGTAGCCAAGTCCGCCGCCGATCACAAGCATTACTAGCATCAAAGCAATGGCGGTGGGTTTAGAAAGTGTACTAGCCGTTTTTCATATCCTCCTCAAAAGCAAAATCGGGCGTGATTCGGCGTTTAACTTATGTGTACGTAGAATTTGTGAAGTATATGTCCGAAGTTTTGGCGGGTCGCAACTTTCCCACAATTGAAGCGCCCACTGCTATTGAGCCGCAGTTGTGTCTTGGTTAGACTCCAAAAGTTCTACAAATCGATGCTGCTGCCGATTCCCATCAACTTTGCTAATTGGTAGGTTCTGAAGGCGGAAGATACGTCTGCCACGGCCGTTCCTACGGATTTGAAGACTGTTATCTCCTCAGCCGAAGCCCTGCCCGGCTTCCTTCCCGCCACTATCGCCCCGATATCGCTGTAAATGTCTTCTTCCCTCAGAATTCCTTTGGAAATTGGGTAGGATAAATCGCCGACCTTCTTGGCGTCCCAAGTATCCAATACGATTTTTGACGCTTTCTTCATCACCTCCTCGTCGAGTTCCCTTGCATCGGGTGTATGTGATCCTATTCCTGTCACGTGGCAACCTGATGATAGCCATTCTCCCTTGATGATCGGTTTCGATGAGGTTGTGGCGGTCACGACGATATCTGACTCGCGAACTGCATTCTCGAGATTGTCTGTTACGGCGAAATCTGAGTTCACATGATTCTTCATTTCCTCGACGAATTCTCGGCATCTCTCGGTATCGACGTCATAGGCAAATACCTTCTTTATCCGGCGAACTTCGGTTAGGGCAACTATCTGGGCACGCCCTTGCACCCCTGTTCCTGCAATCGTCGCGGTGGAAGCATCCTCGCGCGAAAGGTACTTTGCTCCTACAGCGCCGGCCGCGCCCGTTCGGATTGCAGTTATGTATGTTCCATCAAGGATGGCTATGGGTAGGCCATTCTCAGGGTCATTTAGGATAATCGTTCCAATCACCGTTGGCAATCCCAACTTGTGATTGTTTAGATGTGTCGTCACAAGTTTCGTTCCCAATGCGTTCACGCCCGCCAAATAGGCTGGCATCACAAGCATGTTTCCAGCATAACGGTCCATGTCGAGCCTAAGCCTAGAGGGAACAACTACAGTGCCCAGGCCAACCTCTCTATATGCGTTCTCCACGGCCCGCACCGCCTCGATTGGCGTTAGTACGCGCTCGACGTCCTTTCGCGACAACAAAAGAACTGAATGAGCCTTTCTACTCTCCATCTTAGTCCAAAACCTCTATCAGAAAATGAATGTTTTCATTCGATGACCAGCACAGGCTTGCCTAGTACTTCCATCCTTGGCTTGATGCCGAGTCCTGGCAATTTGCCCGCGGCCATCCGGCCGTTGACGCGATGAGGAGCACCCTCCGCGATGCTCACGGTAACGTAGCTATTGAAGTCGGTTGTTGAGAAGAGGAACTGAGTCGGCGTACTATGCGCAAGATGGGCTATGGCCGCGGTCGTGATATCGCCTCCCCAACTGTCCTCAATAGTCATGGCTATGCCCATCGAAACACAAAGGTCACGCGCTTGACGCGCTTTAGTGAGACCGCCGAATTTACTGATTTTAATGTTCACTACGTCCATGGCTAGGTCAGCCTTGCCGCGCAGAAGCATGTCAATACTGTCAATCACCTCGTCGAGCACGAACGGATGGTTCGTCTGGCGGCGAACTGATAGGCACTCTTCATAGGACAAACAAGGTTGCTCGATGTAGACGTCAACATCTTCAACTGCACGCACAACTCGCATAGCATCATGCATTAACCAGCCGGTGTTCGCGTCGGCAACCAGTCGGTCGCCGGGCTGAAGCCGCGCGGAGACGGCGCGGATGCGTTCAATGTCTGATTCAGGATCGCCACCGACTTTGAGTTGAAAGCGACGATAACCTTCTTGTCGATAGCCGGCGACGCGACTGGCCATACGTTCAGGTGATTCTTGAGATATGGCGCGGTACAGGCCGAAATCTTCGCCGTAACGGCCGCCGAGCAAAACGCATACGGGTTGACCCGTGACTAGGCCAAGGATGTCCCAGCAGGCCATGTCGATAGGAGATTTCACGTAGGGATGCCCTTTGAGTGCGGAATCCATGCGGTGGTTCAGACGACCGAGTTCGAGTGGATCCTCGCCGAGTAGATGAGGTCCAAGTTCAGCTATGCCAGCACGTACGCCGTTCGCGTATGCGGGGAGGTAATACGGGCCAAGTGGACACATCTCCCCGTAACCAATGACACCAGTATCGGTCTCTATACCGACAACCGTGCTGTCGAAAACTCTGACAGATTTGCCGCCGGACCACTTGTACGCACCCTCCTCAAGCGGAAGATCTACCTTCCATGCCGAGATCTTCTTGATTCTCACTGTACTCCCTCAAGGTCACCATTTCTTGGCTTCTTCTGGCTCGATTACAATTGCCTTTTCAGACTCAATCTTTCTCAGCTGTTCGTATGCTTTATCAAATAATTCTTCATTTAGGTTTGCAAGAGTAAATTGCATGGAGTTCTCTAGGAATTTCTCGAGTTCAAAGGGACTCTTCAACTCATGTGTAACTCCTAGTTGTATGTCACCCCCCTTGGGAACTCCGACTGTTACGCTCTTTCCTTGAAATTTCAGTCCCAGCCTCTTCCTTCCCCCCCAGATAGTGAATGCCAGAACCGAGTCGTCGTGTGTCCTAGCATAACTGGCAAGAAGCCGTAAACAGCGGAGGTAATTCTCGTGAACTGACAGTTTTTCTGAATCAATATTGAATTCCATGTTAGGACCGGTTGTGTTCTTAGCCATCCGGTATAGCTCCACGCTTCTCCTGTACGCTTCGGACATTAACTCAGCATTCTCCTAGAGACACCGCTAGCCAAATTACACTGATTCGCGGAGCTAGCGAAAATTGAACTTCTGAAAATGGGGTGAGGCATGTTACTTCAGGAGGTCGTAGATGTTACGGCGTTAGAGGTGCTTTCTGATCTCAGCTTCAGCTTCGTCTGGAGCCACGACTTGTACTTTCGGTCCCGCGTCTCCTAGAAGTTTCTTGGCTTTGTCGCGTGCTGGGACTGGGACGATGAGGACGACAGGTATATCCATCGTCTTGCAAGCGAAAAGCAAGTCTGCGGGACCCATGCGTTCTTGCTCGGCAGGCACGACCTTGTGCAAGTATCCGACCACCACGTTCACTTCACCTCTACTCAGGTGGTTCACGTATTTGCCGTGCCCATCCCACGTATTCGCAACCGGCAATGTCTCTACGCCTTCAGCCGCGAGCTTCGATAAGAGAAGCGGATCAGTTCCTTCAAAATAACCGACTCTAGCCAAGGGTCTTCGCCTGCCTACAACTCTGTCCTAGCTCAGGATAAAAGGTTACTAATCTTTTTCAGATCGGTCTGCGCCAAGCTTGCGTAAGGGACGAGTCTTGCCTCAACCGAAGGCTATTCTTTCTTGGTCTTCCGGTAAGGATAGCGCAATGGCACTATACCGAACGCTCAAAGCAAAACAATTCGAAATAGTCTGCCTCCTAACAACGCTAAGCGAGCAATTCCACCGAGTTTCTATGCACGGAGTCAGGGAAGAGCTTCTTGACCTGCAGTCAAAGTCCGCTGGCATAACCTTGGAGAAAGTGTTGATACCCTATCCTTGCCCGAACCTGGTTTATGAAGAAAAAATGCGGGACGTGCTATTGCGGTGGAAGAAAAATGGGGTTACACACGTCATATTTGGCGACTTATTCCTTGAAGATATTCGAAAGTATCGGGAAGCGAACCTCACGAAGCTTGACCTCAAGCCCATTTTTCCCGTTTGGGGAAAGAACACAGCAAAGCTTGCCCGCGAGATGCTACAGATTGGTTTCCGAGCCATTCTTACCTGCGTTGACCCAAGGAAGGTTGACGCTAAATTTGCCGGCCGCCAATTCGACTACTCCCTCCTAACGGACCTACCCCCGAATGTCGACCCGTGCGGTGAAAATGGGGAATTTCACACGTTCGTCTATGAAGGACCAAACTTTCAAGAACGGATTCCTGTTGAAGTTGGGGAATCTGTCTTACGGGATGGTTTCCAATTTGCGGACGTGCTGCCGAAGCGTTAGGTTGGCTTGCCACCTGATCGGTTCCGTAGGAAATAGACCGGGATGAGAATCAAGAGGGCCACCTGAATGGCCGACCCAACCAGGAACGTGATCGATGCAAGTGACAACCCCGCCTCCACGAATGATTGATGCTCCGGTTGCGGAAGAGAAACTGCGAGCGTAAGAATAGAGAGAACAAAAGCTAGCGGATACGCGATTTTACGTCCGGTTGCAACGAGGGCGGCCACGATGACATAAGCCAGCCATCCCACGAGGACCGAGTAGAAAAGCCAAGCCGGGACAAGAACGTACAGTTGCAGGAGGAGAACAATTCCCATGACAACTGAGAGATAGATCAATAGGTCTATCGTGCGCCTAATCGAAGGCAAGAGATCATCCTTCTGGAATTAATTCTAAGATGGTGCTGTCCGATATGAAGTTGAAAGAAAAAGGAGGAGGGAGAGATATTCTCAGTCTTTGAGTTCCGCGATTCTTTCGGTCACGCCTTTCAGTTCATTCTCGAGATCGGTCTTGTATCCTTCAAGCCATTCTAGCTTCTCTTCTTTCGTTAGGAATCTGCGTCCACCACACATTGGTTCAACACCTCCCTGCGACTTTACCGTTAGATTAGTGCAAGGACGAATTTAGCGACTGAGCGACACTGAACCCCGTCACGAATAGGCTTCAAGGGCCCAGGGGCAAGTTGCACCGGAGAAGATTATGAAGCTTTACTGTTTGAGTAATCCGTACTCCTTGAGTACGTCTCCATGGCCACGTGCAAAGTCCTGACTCGTTAGGCCTTCAGGTTTCACGTACCTAAGCTCAGAGAACCACTCCGGCCGCTCCACGTTCTCCTGCAAGGTTCCCTCGTATACGAAACAGAGATCCCAATGTGCAGCTTCTGAATCGTTCGGGTCATTGGAAAGATGCGATTGGACGTGGTGAAACGTCAACTTGCTCGGCTTTCTCACCCCAACCTCCTGGGTCAGAACTCGCATTGCCGCGTCGTCAGGCCTCTCTCCATATTCCAAGTGCGACGCTGGAAGAATCCACTTGTTAGAGGCCGCATATTGTGGTGCGAACCTTTCTCCTACGTAGAATTTTTCAATCCAGATCTCAGGCTTAGTCATCTTGCCTAGAAGGATACCATCCTTGCCCCTGAGAACGAGGAAGGCCGAGATGCAAGTGCCACCCTTCGGCATATGTCCCTCCATGAACATAGCTTTCTTGGTCATTCGCAACACGAGCGTAAAGCTACGACCCGCTCACAATATAAGAACTGAACGCAAACGTCCAAGACTGGAACATTGACCTCCGTATTCTCACGAATCGTAGTAGCCAGACCCCACACCCCAGTCTACACTATGCATAGGTATTTCGCACGGAGACCCTGGAACGTCTTCCAAGAACTCGTTTTGCATTACACCACGGCAGGCGACATTGTTCTAGACCCATTCTGTGGGGGCGGAGTAACTGTCGTTGAGTCTCTCAAACTGCACAGAAAAGCGATCGGCGTTGATGCTAACCCGCTAGCAACCTACACAACAGAAATGGAATGCAGATCTCTAAACCTGCACGCTTTCCAACAAGCATTTCTCGACCTAAGCGAAAAAGTCGATTTAGAAATATCTCGGCTTTACCGAACGAGATGTGCTAGATGCAATTCTCAGGCGGTCGCCGATTGGATTGAGTGGGATGAAGCAACAAAGCGAATGATCCGGCTAAAGTATGATTGCCTGAAGTGTGGGACCAGCGGTGAGAAAACGCCTAAACTGCATGACCTCAGGCTTGCGAAGCAAATTGGTGAAAACTTTGCCCAATTCGTTAGCCAGCGGAAGCTTTGGTATCCTAAAACCCGGATACCAAACGGTGACAAAACCAACTCTCTCTTGAGTAAGAACATCAATTTCTTCCACGAACTCTTCACGAAAAGGAACGCCCTCGCGCTCTCCATCCTACGTGCTGAGATTAGTCGTGTTGAGGACATGGAATGTAGAGATTTTCTGAAGTTTGCGTTTAGTAGTTCACTGAAGTGGGCGAGCAGGCAATCCCACCTTAGAGGTGAAATAGTTGAGGGCTGGGCTATGCACGCATACTGGGTATATCCGAAAAGCCTCGAAATTAACGTCTGGAACACTTTTCGACGACGCGCGCAAGCAATCCTTCGTGGGAAGAAATACAGTAATCAAAATCTAGGAAAATTCTGCATATTTGCACGAGATTTCAACGAGCTCGCCAAGCGAGATGCTACTTGCCTCCTTCTCAACCAGAGCTCTACAGAACTTCCATTCCCGGAGAATTCTGTCGACTCAATTATTACCGACCCCCCGTACGGTGGTAACGTGAACTATGCTGAACTCTCAGATTATTGGAATATCTGGCTGAGTGAAGGAAAAATCATTGACAAGGATAGCGAAGTAATAATCAATAAAACTCAGGGGAAAGGAGTTGAAGAATATGAATTACTTCTTTCCGCTGTGCTGAAGGAGTGTTATAGAGTTCTCAAACCCGACCGCTGCCTTGTGTCCACTTTCAATAGTAGGGACATACAAGTTGTTGCAAGTTTCATAACCGGAGCGTCGAAAGCTGGTTTCACGCTTCATCCTGATGGGCTACTTTACCAGAACCCCATTCGACCTTACACCACAACTTTTCACGCCATGCAAATCGGCGCCTTCGTTGGAGATTTCGTCTTTACTTTCGTTAAAGAGAAGACGCCACAACCTCACAATTCAGGGCTGAGTGTTGTTGAGTTGAAGCAACTTCTGGCCACATCAGTCGAAGACGCGGTAGCAGGCGAGATAACCGAACCGCAGCTAAGGGAACGTGCCTATAGGTCACTTATCCCATTCCTCGCCAACAAGGCACGCGTTGACCCACTTGCCTGCAAGCAAGCAGTTGACTCCTTTGAGACCAAAATGAAAGAACATGAACAGGACTTCCGCAAAATCAGGATGAAAATGACCGAAAAGAGAAGGCGAAAGTTCAAGCAGAGATAGCGTACCATGGAAATCGTTCACAGGAGATATAGCTCGGGGCAATTGATGTTAAGATCTGAGAACCAGTAGTTGTTAGAGCAATTTGCGGCTCCAAGCGATCACGAACATCGTCAAGATAGGATCGAAGAGACTGCTGGAACTATTTTTGATATAGCAAAATTCTCAACGCACGACGGCCCAGGTATTCGGACCGCTGTTTTCTTCAAAGGCTGCCCTCTGCACTGTTGGTGGTGCCATAACCCTGAAGGACAGAGCCCCGCAGCTCAACTCGTTTACAGAGAAGAGAGATGCATCCGATGCTTCAGCTGTGTAGAAGCATGCCCGAATCACGCTATCAAAATCCTCGAAGGCACTCCAACTCTTCTAAGAAATGCATGTAAACTTTCTGGCATGTGTGCTTTAGCGTGCCAGACGAAAGCCAGAGAAATGGCGGGAAAGAGAGTCAAAGTTTCGGACGTCATGGAAGAGATAGAGAAGGACAATATTTTCTATGACGAATCTGGTGGCGGGGTCACGTTTTCAGGCGGCGAACCGTTTATGCAACCCATCTTTCTTCAAAACCTACTCGAAGCGTGCAATGAGAGAAGAATACGTACGGCCGTGGAGACTTGCGGTTTCGTAGCCTCCGAAACCTTGCTGAATAGCGGCCCATACGTAGACTTGTACTTGTACGATTTGAAGGTCGTCGACAGTGAGACTCACCGTAGGTTCACCGGTGTCTCAAATGACATGATCCTGAACAACTTGCGGCAACTCTCTCAGCTTCATGACCACGTCATTGTTCGTTTCCCCGTTATTCCCGGCGTGAATGATGATGATGTGAACGTCTTTCGATTGGGCGAATTCGTATCGTCATTGGGAAGCGTGAAGGAAATCGATGTTCTTCCTTACCACGAACTTGGTATTGAAAAGTACAAGCGACTCGGAATAGTGAGCAGGATGCCAAAAGTCGAACCACCCTCTTCCTCAAACATGTGTGGGATAGTGAAGAAGTTGGAAGGCTTCGGGTTATTGGTTAAGGTAGGGGGTTGATGAAATGAATGAAAGGGTGAGGGAGCTTAGACAACAAAGCTTGGATACGAAACCGCGGATCTCAGGTGAAAGAGCCGAACTCATGACTGAATTCTATGAACATTGTTCGGAACCCGCTAGCCCGATCAGAAGAGCTCTTGCATTCAAGCATTTAATGGAAAACAAGGCGATCGTCATAGGTGACGGAGAATTGATCGTCGGCGAAAGGGGCCCTGCGCCGAAGGCTACACCCACGTATCCGGAACTATGTTGCCACAGCCTTAAGGACCTTCAAATTCTCAACGACCGAAAGAAAATTTCCTTTGCCATTGACGACGAGACGCGAAAGCTCTACCAGGACAGAATTATCCCGTTTTGGCGAGGCCGAACTATCCGCGACATTATCTTTTCAGAAATGACAGAAGAATGGAAATCAGCATACGAGGCCGGTATCTACACAGAGTTCATGGAACAGCGCGCCCCAGGCCACACCGTTCTGGACGATAAGATCTACCGTAAAGGCTTCCTAGACTTCAAAGTCGAAATTCAGAATGCGAAGCAACAGCTCGACTATCACAACGACCCTGACGCCTACAAGAAGCAGAAAGAACTCGAGGCCATGTCCATTTGTTGTGATGCCATCATCCGCTTTGCTGAACGGTACTCAAAGAAAGCGCGCGAGATGGCTCAGCACGAGTCTAACCCTCAACGAAGAGAGGAACTGGAGAGAATTGCTGAAGTTTGCTTACATGTCCCCGCGCATGCACCACGCGACTTCTGGGAGGCCCTGCAGGCTTACTGGTTCGTTCACTTAGGCGTAATAACGGAACTTAACACATGGGACTCCTTCTGCCCGGGCCATCTTGACCAACACCTGTTCCCGTTCTACAAGAGAGGATTTGAGGATAGGACACTGACGAGGGATAAGGCTCAGGAACTCTTAGAATGCCTCTGGGTGAAGTTCAACAATCTACCCGCTCCGCCGAAAGTCGGCGTAACGGCGGAGGAAAGCGCCACCTACACTGACTTCGCCAACATTAACATCGGAGGCCTAAGGCCGGATGGGTCCGATGGAGTCAACGAACTCAGCTACTTGATCCTAGATGTTATCGATGAGATGAGGCTCGTACAACCATCTTCGAACATTCAGCTCAGCAAGAAGAGCCCCGACCGCTTCCTGAAGAGAGGCTGCGAGATTATCAGGGAGGGGTGGGGACAACCGTCGATATTCAATGTTGACCTGATTGTCGAAGAACTTGTTCGCCAAGGGAAGGCTGTTGAAGACGCACGGTCAGGGGGCATAAGCGGCTGCGTTGAAACGGGATGCTTTGGCAAGGAGGCGTACATACTCACCGGGTACCTTAACCTGCCAAAAATACTGGAGATTACCCTAAACAACGGAGTGGACCCACGTACAGGCAATAAGATTGGGACGAGCACGGGCGACCCAACGGGTTTCAAGTCTTTCGACGAACTCTTCGACGCATTCAGTAAGCAATTGAAACATTTCGTTGATATCAAGGTTAGAGGCAGCAATATCATTGAGAGATTATTCGCCGAGCAAATGCCCGCCCCGTTTCTATCGACGCTGATCGATGATTGCATCGTGAAGGGTAGGGACTACAATGACGGCGGCCCACGCTACAATACGACCTACATAATGCCTGTTGGAATTGGCACGTTAACCGACAGTCTAGCAGCGGTCAAGTGTCACGTCTTTGATGAGAGGCAGTTGAGCATGGATCAATTGCTAAAGACGCTTGAAAAGAATTTTGAAGGACACGAATTGATACGCCAGATGCTGTGGAATAAGACGCCGAAATACGGAAACGACGACGACTACGCTGATGAATTGCTGAAAGCCTCCTTCGATTCATTATACCGCGTGATTAGCGGCCGCAGGAACACGAAGGGGGGATTCTACGCAGTCAACTACCTCTCCACAACGTGCCACATCTACTTCGGCTTGGTAGTAGGTGCAACGCCCGACGGAAGACACGCGTTTGAGCCAGTGTCCGAAGGTGTTTCGCCTGTGCAGGGTGCCGATACACACGGACCCACAGCCGTGATAAAGTCAGTTGCCAAAATGGACCAGGTCCGGGCGGGTGGAACGCTACTGAACCAGAAATTCTCCCCATCACTCCTGGATGGGGAAATAGGTATTGATAACCTCGCACACCTAGTGCGGTCCTACTTCAAACTGGACGGCCACCACGTCCAAATGAATGTCGTGACAGCGGAAACTCTACACGCAGCACAAGCAAACCCTGAGAAATATCGAGACTTGATTGTTCGAGTGGCAGGGTATAGCGACTACTTCTGTGACTTAGGTAAGACGCTGCAAGATGAAATTATTGCTCGAACAGAACACAAGTCCTTCTAGGCACTAAAGATAGCTCGCATGGTCACGTCGGCGTAGCCATGGATTCGCCCTTTTCCTGCCGCTCCCAATCTCCACGCCCATAATTCCAAGATAACACGCGGTCGGGCTTCAGGAACATTACGACTCGGTCAGGTTGCCTGACGGCTTCAGCGAGCCATTCCCTTCCTTCACCGTAACGGAAGGAGATCTTCTTCAACCAGTCGTCCCGATCCTCCCTAAGGGTCTGAGCGTTTCCGAATGCGCACACAGCCACGTAAGGACGCACGTCCGTTGCGATACTCAGAGCGATCGCAGGGTTACTCTTGATGTGCTGCCCCTTCAACCAGCGGAGCCGGGTTGTGAAGTAGAAGACTCCATTCTGATATGCGTACCAAATAGGATTTGCACGCGGCTTCCCTTTCTTTGACACAGTTGCAAGATGAGCTATTCGTGGCTCTTGCAGGAATTTTTCTAGTTCGGCCTTAGATAACGGCAACTCTTCTCTCTCGCTAGGCTTGAAGCTTATCGGGTTCCAAGTGGTTTCCGTAACTGTTTAGGAAGGCAAGGTCGCTCAGCGGCTTCCGATTCTTCTTCTTGCCGGTGACCTTTCGGGCCGGGTACCCGAACCCAACGACGATGCTCGGATTCAAGTTCTTGGGAATACCAAAGTCCCTTTGTAAGGCTTCAACGTTCAACCCTGTGAAAAGGCAGGAAATTACACCAAAGTTCCACGCGGCGATTTGCATATCTTGAGCCGCCCTGCCAGCATCGATCGAATGGAAGCCAAACTTCGGGTTTGTTAGTACGACTACAGCGAAATTGGCCTGAGCAACCCAACTGCCTGTTGTGCTGTCTTCCGCTAGACGTTTGAGATGATCATGGCCTTGGACTAGAATGAAGCGCCAGTGCTGATTGTTGATGCCACTCCCCGTGAGACGAGCGGCTTCCAGCACCTTCAGCTTCACGTCCGCTGGAACGTCTCTAGAATTGAATTCACGCACGTCCAGTTTCGTTGCGACGCATTCATACGCATCCATGTACTTCATCCCTCCAGCTTTGGCGAGCGTTAACAGATAAACATAGAATTCACGAGTTAGCTGGGTTGAAGCGCCTTCAAACCTGCAAATTGAGCCTTGCTGCCAAGCTCTTTCTCGATCTCAAGCAGCCGGTTATACTTGACGATTCGTTCACCGCGGCAAGGTGCACCAGCTTTTACTTGGCCACAGTTCAAGGCGACCGCGAGGTCAGAAATGGTTGTGTCCTCTGTCTCGCCTGACCTGTGGCTAACTACAACCCTGTAATGATTAGCCAACGCCAGCTTCGCTGCATCAACGGCCTCCGTCAGAGTGCCAATCTGGTTAACCTTTAGCAAAAGCGCATTCGCAGCACAGGCGTCAATGCCCTTCTGCAACCGCGAAACGTTGGTGACGAAGATGTCGTCCCCCACGACTTGAACCCAGTGGCCGACTTTGCGTGTGAACTGGGCGGTATGTTCGAAATCTTCCTGTTCGAATGGGTCTTCGATGTAGCGGATTGGAAAACTCTTTGCCAACTGTTCATAGAACTCTGCTAGTTCTTCTGGAGAAAGTTTTCTCCCATCTATTTCGTACGTTCCATTTCGGCAGAATTCTGATGAGGCGGCGTCGAAGCCTAGGAAAACATCCTTTCCCGCCGAGTAGCCAGCTTCGGAGATGGCCTGCGACAGAATCTCAAGGGCTTCTAATGTTCTGTTCAACGGTGGGGCAAATCCGCCTTCATCGCCAACGTTGATCGCTTGCCTCCCGTGTTTGGATTCAATTACCTGCTTGAGTTTGTGGTATACTTCTGAGCCAGCGCGTAGGGCTTCTGCGAAGCTCTTTGCTCCAGCTGGTAGAACCATGAATTCCTGGACCTTCAGGCCAGTTCCAGCATGCTTGCCACCATTAATTACATTCATGGCCGGTACGGGAAGAGTTCGACCCTTTTCATCACTCAAGTAGCCATAGAGGGATTTTCCTTCAAGGCGAGCGGCGAGCTTCGCCACCGCCAAGGATACGCCCAGTATTGCATTTGCGCCCAGCCGCGATTTGTTCGGCGACCCATCCAAGTCGATCATTGCATGGTCAATATTCGACTGTTGCCGTGGGTCGAGGCCTATGAGCTTCGGTGCAATTACTTCCCCAATGTTTCTGACGGCCTTGAGCACGCCCAATCCTGCGTAACGTTTCGGGTCGCCGTCCCGGAGTTCCAAAGCCTCGTGCGTTCCCGTCGAAGCGCCTGAAGGGACTGCAGCTTTCTCGCATATCTCATCGGAGTAAGCGGTTACCTCTACGGTTGGGTTTCCCCTGGAGTCTAGGATTTCCCGGCCGCTCACTTTAGTTATCTTAAAACGATCTGGCAATTGTAAACATCATGCCATGGAAAACGTGCGTAACATAACAATCTTTGCGAAGCACTAATCAAAGGCGATACCTACGGTTAACCGCCGAGGGGTGCATTCCTCGAACTACCGCCGGATAGTTTACGCGACGATTTTGCTCGGGTTCTTGCTCTTGGTGGCACTCCCATTATCTACGGCGCAAACCAAACCTTCAGCCTCTACGACAGACAACCTGAACGGCGTAGCTGTTCTAGCCCCGAATGATGCCTGGGTTGTTGGGAATGCAGGGACAATCGAACATTTCGACGGCTCATCTTGGACCCTGGTTCCTTCGGGTACGAGCTCAGACCTTTTTGGAGTCTCATTCGGACCGCCAGCGGCGCCCAATTCAGATTCAGGTTTCGCGGTAGGCGGGAGTGGCGGAACGGCCGTCGCACTCTTCCGTAGCGCAGTCTCGTGGCAACAAGCGATGAATGGGCTCTCTGGGCCAGATGCACAGAA
>Ga0187771_10000969_pt1 | contig 18690 bp, 20 predicted proteins | sample 0116_SJ02_MP15_1_FD_133139 | JGI IMG/M metagenome (GOLD analysis project Ga0187771, IMG submission 133139) | Tropical peat soil microbial communities from peatlands in Department of Meta, Colombia - 0116_SJ02_MP15_10_MG | ecosystem: Environmental > Terrestrial > Soil > Wetlands > Peat | place...
AAGAAGCGATTGCGCTCACCACTTCTGCATCCAACCCGAGAAATCCGTGATGCGACATCGCCTGACAAGGATCTCCCAACGAGTTTCCTCCGCTAAAAGTCAGTAGGTCTATCTTTGAAACCTGCTTGAGGCTCCTTCTCAATGCGACAGCACCTCCATACGGTGTTACTGGGCAGTCATCATTTTTGTGGTGAACCAGCAAGGTTGGCACTCGGATATCTTCCAATCGCACGCTGCCCACCGTTTCGAAATTTCTCTTGCTCTGTTTTGTCACGGTCGATGTCAAGACCAGCCCATCGGGGCCGCCTTCCTTGAGGCGGGCCGCGACATTGGCTGCTGAGATGGTGCCCCTGCTCGTCCCGATCAGCCAAACGGGTACGTCCACAATCTTCTTGAGTTCAGAAATTACATGTTTAATATCCTCTGCATGGTCGGCACTTGTTCTAAGACAGTCGTCAGAGGCCGAATCAACTACCGCTACCAGAAACCCTTCGCCGGCAAAGCGCTGACGGTTCCGCACAAGAAAGTTGTTTGCCCCCTGACTGATTCCCTGGGACGAGAGCCCCAAATGGCCCTCGCCTCCTGCGAAGAGAATAACGCTCGCAACAGCCTGTCCCGTCGGCCTGATGAGAAGAAAAGGCTGTGTCACCCCTGGCCGGGTTGAGATTATTCTAAACTCTTCATCGGATGCATGAGCAGAAGGAACGAGCAGACTAAGAACCAAAATGAGATGGATAAGAAGTCTGTCTAAAATAGAAATCTTACCGTAGAGCCACGTGGGAGACAGATCTTTATTCTTTTTAATTAGTCGCGCCTTTCTGGAGATGCTTTTGCCAAAAAGCTTATTATGATTCTGTTAACCCTGTCAAGGAAGAATTTTCAACCCAACACTTCGAAATAGAAATTGAAGAATAGCCCGGATTTTGGAGCCTAAAACGGAAACTTGCATTTGAAATATTGTATCTTTACGCAAAACTCTAAAAACAAAACAAGGAAGGAAGTGTTGACCTGATTTGACGGTGCCAGTAAAGTCAGGTTGCGAGTTTCACAACTTGTCCTGGACGGTACTTAATCTGACAGAAACTGTCAAGTCATCTGTCTGGTTACTTCACCTACAAAGGGTTGGGATAATGCCATATCAGTAGTTGAAGATTTCCGTTTGAAAGTGAGAAAAGTCCGGCTTCCTCCGAGACACCACCCCTTCTCTCTTATTATTACAGGCTATACATTGCCATTCAACTTCTGTTCACCCATCATTTTCATAGTATGGTATATCATACTCAAGTCGATCATTGACGGATATGCGAAGCCCACCGACAAGATATTTCGCAACACTTAAAACTCACCGCCGGCTTTTCGGCGTCCGGTGCAGTATCTTGTTAAATGTAGATATGCTAATTTCTCTTTTGCCTAATATATTGGGTCAGTGTATCTAATGCTTTTAGTACAACACGTCCAATTGCTTTAAGCTGCAGTAAGGAAGAAGGGTATCCCCCAAAAGACATCTGATCGTCTAGAATTTTAAGAATTTTGTCTTTTTCAGATTGCTCCATTCCATAATGAAAAGCACCTATTATGTTTGCCTCAAAAAGAATTACATCTCTTATGGTATATTCTTTGCCCTTAATCCTTAAAACTATGATCTTGAAAAATTCGTCTCTTGTTAGTCCAGTGGGGACTTTACCGACCCTCGATGTGTCAAGGTCGTCCAGTATTGCATACTCATCTGAATCAATCGGGGTGGGACGAATGACATAAAATGTAATTCCGAATTTATAATTCCGATTAATTTGATCCACCAAAGGATCATCATCTAGAAACAATTTGCGGATTAAAACGGATGAACCAAGAATTTCGAACGGGTCTCGATCCCTCATTCTCCTTTCAAGGTCGCTTATGGTTTTCAAGTAAAACTCTTCTTGCTCCGTTGGCATAGATAACCTCCTTTTTGGTTCTTGAGCTAAAGATGTTCGAGTGATAGACAAAATGGCTCCTGTCGCTGCTGATGCCTTCAAAAACCCCCTTCGACTCATCTTCTTTTCCATAACCATCACCTCCTTGCTGTATACTTGTTGAGATTCTACTAAACAAAATTAACATATCAATAATGACCTTTTTGTCAATACCAGAAATGAGATTGTGAAAATTATCTTTTAAAAAGTATCAATTGTAATCTGGCATAAGGAGCTGAATACTTGCCTTGCGGACAGTCTATATAAGACATTGGTTTGAATATTTCAAACAGATGCTTTAAAATTAGACTGCAATAAAGAGAGGAGGGACCGAGTGAAACGCGCCCATTTTGATTCTGGAACCAGAGATCGCATTTTAGAGGCCGCAGGCGACCTGTCTGCCGAATGTGGATTTCGAGGTACTACGGTCAGGAAAATCTGCGACCGCGCCGGGGTGAATATCTCCGCCATCAAATATCACTACGGTGGAAAGGAAGAACTTTACTCCGAGGTGTTGAAACATTGGTATGAGTTCGCAATAAGAAAATACCCTCCTCTTCTCGGGGTGGGTGAAAATGCATTGATGGAGGAACAGTTGCGAGGGTTCATCCGCTCTCTTCTGTTTCGCATCCTCGACAAAGGGAAGCCCGCATGGTTTGGAAAGCTGATGGCTAGAGAAATGACGGAACCGACTGGGATTTTTGATCGCCTGGTGGAAGGAAACGTTCGTCCGTTGCATGATCTTCTGGCCTCCATCGTCGAAAAGATTATTGGAGCTTCTGTCGCCGAGGAGGCAATCCGTCTCTGTTGTTTGAGTATCATCGGTCAGTGCCTCTATTATTATTACAATGCGAGGTTCGTTATGCGGCTGTTCCAACGGGACATCTCCGCTCCTGATGAAATCGAAAGAATCGCTGATCACATTATGGGTTTTCATTAAAGGGTCTGAAACATCTTACCGAGAGAGTGAATACAAATCACCCTCCTCGCAGACGTCAAGGGAGTTAGATCATCAAATCTCCCGGTCGTGGTTTCCATGGTATGGGCTTTTTATTCCAGGAGAGGCAAAAGGGTTGAGACCTCTTGCCTTTCTCGGCACAACCTTTCTCTGAAAATGAACAGGTTGCTGCCTGTTTTCCATTGAACTAACTCGATATTCCATTCTATAATTAATTGATTGGGTCGTAAAAGCGAAGGATAATTTTGACAAGTTCATTTTCTATAATGGAGATAATATCTTTCTGGTATCAGTATGTAGGGATGAGGCAGAGGACGGTAGTCTTGAAGAATAGGCGAACATTTTCCGAAGGAGGCGGCAAAGCAAGATATTAAGGGGTGTGCTATGGGATCGAGGGGGACCGTTTTCAAGAGCCAGATATTCATTTCATTTCTTTCCTTCGTCGCACTGTTATTTGTAAATTCACTGTCTTATGGTCAATGGACCTCTTTCCCTCCCCCTTTTGTGAGCTCCGGTTGGGACGTTTCCGGGGTTTATTTTACTTCATCGGGTGAGGGATGGGCCGTGGGAGGTGACAATGTAAATCGAAGAGGTGCATTGCTTCATTATTCTGAGGGTGCGTGGAGCTCTGTGACCCCTCCTTCTGTGAGCGCGGATTGGGACCTCAGCGGAATCTACTTTACCTCTCCAAGTGAGGGGTGGGCTGTGGGAGAGGACAGTTCAAATAGCAGGGGCGTGTTGCTTCACTTTATTTTACCCACCACCTCGAAATGATGGGATACCGATCCGGACCAAACAGATTGCGGCAGTCTTTCTTATACCATTTCCCCGATCGTCCGAAAGAGATCATTGAATGGGGGATACCGGACCCCCAGAGGAAAAGCAATTGAAATTTTCAGGAACGCGGGGGATAGGATCGAGGACAGGGTTAGGACCCTGATTGGAGAGGCCAAATAAGGGTTGAATGGTCGATGATGAAATAGTAAGATGACGCAGACTCAGGAGAGGTTGAGTGAATTTTAGGAAGGTTTGGTAAATATCACGGGCAGGGAGAATCTTCATGGAAGAGAAGGAATGTTGCCCAATAGAAGTCGCTCATGGTCTCGCTGGGATCAATCGATGTTGTTCCGAATGGGTGGTGCAAGATTCCGCAGGCTCTTGAACCCCGGGCCCGCAGGCTCAGTTGAGCCTTCCCAGGTTGGAACAATCCATTGTCATCGGTTCGATTCAGACCAAAGTCGGTCCAGTCCCGCAGATTTCATCCACTCTGGTGTGGGCTGACCGCTTGGGGGCCTACAAGGCCCGCTGGCGTATTAACAGGATGAATTACAAGATTGACCCCGGTCTTTATGCATTGGGAAAGCCTGATGATAAAGCCCCGGTCGTGGTTACCGCCAATTATAAGATGACCATTGACAGACTCCGGCAAGCCCTTACGGGTCGAGATTTATGGATCTTAGTTCTTGACACCAGAGGCATCAATGTCTGGTGTGCTGCAGGCAAGGGAACTTTTGGGACGAAGGAACTCATTGACCGTATCGGGTCAAGCGGTCTGGTCAATGTCGTGTCGCACCGTGAACTGATTCTGCCTCAGTTGGCTGGTCCCGGGGTCTCGGCCCATCTGGTTAAGAAAGCGTCTGGATTCAAGGTGATTTATGGTCCCATTCGGGCAGAAGATCTTCCAGCTTTTTTAGATGTGGGTTATAAGACAACTCCGGAGATGAGACTGAAGACCTTTACAACCAAGGAGCGAGTGGTCCTGATCCCAGTGGAGCTTGTCGGGGCCTTCAAAGTAGCCCTTATTGTCTTGCCTATCATTTTTTTGATTGATTCTCGCTGGGGGACAGGATCGTTCTGGTCAAATGGCTGGGGTCATGGCCTTTACTCCGTTCTGGCGGTCCTGACCGCAATCCTGGCAGGCGCTGTTCTGACTCCATTACTGCTCCCGTGGTTACCGGGGCGGGCCTTTTCTTTTAAAGGAATGGTTTTGGGAATCCTGGCCACCGTAGGCTTTATGGCGTTTCGAGGGGCTGGTTTGGGAACATGGGCGGATCGCCTTGAAATGGCAACATGGTGCTTTGTCATACCCGCCATCTCAGCATACCTGGCAATGAATTTTACGGGGGCATCCACATATACCTCCCTTTCCGGAGTAAAGAGGGAGATGCATCGAGCCGTGCCTTTGCAGATCGGAGCAGGAATTTTGGGTCTTGGTCTCTGGCTTGGATCACACTTCATCTCATAAGGAGCTCAATTCGTGGGTCAACTGGTCTATCTCAAGGATGTGGTCACTTTAAAGCTTGATGAGGAGAAATGCATCGGCTGCGGGATGTGTTTATTAGTCTGCCCACATGCTGTCCTGAAACCGGATAATGGCAGGGTTGCAATCAGGGATCGCGATGCCTGCATGGAGTGTGGAGCCTGCTCTCAGAATTGTCCTGTCAAGGCGGTAAATGTCCGTTCAGGAGTGGGCTGTGCCTCCGCGGTGATCAACTCAGCCCTGGGACGTAAAAATGCCTCGTGCTGCTGCACGATCAATCCGGGACAGGCCTCAAGGGAGGCTTCTGAATGTTCTTCCGAAGGCGATCGCACAAGCTGTTGTTGAAAGTGGTACCCACGCAGACAGGAGGAACAGAGGGGAGTTTCTCGATTGAAGAGCGATGAAAAAAGTGGGCAGCCTGTAACCCGATTTTTTTCCCTTCGAGCCCGTGGTTTTCCTTCTAAAATGAAAGGGAGAGTTTACACATCACAAGGGAGTTTCGATAAAGGAGGTGGTGGGGTCAAGAGTAACGCGTTACAAACAGATTCAACGCGGTACAAATTAAAAGAAAGGAGATCATTATGAAAAGAAGATTGAATCTGGGGTTATGGTTGTTCTTGTTCGTTCCGCTTCTTTTGCCCTTTTCGAGGGCGGAGGCGGAGAAAAAAGTCAATTTGGTGGGCGCAGAAACATTGAATTTCACTCTTCCGTCTACGCAAAACCGCACCATTAATTATGCCGACGAGTATTATGGAAAATACTATCTGATCATGACTTTTTTCCCGGCAGCCTTTACCCCTGTGTGAGCGGGCGAGATGGAGGGCCATCAGAGGAACCTTTACCTCTATGAGCGCTTCAACGCCCGGGTCGTGGGCGTCAGTCGGGATGATGTGACAACGCTAAAATATTGGGGTGATGGTTTGGGTGTGACCTTTCCCCTTCTTTCGAATGTGACCGGTTTTCTCGGCGTCTATTTCCAAACCCAGCCTGAGGGGCAGCCCATTTTCGGAAGAAGGACAGTCATTATCGATAAGAAGGGGATTATTCGTTATGTCAGAGACGGTTCACCTGAGTTCAAGGATATTCTCCTCTTTCTCAAGAAATTGAACCAGGAAGGAGGAAGGCCATGAAAAGGAAAGCATTCTTGATGCTATGCATGATGCTGATGGGAATGTGGCTCTCTGCATGCGCGACAACGCAGACCGTCCAGAAGCCTTATCGGATGTCCTCTCAGGGGACAGTCATCTGGGAAGATGAATTCGAGTTCATGCCTCCCCCCCCTGATTGGAAGTTGCTCCGGCCAGAAGAGGGGGGGGATATCAACTTCGGATTTATGAGGTCCGACCCCGGAGGCTTTCCATCTATGACGACCTTTGCTTATGATGAAGAACCTTTTGGCTGCACAGCAGCGTCGTTCGAGGGGAGGGAAAAGGAATTTTTTAAGAGATTCCTTTTTAATGCCATTGTCAACTTTGAGGTGTTAGAAAGGAAAAAGGTTCGGGTCGTCGGGGGAGAAGGGCTTCAGGTGGATGTGGAAGGAAAGGACCCGGTGAAAGGAGAGAAGGTTCGAGCCCGGGTGATTTTTGGAAAGCGAGGTGAACGGATCGTCGGTTTCTACATCACCCAGTGGAGGCCGATGGACGGAACATACGATATGACGGCTTTCGACATCTTCGATAGGTTCGTCAACTCATTCAAGTTTTTGAAAAAATCTTTCTATGAAACCTTATAAGATCTTTTTTGGGGGGAATCCGAAGCTGTAAACTGGCTTGAACCGGAGATGGTCTTCGAAGATTTCCTTCTTCCCGGTTGTGGGGTCAGAAGACCGCTTATTAAACACCTCACCCCCTGCAAGGGTTGGGTTGTCAAAGGCGGGCGCCAAAGCCCGCCTTTGGCTGACAATCTCAGCCCATCCGATCAGGATAAGCTTGTTCCTTGTGTTTAGCCCTGATCCAATCATAAGAGCCAAAGCCCCCGTTGGTCCTTTCGTTGCCAAACTTGTGAAGGCCTCCTTTTATTGTCCTTACTGCAGTTGAATAAAATGGTCTCGAGAGACCGCAACTAAAGACCTTCGCAACGGTCCTCTCATCGAGGATGCAGGTCTTTTCGAAAACAGAGTTTACACCAAGGCCTTTTTATGTTATGGAAACATGAAACGTTCTCTTATCATTGAATGAACTTCACTTTATGAGATGGTCATTTCAACCAAGATGGAAATGGGTCTTGTTTCTTTCCCTCCTTACAGGATTCGTCATTATTTTGATCTATCAATACAACTCCTTGTTGTGGACCGAAGTCGTTAGAATTTGCCATATCCTCCAGAATCATCACCGGATGAAAAGATTCATCCTCTCCTTCGGGGCGTATTCTCCTCTCGCTTATATCCTGCTCCAAGTAATACAAGTGGTTGTCGCCCCGATTCCCGGGGGGGCCATCGAATTCTTGGGAGGTTACCTGTTCGGAGTGAAGGCGGGATTGATCTACTCCATGATCGGTCTCGTGATCGCATCGTGGCTCGCCTTCGGCTTGGCGAGGATTTTTGAAAAGTGGGCGGTGGAAAAGTTTGTTTCACCCCAGACTCTAAAAAAATTCGATTATCTCATTGGCCATGAGGGTGTCATCCTTAGTTTTCTTCTTTCTTTAATCCCCGGTTTTCCAAAGGACGCCCTTTGCTACATCTTGGGTCTGACACCCATGCACTTAGGGATTTTTCTAATTATCTCAACGATCGGAAGGGTACCCGGGACATTGATGGCGACCCTTCAGGGAGCGAAAGCCTTCGATCATCAGTACAAATTCTTTCTGATCCTCTTGGGAGTGTCCGCTCTTATCATTCTGGTCTTTTATATCTACCATGAGGAAATTCATCAGTGGGTACGGCAAGTGAAGAAGTAAAAGGAGAAGGATCCAAAAGCAAAAATGGCATCGGCGGGGAAAGAGGATAAGAAGGAAAAATGGTCGGCTGATCTGGTTTTAGATCTTTATTCGAATCTTTTAGTGGAGATCTGGGAGATTGTATCCGCGCTGCTCGGCGAGGCCACATTAGGACTTATTTTTGCCTTAGCTATTAAGAAGCTCGGAGACAAGTATCCATTTTTGGCTTTAATGAAAATATCTGAGGAAGGCATTTCTCTAGAGGCGTTGAGGGAAAACTGCCGGGCGATGTCCCCGATAGAGATCCATCGGGGTTTTCAGGGTCTGATCAACCACCTCTTTCATCTTTTTTCAGCTTTGGCAGAAGGAGTGATCAGCAGGGAACTCTTTCCGAAGGTCCTCCCGAAGGTGAGGGAGGCCGAGAGAATTATTTTCCAAAGATAGAGGCTGTTGATGAGGTTAATTTTTAAGAATCTGAATGTCCTCCGTTCCACCATCAATGCGATCAGCATGAGCTTTGAGATTCAGGAGATCGTCGAATCTGCTGGGGCCAATCTCCCCAATTTATTTGACTTCGCCTCATTTGGGGTGTTGTGGAAAGAAGGCCCCTATGTCTACCTTTACCAGGAAGAGTCCTGTCCTCCCTCCTTCACCGAGGAAGTGGTGAAGAACATGATCAGTGTTTTGTCGACCTTGGGAGAGGAGTCCATGGATATCAATCAGGTTAAGATCCAGGTGAAGAAAGGGAAGTTGAAGCCCGCACAAATATTGATGGATCCCGCAGCCACTCTGAAGTCGCATCTCACGTTGCCCCTTGCGGGGGAGGGGGAGATCAGTGGTTGCATTTCTCTGAACAGCGATCAACCCAATGCCTTTGATGCCCAAGACTTGCAATTCTTCTCCGTCATCGGGTACCAGATGGAAGCGGGCCTGAAACATTTTCAAAGATTAAGTTCGGTTAAGAATATTGCGATTTATGACACATTGACCAATCTTTATAATCGGCGGTATTTTGAAGAGAGGCTGGGGGTTGAAGTCCAGAAAGCTTTTCATAGTGGTGCGTTCCTCTCCTTGGTGATGGTGGATATCGACCACTTTAAGAAGGTAAATGATACCCTCGGCCACCCCGCGGGCGATCGAGTGCTTTCTGAGATTGCCTCTTTACTGAAAAATTCCGTGAGGAAGAAAGATACGGTGGCCCGTTATGGGGGCGAAGAGTTCATCCTCATATTGCCGGAGGCTAACTTGGAGGCCTCCTTCATGATCGCTGAGCGCATTCGACGATTGATTGAAAAAACCCCCATGGAAACCGGGCAAGCCCAAATTAATTTAACGGTGAGTATAGGGATCTCCAACTTTCCAAGTCATCAGCCGAGGTCGAAAGAAGAGTTAGTAAAGATGGCGGACCTAGCGCTCTATGAAGCGAAAGGAGGAGGCCGTAACCAAGTGTGCATTTTTGATTCAAGCAGAAGGTAGATAGAAGAAACCTCCGCGATAAGCGGAGAAAGGAGGTCAGGAAATGAAGAATGGCAAAGGTATTTTGATCTTCACTTTTGTCGCTGTTTTGTTTATAGGGGGCATAAATGCCTTGATGGCTCAGGAACCTTATTCCACCTTAACGGGCGTTGTTAGAGGAGTTCATGTTCATGGTTTAAGAAAATGGTTGGAAGTGGAGAATGACCAGGATAAGGCCATTGTCAATTTGAGGATTGGACGCAATACTCGCTACACGCCTCAACGATATCCGAATCCAGGAGAGAGGGTGAAGGTGGAATATTCAACCCAAAGGGGGGTTCCTGTGGCCTATTCTGTCACATTTTTGGAAGGATCGAAGGAAAGTCCGAAAGAGGTTCCAAAAGAAGCTCCAAAATAAAAAAAAGAGGCACGCCTTATGCGGTGTGCCTCTTCTTTCAGAAGCCAACTCCCCATTACTTCTTTGGTTCTTCCTTTTTCTTTGGCGCGGCCTTTGGTGCGGAGGCTTGGATTGAAACAGCGGTCATTTTGTCCCCGTCCTTTTTATACTCCACCTTCACATGCATATCCTTCTTCAAATCAGCGAAGGAAAGAGACGCCTTGCCCTTGGTGATCTTCGTTTTGTCATCAGCAGAAAAGGTCATCATCTTCTCTTCCTTCTTTACCTTCCCCTTGACGACGATAGCTTTCCCCATTGCATCGACGTTATCGATGGTCCCGCTGAATTTTTCAATCTTGGCCGGTGCTTCCGGTTTAGCCGGGGCTGGTGCAGCGGTCGTTGCAGGCTTGGCCGGCGCTGGCTTTACTTGTGCCATGGCTCCGGAGACGAAGGCAACCAAAGTGAGCATCACTGCTAAAAGAATCATCTTCTTCATCCTATTTCACCTCCTTCCTTTTATGATTTTTAAGATTTGTAATTAGCTTGAGCAAAAGGAGTGCCAAATATGGGGGGAGGGAATGATTTTTTAAGCCATTGATATTATAAATAAAATTTTAAGCGTAAAAAATGGTCGGGAGAAAGCGGGTTGCAAAATTCTACACTTATAAAAACGTGTTGTAAATTACAACGGTTATTCTTTTTCTAATAAACGGTAGAGGGTTGTTCGATCAATACCCAGAATTTCCGATGCCTTCTTCTTATTCCCTCCGGTCTCTTGAAGAACCTTTAGGACATACCTTTTTTCTACCTCCCTTAACGATAATGATTTTTCAGGAAGCAAGATCTCAGTTTCCCTTGCCTCTTCAATCATCTTTCTGGGAAGGTTTTCCGGAACGATAATGGGATGGGTCGAAAAAATAACCGCTCTTTCCATGGTATGCTCAAGCTCCCGCACATTTCCGGGCCAAGGGTATTGGAGGAGGATTTCTAATGCCTCCGGAGAAATATGGGAGATCTCCTTATGATTCTCCTCAGAGAATTTCTGAAGAAAATGGTTGGCCAACAGGGGGATATCATCCTTTCTCTCCCTCAAGGGAGGGAGGGTGATCGATACGACATTGAGTCGATCGTAGAGATCTTCCCTGAACTTTCCCTCTTTTACAAGAGGTTCGAGCGGTTGGTTCGCGGCCGCGATCACGCGGACATCCACCCGAATGCTCTCCGTTCCACCCACACGTTTGATTTCGTGTTCCTGCAGAAATCTCAAGAGCTTGGTTTGCATCGAAAGGTTGAGGTTGCTCACTTCATCGAGGAAGAGGGTTCCCCCGTCCGCCTCTTCGAAGAGCCCCTTTTTTGTGCAGTGCGCTCCTGTGAAAGCTCCACGGACATGGCCGAACAACTCACTTTCCATCAGCGTTTCTACTAATGAGGCGCAATCGACCGGGACGAAGGGGCGGTTGCTCCGGAGACTATTGTAGTGAATGGACCGGGCAATGAGTTCTTTCCCCGTCCCCCTCTCCCCGTAAAGGAGAACGGTTGACTTTGAATCAGCGACCTTTGCAATCGTCTTGTAGACATGAAACATTTGAGGGGTTCGTCCGATGACATTCTTGAACTGATATTTATCCAAAAGTTCTTGTCGATAGAATTTGTTCTCCCGGACAAGTCTCCTGTGTTCCAAAGCCATGCGAGCAGTGAATTTTATCTCCTCGAGCTTGAAGGGCTTGCTGACGTAGTCAAAAGCTCCCTCCCGGATGGCCTCGATGGCGTTCTCGATAGACCCGAACGCTGTGATCACGATCACTGTGGTCTCGGGCGAGATCTTTTTAAAGGATCGAAGAACCTCAATTCCATCCTTCTCTCCCATCCGGACATCCGTGATGATCATATCGAAAACGTTCTCCATCCCAAGAGCAATCGCCTCTTCGCCGCTCAATGCGGTTCTGACCTCATACCCCTCTTTAGAAAGCACTTCTTCTAAGAGATTGACGGTCACCGGATCATCATCGACCACCAACAGATGGGGTGCTGGTCCGTTCATCACGATTCACTTCCTTTACCGATGGGGAGGTAGACGAAGAACGTACTTCCTTTGCCGACTTCGCTTTGGACATCCAACCTTCCAGAATGTTCTTTAATAATATTCTGACAGATCGCTAATCCCAATCCCGTCCCTTCCCCCATCTTCTTTGTGGTATAGAAGGGATCAAATATCCTCTTCTTCGATTCCTCAGTGATTCCGATTCCGGTATCGGTGATTGAAATCTCCAACCATCTCCCATTCCCTGGGGAGGGTTGAGGTTGAACCTCCTGGGTCTTGATCATCAATAGTCCTCCATTCGGCATGGAGTCGAGGGCATTGGTGATCAGATTGAGAAAAAGGGTTTGGAGATGTGTGGAATCGCCTCTGATGAGAGGAACACTTGAGGAAAGGGAAGAAAAAACTCTCACATTCCGAGAATGAAGCCAAGGCTCGCTCAAATGGATCAGGTCCTCCAGTACTCCGTTCACATCCAGGGCCCTCATCAGGGGTTTGGGTTGTCGCGTAAAGGAGAGGAGGTTTTTGACTGACTCTGCCAAGCGGTCCAGCTGAGATTCGGTGATTTTGAGCCGATCAAGATCGATGGGTTGGAGATGACCGTCCTGTAATATGAGTTGAATATAGCCGGAGATGGAATTAAGGGGCGTCCCGATTTGATGCGCCATCGTGGCGGCAACCTGCCCCAGTGCAGCAAGTTTCTCAGATTGGCCTAACTGCCTTTGGGATTCGAATAGGGCTTCATTCAGAAGCTTCAGCTCTTCATTCCTTTTGGCCAATTCCGAGGTGGCGGCTTCAATTTTTTTCGTCAGTTCCTCGTTAAACCGGTTCACTTGCGACAAGAGCAGGGCGTTTTGCTCGTGGGTCTCTCGGATGGTCTTTAGCATTCGGTTAAAGTGCCTTCCTAACTCTCCCAATTCATCTCGGCTTCGAATATGAGCTTCGGCCTCCAGATTGCCTTTCTCCGCTCGAGACATCGCCTCCACCAATTTCTGGATTGGGTTTCCGACCAATTTCCCAAAGAGGAGGGTCAGCGCGATCAAGATGGCAAGGACGGCGCAGAAGGTGAGGAAGAAGGCCCGATCCCTCTTTTTACTCAGATAACTTTGAGCCTCGTCCAGGGAACTCACGACCCGGACTCCACCGGTTATTTTTCTTCCGGAGTGAAGTGGAACGATGACCTCCAGCGATTTCTGATCGTCCGCCTCCTGGAGCGAGGAAAGATATTTATCTTTTCTGATGTGATTGATTTGGTCTTTCGATAACGTCAATGTCGTCCTGGGGATATTCCACTTCGATGTGGAGACAACCGGTTCACATCCTTTGGGGGAGAAAAGGAAGACGTCGATCTCCATCAGACTGGACCGGCTTAACAACCACTCCTCCACCTCCTGTCGGATTTGGGGGAGGAGATCCATGATCTTTTGGTCTGGAATTGCGACATCGATCTGCTTTGCGATATAAAGATTTCGGTCGAGGTAAAGCTTGATCTGGTCCTTCTTTGCCAGGTGGTAGTCCAAATAACTTGAAAGGAATAGGACGCCGGCCACAATGAAAATAATGAGCAAGGTAATTTTCGCCTTCAGCCCGAAAGATTTTTTTTGGATCCTTTGACGAATCAGGGATTTGATCCATCGGCTGGCAACAGATAAGGGGTTTGAAGGAAACTTCCGGTTGATCTCCATATCTAATTTTTTGTAACGGAAGTCACGACACCGGCTCGCCTGCGTTCAATAATCTTAACTAAGATGACCCCGACTTCGAATAAGAGATAGAGCGGGACTCCCATTAACGACATATTAAATACATCCGGGGTAGGTGTGACGACGGCTGCAATGATCGCAATGAGCAGGATAGCATACTTACGGTTTCGAGTCAAAAATGCTGCATTGACCACCTTGATATAGCTCAACAGGGCAAGGATAAGAGGGAGTTCGAAGCTGAGCCCGAATCCAAAGATGAAGACCGCACAGAAGGAGACGTATTTCCCGACAGAGATCATTGGCTTGATATGGGCGGATTGATACCCTAAGAGGAACTGGACACCAAAGGGCAGGCTGACAAAGTAGCAGAAGAAGGCGCCGAGGTAGAAAAGAAGCAGGGCGGTCAAAAAAATAGGGAGCGTAGATTTGGACTCCTTCTGACGAAAGAGGGGAGAAAAGGATTTCCACGCCTGATAGAAAATCATTGGGATGGTGAAAAAAAGGCTGACATATAGGGTAAATTTGAGGACGGAGAAAAAGGCTTCGGGAATGGAAAAGGCGACGAGGTCCGCCTTAAGGTTTGTTTCATAGAGATGGCGAAGTAATGTCTTTGAGAATGGAAAGATAATGATTCCCAATAGAACATAAACGATGATGATCTTAAGGAGGCCCTTTCGTAACCGGCTCAGTGATTCGAAAATTTCTTTTCGGTTCAATTTGCTCAAAGTCATCTTCCCGTCGAGTTTCTCTTAATTTAACATAAAAGGCCGCCTCCTGAAAGCATTGGATTCAAATCCTTTCGAAGGGGAGGCATGAAGCCTGTCCATAGCGCCTTGCTATGTGTTCCCACATCGTCAGGTAAAGAGAGTTATCTTTTGCGACAAAATTTCCAACAACAGGGTTGACAAAGATTCAAAACAGAGATATACGGAAATAAAGTTGGGATATAGCTTCCCTGCCAACCGGGGCAGGGATTTTTCAAAAATGAAACTGAGGGTAGGAATTACCTACAACTTAAGGAGAGATTTTTCTTCCCAGGAAGATCAACCGATCGATGCTTTGGAGGAATTCGATTCAGAGGAAACGATCAATGCCATCCGGGACGTTCTCAGAGGTGAAGGACATGAGGTGATCAAACTGGGGGGAGATGTCGGTTTGGTCGACCGGTTGAGACAAGCCCCGGTCGATATCGTGTTCAACATTGCGGAGGGCCTTCGAGGTCGGAACAGAGAGGCCCATATCCCTGCCCTTTTAGAATTCCTGCACATTCCCTATACGGGTTCTGACCCACTGACTCTTTCCCTTACCTTGGACAAATCGATGGCCAAACGCGTTGTGCTGAGCGAGGATATCCCTACCCCACCCTTCAGAAAGGTGAAGAAAATGGAGGATCTGGATCGTTTAGGCCTCCGTTACCCTCTCTTCGTGAAGTTGTGCGATGAAGGGTCCAGTAAAGGGGTCCGACTGGATTCAAGAATTGCAAACCCCAAATCGTTGGAAGGGAAGGTGGAATGGCTTCTGAAAAACTATGGTCCCCCGATTCTGGTGGAGGAGTTTGTTCAGGGTCCAGAGTTCACCGTAGGGATCCTCGGCAATGAGAACCCTTCTGTGCTTGGCGTGATGCAGGTTGAAATCAAGGGAACACCCCCAGAAGAAGCCGTCTACTCCCTGGAGGTGAAGAGGGAATGGGAGGAGAAGGTTGTTTATCATTGCCCGCCTTCCATTGAGAAGAATCTCTTAAATAAGATTGAAGAGGTGGCGCTTCGATCCTATCGAGTCTTGGACTGCCGCGATGTATCAAGGGTGGACATCCGGGTGGGGGAGGACGAGACGCCGTACTTCTTAGAAATTAATCCGCTTCCCGGTCTCTCTCCGGTCTATGGAGATCTTGTCATCATGGCGAAGCGAATGGGATGGGATTATGCCCGATTGGTCAAAACGATTTTCCACTACGCTCTGAAGCGATACGGATGGATGGGGTGATGCGCTCACGATGAATCGAACCGATCAAAACCTCTATGAGATTCTGCTAAGAAATTTTAAGGAGGCCGTCGTCTTCGCCGATGCCGAAGGACGAATTCGAGTCTTCAACCGCGTTGCCGAAGATTATTTTCAAATCAACGGGAAAAAAGTCCTGGGGAAAAAATTGGAGAGGGGGATCCTTTTCAAAAATATCAGGAAGCACTTCGATTTCGTCTACGAAAAAAGAGAGAGCGATCAGGATGTTGAGCTGGCGATCCATGTCTCTCCTGCCGCCTCCCCCGACAAGGAGGCGCGGATACTCCGATGCAGTTTCGATGCCGTTTTTGACAAGGGGGGGACGTTCCTGGGTTGTTTGGCTACGTTTGCCGATGTGACAGAGAAAGGCTTGCTCTCAAGGGAGATCAGCAAGAGCCGAGACCTTTCCACGATCGGAGTTCTTTCCCGATGGATGGCCCATGAGATCCGGAACCCCTTGAGCTCCCTCAACATCAATATTGAATTATTGAGGGAGGAGTTGATGGAGGAGGTTTATCTTCATCAGAAGGAAGAAATTCTCTCCCTTCTCAGTTTTATCAGCTACGAGACTCTGCGGTTGGAGAATAACCTGAAGGATTTTTTGGATTTTAACCGCCTTCCACCCCCGAAATTTGATTGGGTTCAACTCAATGACGTATTGGATTCGATCGTTCGGCTCTTGGGACCGGATGCCCAGATGAAAAACGCCAGGATGGATACACATTTTCAGAAAGGGTTACCTTTGTTGAAGCTCGATGTCAGTCAAATTAGCTTGGCCATCTCCAACCTCCTCATCAACAGCATTCAAGCGGTTTCGGAGAAGGGTGAGATTCATCTCTCGACGCGGGGGTCAAAGAAAAATGTTTTCGTCGTCATCGAGGATAACGGGGCGGGGATCTCGAAGGAACATCTCCCCAAAATCTTCGATTTCATGTTCAGCACGAAACCGATGGGATCAGGGTTGGGGCTCTCCATTGCCAAAAAGATCATTTCAGATCATCACGGAGAAATTTCTGTAAAAAGCGAGGTCAATAAAGGTTGCGTCTTTCGAATTCGAATTCCAATCGGCTCGAAAACATGAATTCGAGTTTTAAGTTTGGAGTGGGGCGTTCGAAGATAAGAACTCCGAACTTGCTTTTTTCAATTATGGTGGATGAACATGGAGAAAAAGGTCATTTTGGTCGTGGAGGATGATCCTACCGTTGGGGAAAGCATCCGTCTCCTTTTGAAAAAGAGAGGATATGCCATCCTATTGGCTTCAAACGGAAAGGAAGCCCTCCATCTTTTCCGTCACGAGCCCGTCGATTTGGTGATCACGGATTTGGTGATGCCAAAGATGGATGGGATCGAGCTTCTGGAGGCGGTGAAGGGTCTGAAGCCAGAGACGGAAGTTATTGTCATCTCCGCTCAGGGGACGATTGAAAAGGCTGTCCAGGCGATGAAGTTGGGTGCCTTCGATTTTATTGAAAAGCCGATCAATCCGAAGGTCATCTCTCTGGTGGTAGAAAGGGCCTCGGAGAAACAGACCCTGATCCTCCAGAACCGGGATCTCCGTCTAAAATTGGAGGACAAATTTCATTTCAAGAATATTATTGGAAGGAGTGAGAAGATGGTGAAGATCTTTGAACTCATCAACCACATCGCACCCTACGACAGCTCCGTTCTCATCATCGGTGAGAGCGGAACGGGCAAAGAGCTGATTGCGAATGCCATTCATTACCACAGCCCCCGCGCGGCCATGCCTTTCATCAAGGTCAGCTGTGCGTCGTTGAGTGAAGGGATTATCGAGAGCGAGCTTTTCGGCCATGAGAAAGGGGCCTTCACAGGGGCCATCACCTCGCGTAAGGGTCGGTTCGAATTGGCTCACAATGGGACCTTGTTTTTGGACGAGGTGGAGGATATCCCTCCTTCCACACAGATCAAACTCTTACGCGTCCTTCAAGAAGGTGAATTTGAGAGGGTTGGGGGAAATAAGACCATCAAGGTCAATATCCGAATCATTGCGGCAAGCAACCGGGATCTGCAGGAAGCGGTGAAGGGTGGACTATTTCGAGAGGACCTCTATTATCGTTTGAATGTGGTCAATATCAAACTTCCCACGTTGAAGGACCGAAGGGACGATATTCCCTTTCTCGTCAATTTTTTCATTGAAAGGTATAATCAGAAATATCGAATGAATGTTCGGGGAATTTCCCAGAGGGCCATGAACCTTCTGATGGATTATGAGTGGAGTGGGAATGTAAGGGAACTCGAAAATACCGTCGAATCCATCATGGTCATCAATAGCCCAGAGGTGATGGATATCCCACATCTTCCACAAGAGATAAGGGATTTTAAGGGCAGGCCCGAGGTGATTCCGGTTAGAATCGGGACGCCTCTTGAAGAGGTGGAGAGGGAGATGCTGATTCAGACGCTTAAGGCTACCAAAGGAAACAAGCGTAGGGCGGCGCAGTTATTGGGGATCAATGTCCGAACGATTCATCGCAAGATGGAGGGAATCGAAGAATTGCCTTCAACATCCTAAGGGAGCAGATCAAGGGAGAAAAGGGAAAGGTTCAGTCTATTGAAGTGACGAAAGGTGGCAAAAAGTCGCAGTCATTGAATTTGGGTCGAGGAATAGGGACATTTTGTCGCGCAGCTGGCAATGCAGGGATGCCATTTTTTCTCTTTAACGGCCCACTTTTTTTAATTTTTGGGAATAAGGATGAGATAGAGAAAACCTAACTTATTAATTTTACTATGTTTTTTAAATGATTGGGTAGGACGATCCTGAGGAGAATTGGCACGAAATTTGATTTCACGACTTCCTTATGAAGGAAAAAGCAAAATGGGCTTTTATCCTTGATAAGGATCAGTTCTTCCGGCTCAGCCTAAAGAAGATTTTGGAGAAGTATGGATTTGAGGTGGAGGAGATCGAAGATTTCTCTCAGCTGGAAAAGAGAAAAAAGGATGTCAGAGGGGGGATGATCTTAGCGGATGTTGAGGTTGAAGTGTTGGAGAGATGGTTTCCGCTATTGAAGAGATGGAATGATCGCTTTGTGTTCATGACGCCCTT
>Ga0187771_10000970_pt1 | contig 18680 bp, 18 predicted proteins | sample 0116_SJ02_MP15_1_FD_133139 | JGI IMG/M metagenome (GOLD analysis project Ga0187771, IMG submission 133139) | Tropical peat soil microbial communities from peatlands in Department of Meta, Colombia - 0116_SJ02_MP15_10_MG | ecosystem: Environmental > Terrestrial > Soil > Wetlands > Peat | place...
ATTCCTCCGCGGCGCTTGAATTCCCCCGACGCAGCGACAGGTGCGCCTCTTCTCGGCTTCTCCACTCCGATCCTGAATCTGAGCACCTGTTTGCGGAGGAGCTGAATTCCAAGCGCCGGATCGACGCCTCGCGGACAGACCGCTGAGCAGGTGCCTGCAAAGTGGCACCTCCAACAGCCGTGCGGGTTGTCGACCACTTCTAGGCGTTGGAGTGTGCCTTCGTCCCGTGAATCTGCGTTATATCGGAACGTCTGAGCCAGCGCTTGAGGCCCGATGTAGCTCGTGTCGGTGGGAATGACGGGGCAACCAGAATTGCATAGCCCGCACATGATACAGTAAGCGAACTGCAAGTATTCTTCCATCTGTTCTGGAGTCTGCACGTATTCTCTTGTTGGTTTCTCCAATTCCTCATGATCGTTTCGGATGATGAATGGTTTGACCTGCTTGTGTTTCGTGTAGAGTTCCGTGAAGTCTGTGACGAGGTCCTTGATGGTTGGGTAGTTTTCGAGCGGTTGAAGGACTATTTTGTTGGTTCCTAACTCGGCAAGCTGCGTTTGACAAGCCAACATTGGGCGGCCGTTTATGCGCATTCCGCAGGACCCACAGATCCCCATCCTGCAAGACACCCGCCAAGTGACAGACCCGTCCAGCCTTTCCTTGATAACAAAGAGAGCATCATTGACGGTCATGCCGGTTTTCGCCGTAACCTCGTACTCTGCGAACCGGAACCTTTCGCCCTCGTCTGGCCTGAACTTCTCGACGCTGAAGCGAACTATTCTTGGCATGCTCATACAAAGCCGCCTACAGGAACAGGGCAGCTATCGCCACGTAGGTTCCGAACACGAAGAGGCCCGCTCCAGCGAGAAAGCACAAGATGGAGCTGATTCGTTCTAGACTCTTGCTCAGCGCTAGTTCGTAAATCATTGATCTAACTCCGTACATGCCGTGGTAGGTCGCTGCACCTAGCAAAGCGATGTACGTGACAGTGTAGAAGATGTCTCTCGCGCGAGAGCTAACGAATGCCCATGACAGAGCCAGCTCATAGCCGGGCGCGCCGAGCGGCCTGAGCAATGTGGAGAAGTTGTGCATGTGGATTGGAATCGCGATGACAAGTACGAGCGCGGCTATAATGTGGAGAAGCCACAGGGTTGATTCCTTCATCCTCTCATGCCCCGTGACTCACCAATGGGACAAACACTAGGTACTCTAGAGCCGCCCCGATAAGCAGAATCCCTCCCACAATCATCAGGAACCAGATAAGATATCGTTGTCTTCCGGTTATCGACTTCGGCCTGTACGGGTAGATAGGTCTCTGCGGCTCACCGATCGACAAGCCTAGCTCGGCCAAGATTAACCTAATTCCATTCAGGCCATGTAAGGCCACAGCGGCAACAAGCAACCATTCTCCAACGTATATCAGAGGGTTCTCGATTGTGAACAGAAATGCGTCCCACGGAGCGGGTCCTCTCAGCCTGGTCGATGTGGTAAAGACGTGGACGAATAGATATCCAACCAGTACGATGCCTGCAAGCCGGTGCATTGAGTAAAGGTATCGCTCAAGATTTAGGTGGCGAGAATCGAACCATCCGATGATGCCTCTCCGGTTCGAGTATGGTCTCAAGCACGTGGGCGTCTGGTTTTGCTTACTCGTCATTTGGTCAATACCTCCTTTCAGTAGGCTTCCAGATGGTGATTCGGACGGGCGAGTAGTCAAGCCTCGGGCCCTCCTTGGAAGAATAAGCGAGCGTGTGCTTCAGCCAATTCTGGTCGTCCCTCGCCGGATAGTCCAGCCTTGAATGTGCGCCTCGGGACTCTTTTCGCGCAATTCCGCCTGTCAGCATGATCTCCGCGAGGTCAAGCATGTTCTCAAGCTCCAAAGCGGAAGTCAGGTCCGTATTATAGGTTCGGCCGGTATCAGTGATCTTGATTTTCTTGAACCTTGATTTCATCTGTCTGATCTTCTTGAGGGCGTGCTCCATGTGGTCAAGGTCCCGAAATATTCCGAAATTCGCGTCCATAATGTCCCTCAGTTCTCGGCGAATCTCGTACAGACTTTCGCCGACCTCGCGCTTGAGCAGGTCCCGGTAGATTCTGTTTTCAATTCCGGCTGTGGATTCTTGCGAGACCGGTCGATGCGGGCGGCGGCTCATCGCGAATCCAGCCGCTTTTTGACCGGCTATTCTACCGTAGACAAGACATTCGGCCAGTGAGTTTGTTCCAAGACGATTTGCACCGTGGAGGCTGACGCAAGCGGCCTCCCCTGCTGCCCAGAGGCCTTGAATTCGGGTTGCGCCGTATGAGTCTGTGTCTATCCCTCCCATCGTATAGTGCATTACGGGTCGAACTGGGATAGGCTCGTCGGCTGGGTCGATGCCGAGAAACTTCATGGAGAGTTCCCTCACGAAGGGGATTTTCTCGTTTATTCTGTCGCGGCCTACATGCCGCAAATCAAGCTTGAGGCATTGTATGCCCTCGGGGCCCTCGATCCCCCGACCTTGATCAATCTCGGTTATCATTGCTCTGGAGATAATGTCGCGGGGTGCAAGCTCCATCATCTTGGGCGCGTAGTTCTGAAGGAACCTCTTATCTTCACTATTGAGAAGGTAGCCGCCCTCTCCACGCGATGCCTCTGTGATCAGAATCCCTGACGGCATGAGACCCGTTGGATGGAATTGAAGAAATTCCATATCTTTGAGTGGGACGCCGGCTCGGTACGCTAACGCGTATCCGTCACCTGTTGAAGTGTGCGAATACGAGGTGAAGTTGTAGAGCCTACCCACGCCTCCAGTGGCAACGATGCATGCTTTCGCAGAGATTGAGTGAATCTCCCCAGACGCCATTTCTAGCGCGGTAATTCCACTAAATGCTCCCTCTTCGACCTCGATGGAGGTTGCGAAGAACTCATCGTAACGAGTAACGTTGTCGTAATTCTGGAGAGTGTTGTACAAGGTCTGCATTAGGAAGAAGCCTGTCTTGTCAAGCGCGTAGACGGCTCTGGGAAAACTGTGACCGCCAAAGGGCCTTTGCTCTATTCGGCCATTCGCGTCCCGGGTCCAGGGAACGCCCCAGTGCTCGACTCGCAATATCTCCTCGGGGAGCATGCGGACGAACATGTCCACCGCATCTTGATCCGCCAGAAAATCGCTGCCCTTCACCGTATCCCATGCATGCAACTCACAAGTGTCTCCCTCCTCAGGCCTGAGAACCGCGGCTGTTCCTCCCTCGGCCGCAACTGAGTGTGACCGCATTGGATGAACCTTAGAGACGAGCGCCACGTCGATCTTACCGTTCGTGGCCTTGCAAGCTTCGATTGCTGCTCTTTGACCTGCAATACCGGCGCCGAGAATCAGCAAGTCATGCGATGTCTTCTCCATAACGCCCACCAAGAGAACCGCAAAAACGATTCTGAGAATTGGGTCAATAGAGAAAGCCTCCGACGCTAATAAGACTCGTCTTCGGTCTTCATGAACCGTCGAGACGCGACCCAGCCTCTTCTCAATTCGTTTTGCAGTTCGCCCACAGCGAGGTCGGTTATAAGCAGCTTATACCAGTTCGTAATTGACCTGAGATGACCAGGACTATTCCTTTGAAGAAGGAGACAAGTAAAAGATTACGCTCCTTGGGAAGGAAAGGCGAAACGTACGATCAGGTCTTGAATCGATTGATCTCAATGGCCGAGTATGAAGAATTCATGCCGAGGCAATACGAACGCCTGAAGGACAAGAATGCCTTCGTCACCTTGGACGAGATCTGATGTCCTACGCGGTCAAGCTTCACCGGAAGTCGCGAGGACTCGGTTATTCCGTTGTTACTCCGCAAGCGATTTATCCTCCTAGGGGCAAATACTTATCCCGTGAGGGATAAATCGTGAGACCGGCCTTTTCTGACACGGGCATAGAAATACTGAAGCTCCTAACTTCGAACTTGACGAGGGATTTCACCATCCTGAAGATAGCGCAGCATACCGGGAGGACCAACAGACTGACTTACTCCACGGTCAAGAAGCTGGAAAAGGAGCACATGATTACGATTCAGGAAAAGGCGAACCTGAGACTATGCAAGCTCAGCCTCGAGAACCCGCAAATGATTGCTCTAATTGAATCTCTACGTTGGCTCGAATTCAGTCGGAAGCGTTCGGACATCGGGCTCCTAATCTCGGACATAGTTTCAAAGTCCGAGCTTCCATATTTCACGCTAGCGGTCTTTGGATCCTATGCAAGAGGAACGATGACCAAGAGATCGGACCTTGACATCTTGCTCGTGATACCAGACAGGAAGTTCGAGGACACACTTGAGACAGCGATCAAATCCGCAAGGGCACTCAGCAATATCCCAGTGCACGATGTTGTCATCACATACGCAGAGCTCGCAAGCATGTTGAGGGAGACAAAGATCAACGTGGCCAAGGAGTTGCTCGAAGCCAGATATATCGCATACGGCGCCGAAGCCTTCTACACGTTGCTGCGGAGGCTTTAGTGATGGAAAAGAAGAGGATCGAAGAAGCTGACAGCAACGTCAGACAGTACATCACCGATGGCCTGCTGAAGACAAGAGAGAACGAGACCAAGAAACTGGTTCCCTTCTTCATGGATCAAGCCGAGAGGTCTCTCCGAACTGCAGCAGTCATCTTCGAGCTCTCAACAGACACGGCGGCTAAGGACAAGATGAAACTCGAAAAGGGATTTGAATCTCACTTGCGGGTCATCGTCACATCGTACTATTCGATGTTCTATGCGGCCCTGGCTCTGCTTGCCCGTCAAGGGATCAGGGCCGGGAGACACCTTGTTCACAAGGTTGTAGCAGACGCATTGATACACTTCTTCATCTCCAGCAAACGACTGGCCAAGATGCTTGAAACTTACGAGGAAGTCAGAGACACCAGTCTTGAGCTGATCGGAAGGGAAGAACTGTTGAAGCGCCTTGAGAAGAGGGCTGATGAGCTAGTAGTGGCATACGAACGCGAGCGAGAGAAGAGAAGCAAGTTCCAGTGCGATGTTGGTGAGATGGCAAAGCGCGGTTATGCCGAGACTAGCCTACAGAGGGCGAGAGACTTCGTCTCAGAGGTCAGGAGAATACTTGCCACGTAGAATGCTGTTTCAGCTTATCTTGACCGCAATTGTAGCTCAACCGCGGCTATAGAAGTGAGGGACGGACTTCGTCAAAGAGGTCCCGCCGTCCAAACTAACAGCTACGGTCACATGGGAAGAGCTCAGTGCAGATCCTCGCTGATTCTTGGCCACGACCCAGAGAATTGCATACGAATCATGCAGGCGCTCAGCCTGGACAGTCCCCTCAGAGTCTCCCACAGAATGGTCACTACGTACCTGCAGCGCTAGACAATGTTATGTATGATTCCTTCGTGTAACTCTTCGAGAGGTCTTGTTGACCGAACTCCAGAGAACAAGGGTCATCATCGTCGTCAACCATGACTTCACGCGTGATTTCTTGCCCAAAATCATACTGAGGAGTCTCGATGATGATTGCGATCATCAGATCCAGCTCAGCAGCGGTGATCCTTTGCACTGGAGTTTTCTTCCAGAGAAGTACTGTATTGGATATCATACGCTTCAAAAGGGCCATTCCTACTTGCCGTGTCCCAATCGAACTCTTATTCCATCAGGAATTCAGTGCGAGAAATGCAGAATGAGTGACAGTCTATCGCGCTGCATCTACTGTGACGGCAGTGAGTGTCGCGCTTCTCAAGCGGTGAAAGACCACTGTTCCGCTTCCAAATGCTCTGTCTATCTTGCGGCGTTCGGCATGAATCTCAAGGTCGGCGTGTCCAGCAAAGACCGCTTGCTCAAACGTTGGCTAGAGCAAGGGGCCGATCAGGCTGTCGAAATCGCGAGCGTCACTAGCGGCAAGATGGCCAGAATTGTGGAGCATCATGTATCAAAAGAGTTCTTGATACCAAAGTCAATGCGAACAAAGGCGAAAATCGAACGAATTCTTGACAAGCACTCGACTTGCACGAGGCTCGGAGACTTAGCGATCAAGGCGTCAAGATGGATACAGGAGCACTACCCTGAGTGCGCTCAAGGAGAGATGGAAATCGTAGATCTGAGGAACCAGTACAACCCATCCTTTGCGTCAGCCCCTTTCGCATATACCATATCAAATGAGTTCAAGATTTCAGGGAAGTTCATTGGAATGAAGGGTCCTCTATTCTTCTTTCAGGACAAGATAGCCTATTTCTTGGACTTCCGCGCTCTCAGAGGGCGCGGGATTATTGTTAGGCAGTCAGCAGCGGGGGGTCAGTCAAGCTTGACGAATTGGCCCATGAATAGCCTCGATGATAGCGTTTCGTCCTAGATTCACCGACGGTGTGTGGCCACCTCCTGTCAGCTGCTCGCGTGTTCCGTAGCCTTGTTCATCCAGCGTTGTTCAGGGGTAATTCGCATGTCTCTCTCGTCATGGAGCACAGCGAGCTTCTCCAAAGCTTTCTCGTAGATTTCTATGGCGGTCAGGTAGTCCTCGATGGCGACTTCTTCTTCGGTCGTGTGATCCAGTCTAGGCTCGCCTGGACCATAGGCGATCATTGGAATCCGGATTCTCGATGCGAGAAGATTCATGTCTGATGTCCCCGTCTTCTTAAGAAAGAACGGATTCGTCCTTCCGAGCCTCCTTATTGCCCAAGAGAAGGAGCGTGCAAGCATCGAGTCGGCACTCATGAGACACGCATCGATCTGGTCCGCCACTTCGAGGTCGATTGAAACGCTTGATTTGTTCTTCAAAAAGGATTTGACGGTTTGTCTAACATTGTTCAATACTTCATTAGTATTCAGTTCTGGAGGGACTCGCACGTCTAGCGTAAGTGTGCATTCAGAAGGAATCACGTTAGTCGAGCCTCCACCTGAGATCCCGGTCAAGCTGGCTGTCACCGAGTGAAAACGAGACTCGCCGCGACGCGAATCCGCAAATTGCCGCTTCAATAGGCTCCAGAGTTCCGTACCATTCTCGATGGCGTTCTCCGACAGCCATGGCGCCGCTGAGTGGCCTGCCTTCGTGGCGCACTTCAGTATGAGACGGATGAACCCTTTGTACCCGATCACGACATTCTTGGTGTCGCTTGGTTCTCCGAAAACTGCATAATCCATATCGAGCGAGTTTGACCGGATGAAGTTCTTCATGCCTGTGCCATGTCCTTCTTCGTCAACGACACCCAACAACTGAATTCGACCGGGGAACTTGTCTTTCAGCTTAGAGGCCGCTACAATCATGGCTGCGAGAGATGATTTCGCGTCAACCGCGCCTCTGCCGCAGATCTTTCCTTCCGCGAACTTCGTTTGTAGATTTCCGGGAACAGTATCCATGTGTCCACACAGGAGCACCGTTGGTGACCCTTTGCCGGATTCCGCTATCACGTTTCCAACATCGTCACAGCGTGAGTGAAAGCCAAGTTCTTTCATCTCGGCCAAGAGAAAGCCGGACAACTCGTGTTCCTGACCAGATGGGCTGTATGTCTCAACCATTCTCTTCAGGAGGCTTGTCGCGTAGTCCACTTTCCTTCTCTCCGATTACTTCGTCCAAGATTTCTATCGCTCGATCCATGTGCGCTCGCGTGATAACAAGCGGCGGCAAGAAACGCAGAACATTCCTACCGGCATCGAGCATCAGTAGCCCTCTCTCTACTGATCTAAGAATGATGTCTAGAACTTCGAAGCGGATCTCCACCCCGATCATGAGGCCGAGGCCTCTAACCTCTCTCACGAGCGCATGGTCGTCCCTCAACTGATTCAGTTTCGAGACAAGATACTTTCCTTGAGCACGCGCTTTCTCTGGAAGGTTGTCTTGCTCAAGAACGTCGATTGTGGCCGCTGCTGCGGCGCATGCGATAGGGTTCCCGCCGTAGGTGGCTGAGTGCTCTCCCACCCTCAGGCTTGACATAACCTCATTGCTGGCAAGTGTCAGGCCTATCGGGATGCCTCCAGCTACCCCTTTGGCGAGGCATGTGATGTCCGGCAATATTCCATAATGTTGGAATGCGAAGAGTCTACCGGTTCTTCCAAACCCGGTTTGGATCTCATCGATGATTAACAGGATTCTTTTCTCATTGCACAATTCCCGCAACTGTTTCAGAAAACCGTTCGGTGGAAACCGAATCCCGCTCTCTCCCTGGATCGGTTCCGTTATCACGGCCGCGGTGTCAGCGCTGATGGTCTCTTTCAGCTTCTCAATGTTGCCGAACGGAACATGTTTCACCTCAGGAATCAGCGGCATGAAGGGGTCCCTGTACTTCTTATCCCACGTTACTGACAAGGCGCCGAGTGTCTTTCCATGATAGGCGCCCATCATGGCGATGATCTCTTTCTTTCCGGAGTATTTTCTGGCGAGCTTGAGAGCACACTCAACGGCCTCCGCGCCGCTATTCGACAGAAAAACTCTGTCTAGGCCTTTGGGAACTATCTTCGCGATTCTCTGCAGCAGCTCTGATCTGGGTTCGTTGTACATGGATCCATGACATGAGGTGAGTTTCTCACTCTGGTTCTTGATCGCTTCAACCACTTTCGGGTGGCAGTAGCCGACTATGCATGAGCCGTAGCTTCCCGTGCAATCGATGTACTCCTTGCCATCCTGGTCCCAAAGTAGGTCTCCGCTTCCCTTCGCAATCACAACGGGGCGCTTGGCGTATACGCTCGCCATCACGTTCTGCTCGGTGGCAATGATCTGGTCTCTATCCACTAACAATCACCGTTCCTGCTCTGCCGCTCAACGATTTTGAGATGGGTTCCTCCTGTAGCCCTGACATCACAACAGCCTCGCCCACACTCATCTTCACAGCGTCGACCGCTGCTTGAATCTTGGTTATCATTCCCTTCCCTATCCCTGGCAGAGTTGACTCTGCCTCGTGCAGCGTCAGCTTCGGAACCAAGTTGCCATTCAGAACGAGTCCTTCGACATCGGTCAGGAGTACTAGTCTTTCGGCTTTCAGACTCCCAGCTATGTGAGCCGTCATGCGGTCTCCGTCGACGTTCAGCTCCTCGAATTCTTCGCTGATAACGATTGGCGCGACAACAGGGGTGTACCCGTTATCTAGGAGAATGCTGATGAGTTTGGGATCTATGCTCTCTATCTTTCCGGTGTAGCTGTCATCAACGAGTCTCCTTCTGCCGGTTTCGTTGACTGAAATGATCTGCTTCTTTCTGCTCGCTTTTACTGACGCCCCATCAATTCCCGTGATGCCGACAGCCTGTATACCATGCGCCAAGAAGGATGAGACAATACGTTTGTTGATCTTCCCTGCCATCACCATCGTGAAGATTTCCATAGTGTCTTTGTCTGTGTAGCGACTCCTGAAGCCTTCTGGAGAAACGAGAAATTGCTGTTCTTTCCCCATCTTTGAAGCGATTTGAGTGACCTCCTTTCCACCGCCATGAACCAACACTATCTTGGTTTGGGAGAGGCTTCGTTTGATGTCCTCGATGAAGGACTCCGTCAATCCCACATCTAGTACAGTGCCTCCCACTTTCACAACCGTTATCATGATCTCTCACGCCGGGTGAAGAGGAGGAGTCTTCAATCCTGTCTTTTCATCTAGGCCGTACATGATGTTCAAGCATTGAACGGCTTGTCCAGCCGCTCCTTTGACCAGATTATCAATGGCTGAGAAGATGACTAGCCGGTTCACGTGGTTGTCAAGCTCGAAACCAATGTCGCAGAAATTGGACCCAACAACCACTTTGGGGTCGGGCAATCTGTAGAGCCCTTCCCTGTCCTTGACAAATCGGATGAATGGTTCACTCTTGTAGAATGAGCGGTAACTCTTCCAAATGTCGAGTTCGCTAGTCTCCTGCGTCAGGAAAACGTGGATGGTCGCTAGTATTCCCCGCACGGAGTTGACGGCGTGTGGTGAGAATGAAATCATCACAGGCTGCGTGGTGAGTTGGTCTAGCTCTTGCTCGACTTCTGCGATGTGCCTGTGGCCTATCGTCTTGTATGGTCTCACGCCGCCGAAACGTTCAGGATGATGTGATGCGATCGAAGGTTCCGACCCTGAACCTGACGATCCCACCTTCAAGTCAACAACTATTCTTTCCTTCTCAATCATGTTGTCCCTCACAGGCGGTGCAAGGGCCAAGATTGTTGACGTAGCCATGCACCCTGGGACGGCGATTAAGTCGGCTTTTCTGATCTCTTCCCTGTGCAGTTCCGGCAATCCGTAGGCGGACATGCTTAGGAGTTGCGGGTTACTGTGCTCCCAACCATACCATTGCGGGTAGTCCTGCGGATTCTTCAGGCGGAAATCTGCGCTCATGTCAATTGTTTTCAGATTGGACTTCAGGAGTTCCGGGACAAGATCTTTGGACGAGCCGTGTGGCGTTGCTGTGAATACGACCTCGCACGTCTTTGCGACGTAGTCCACGTCTAGTGGAGAGAACTTCAATGTGGTGTAGCTTCTCAGGTTTGGGTGTACTTTGTGAACGTATTTTCCCGCGTGTTGACGTGACACTACCGTTGTCAGTTCAACATCAGGGTGGCCTAGGAGTATTCGTATCAGTTCGCCGCCTATGTATCCGGACCCGCCGATTACTCCGACTTTCACTTCAATGCATCGCCAGGTCGATCAGGTGGTCTAGGATTAGTCCAGGTACGTCTACGCCTGCTGATTCTGTGAGGGCTTTGAATTCGGTAGTGTAGTTTACTTCATGAACGACAAGCCCGTCTCGGGTCTCCATCACGTCAACTCCGAAGGCTCCTCCTCCTACCGCCTCCACAGCCTTCACGCACAGTTTTTCGAGTTCGGGAGTTATCTCGCATGCTTCTGCCCGGCCTCCTCTCGCAACGTTGGTTCGCCATTCGCCCGGTGAGGGGTATCGATACATCGCGGCCACGGCGCGGTCACCTATTACGAAGCATCTTATGTCTCGCAGAAGGTTCTCTATCATCTCCTGAATGTAGAAGACTTGGTACAGAGGGAACATGAATTCTCTCGATTCCAGGATAGCTCTGGCTGATTCCAAGTCCTTTAGAGGGGCGATTAGTCTTCCCCAGCTTCCTACGACCGGTTTCAGGATTGCGGGGTAACCGACTTTCTCGAGAGCCTTGATCGCTGAGTCTTCAGTGAAAGCTACAAGCGTTTTCGGGGTGGGCACTCCCGCCTTTGACAGCGCTATGGAGGTCAGGAGCTTGTTTCCGCAGACAACGGCGGAGTTGAACGAGTTTACAACTCTTATGCCGTTGTTCTCTAGCAGAGCGGTTACGTGCATGCTCTTGAAGTAGCTCATCGACCTCTGTAGAACAACTTTCTCAAATTCAGTTTCCTGATCTCTGGCGGTGTCGAAGACCAGTTCGTCCACATTATGGACGTTCAGGTTCACATCTTTCGATTTGGCTGCCTCTATGATCATTCTCTCGTCCGGTCTGATGCGGTCACAGAGCATCCCGAGCCGTACGGTCACTTACTCTCCCCAATCTTCTTTCTCGATCAGGATCTTCTTCAGCTCGAGACTCCGGCCCTCGATCTTTGCGACTTCGAGTTCGAGTCCGCAGTCGGGGCAGCTTAGAATCTCTTTCAACATCACATCGTTGGGCGCGTTTATCTCCGCGCCACATTCAGGACAACTGACCATCTCGGTTCTTGTAACCTCCTCTATCTCCAATTCGGTTTTGTCCCATCGGCGTTGAAGATTCATTAATAAATCTTCCCCTTTCCTGATGATTCCTCACAAAATATATCCGCATTCGATCGATACATTAACAGGAGCGCTCATCGCTCGGCTAAGGCTTACACGCTGATTCCTAAAACTCCAATGCTTCGACAGGATGTCGTAAGCACCGATCCGATCTTGGTCGGAGACCCGAAACCCTCGCTAGGCCAAAATCTGAAATTCTCATATCGTCGCTTTGGTTCGCTGACTTTTCGAAGGTGAATTTAATGTGTGACACGCTCGCTGCCCTGAAGAATAGTACTTCTGATGGTTCAGCGATTCTCGCGAAGAATTCAGATCGTGAACCGAACGAAGGACACGGCCTATTCTTCTTCCCCGGTAGAAGACATGAACCAGGGGAGAAGGTGAAGTGCACTTACGTGGACGTACCGCAGGTTGAGGAAACCTACGCGACTCTTCTCAGCGCTCCTCACTGGATGTTCGGATGTGAGATGGGGGCAAACGAGTACGGGGTCGCCATAGGCAACGAGGCTGTCTTCACAAAAGAGCCCGAAAGAGATACCGGCCTACTTGGCATGGATATGATGCGTCTGGCTCTGGAAAGGAGCAAGACAGCCACTGAAGCGCTTGAGACAATCGTCTCATTGCTTGACACTTACGGCCAGGGAGGAGTCTGCGGATTCGAAGACAAGAAGATGAAATATCATAACAGTTACGTGATTGCGGACCTCAGGCAGGCTTGGGTTCTGGAGACGGCTGACAAGTTCTGGATCGCTGAGGAGATTCAGGATGTCCGCACAATATCTAACTGCTTGACGATCGAGTCACACTACGATAAGATTCATCCCGGACTGATCGATCATGCCGTGAAGAAAGGTTACTGCTCATCCAAGTCAGACTTCAATTTCAGGAAGTGCTTCACAGCCAGAATACTCGACAAGAGAACTTGGGGAGGAAAGGGGCTCGCAAGGCACGCATACACAACACGAGCACTCAAAGATCTCAAAGGAAGCATTGATGTTTCTCAGATGATGAGGATCCTTCGCAGTCACAACCTCAAGAATGAACCGGTCCAAGAGTCGTGGGATCCTTCAAAGGGCAGTATGGCTTCCATTTGTATCCATTCGAAACCCCTAACGGTTCCCACTCAGACAACCAGCTCCTATGTCGGCCATCTCCTCCCTGAACTACAGGTTCACTGGTTCACGGGCACAGCAGCGCCGTGCACATCACTATTCAAACCTGTCTCGATAGAGGCCGGTCTCCCTGATCTAGTACCGGCGCCCAAAGGTCACCATGATGGCAAGAGCCTCTGGTGGAGGCACGAACGTCTACACAGAAAGATCCTTCAGGACTACCCCTCAAGGATAAAGATCATCCGGCAGGACCAACAGGATTTCGAATCAAAATATTTGAGGCGCGTTCTACAGATTCAATCAGACGTCAAAGCTGGGAAACTGTCAAGCAATAAGATGGAGGCGCTTCGTCAGGTCACGAAGGAAGCTTTCGAAGAAGCTCAGAAACTTGAATCCAAGTGGTTAAGCAGGGTTGAAGAACAATCGATCCAGAAGAGGCCGGGGTTTTTCTATCGCCGGTTCTGGGAACGCATAAACAGGCGTGCCGAGATCCCTTGAACTCATTGGTGTTCAATTCGTAGAGGTCCTAGTCAAGTGAGGTTGAGGCCCTTACCGGCTAGGGAAGTCATGAGAGAGTTCAGAGTTCGGGCTCATCAGCATGCCAGTTGCATCAAGTTCACTTGGCAGATCGGCGAGGGGGTAGTTATAAACGATTATAAGCAGCACATAGTAGGCTATAATGGACCCTGAATGATCACTACTATCCCATTGGAAAAGGAGACGAGGGAACGGTTAAGGTCCCTAGGAAGGAAAGGCGAAACGTACGATCAGGTCTTGAATCGATTGATCTCAATGGCCGAGTATGAAGAATTCATGACGAGGCAATACGAACGCCTGAAGGACAAGAATGCCTTCGTCACCTTGGACGAGATCTGATGTCCTACGCGGTCAAGCTTCACCGGGAAGTCGCGAAGACTCTTGCGGGAATGAACGCCAAGACCCGGTCTAGGATAATCAAGGCGTTGCGGGTTCTGCAGAATGATCCGTTTCAGCCTCGTTCGGGTGCAGACATTATCCGATTGAAGGGAACAAGAGGGAGGCAAGATCTTCTTCGTCTTAGAATCGGTGATTACCGAGCGATCTATGCTGTCGAGGGCAGCGTGGTTTACGTGACTGACCTGTTTCACCGAGAGAAGGGATACTAGCGGACTGAGACCCAAACCGGCCAAGAAAGTCATCAAGCTTCTGAATAGAATAGGTTTCGAAGTTATGGGGCAAAGGGGCAGCCAGCTGTTCAGAAGCCGTAATCGCTCGAAGGGCGAACATGAACTCCTCGGATCTCCTCACCAGTAGCGGGCGATTGAGTGAATCGTGAGATCCAACGTAGGCGCCATGCTCGGTGGAGTTGTAGTATTGCACCGCTAGTGAAGAATTGTCGTCTTTGCTTATCGAACGAGAGAGCTACCCTTCTGCGTGATAGACACCAAGCACGCCCAATTCATGAGAATGCTCCTCTGCTAATCGTCCCCAGTTGATGCGTGCACGCGAGTAGGGGCACCTACGAGAATTGTGTGACAACCGAAATCACTTGTCACACAACCGCGAGCTTCCAGACGGGATCCATCGTATGGACGCCGCGTGATTCATGACCACATCCTCCAAAAGAGGTAGCGCTTTCCGGGAAAGAGGGGCCAGCTCTGGTATCCTAGGCAACAGGGCGACAGTTGCCCATGGATCTATTCGATCTGGCATAATTCCGTGCGTGGAATCGGAATCATGGCCTAGACTTGGCCCGCTTTGGGTAAGTCGTTGAGGTCCAACTCATGACGCGACCCCTCCCCCTAGGGGAGGGGGGACCCAACCAATGTCGTATTTGTCTCGGGCGACCTCCGTCTAGTGAAATCTGTTTTCGATCCATGCCTTTGACGTACGTTGTGTCAATTCCTGGTCGGCAGGCAAGTCTGCTCCGTGGCCCTGAATCCCTACGGTTCCTCGTTCGACGGCGGACGTGTCGTTGTCGCCGTTCCAAGCCCAGTCGCACTTGCAGTCCTTTTCCAGGCAGCGCTTCATGACCGGGGAGCTCGCTGCAAAGTGGTTACGAACCTTATGACCGCAATTTCTGCAAACGCCAGACGAGGAATCCTTCAAAGAAAATTTGGTTGGCATGAGAGATGAAGTAACAAGCCTTAGACTTAGTCCTGTGCAACAAAGTCATCGCAACAGTTCTAGGTTTGGACCAATCGCGTTAGCATAGACTTGTGTTCCTGCGCCACGGCTTCCCGTGGAGCCCATGCAGTCTTCGATGGTGCAGACGCTCAGCAAATGCTAGAGCTCATCATCGTTTTTACTTATTGGGCTTCCTAGCTGAATAACTCGATAAAGATGCCATTTGGATCCTTAATGTATGCCCATCTACTCGTGCCGGTCTTCATTTCAAGGGCTAAAGGGTAGCCGGCTCTATCCGCTTCGGCGAGAGCCTTGTCCAAGTCGTCTACCTGGAAGGCTAGGTGATCCATGGCTTCTCCCGGAACGTATTCCCTATCGAATGGGCTTCCACTTTCGTAATAATTCAGCTCAAGAATAGGTCCCCCTTCGTGAGTTATCAAACTCACGACTTCTCCCTTGCTCTGCTCGATCCTAGATCTACCGGTTTCTTTCATCCCCAGTATCTGAGTGTAGAATTGGACAGACTGCTTCAGGTCCTTCACTCGGATACCGGTGTAGGTGAATTTTGTTTTCATCTCAACCATCAGCTAACTATTGGAGTCCTTTTCGTATAAGTTCATGGCCGTCAGATGTCGGTAGTCTATTGATGCGAGTTCTTTGTCACGTAACAGTTGCACTTAGGCGAAGGCGAGATCCAACACCTTGGAGCACCTTTTCGGCCTTCCCAAGATCAAGGGCGTCGGGTCCCCTGGAAAAGACCTTCCACGTTACGATTCAGTCGTACAATTAGAAGACTCGTGGAGTTTCTTGGCTGACGCGCTCGGAAATCATCTGATCTCGTTCGGGTCGTAAGGAGTCTCCTGATATACATAGTAGTTGAGCCAGTTTGAGAACAGAAGGTTGGCGTGGCCTCGCCATTTCACTTCGGGCCGTGAATTGGGATTATCGTTAGGATAGTAGTTCTTGGGAACTCTTATGTCAAGGCCTTTCGCGATATCGCGATCGTATTCAGATTTCAGGGTGAGCGCATCATATTCCGAGTGGCCAGTCACAAATATCCTTCTCTCGTCCTTACTTGCAACAATGTACACTCCTGCCTCCTCTGACTCCGAAAATATCTGCAGGTCGGCGACTTTTTCTATGTCGCTTCTTCGGATCTCTGTATGACGTGAGTGCGGAACGTAGAATACGTCGTCGAAGCCCCTGAACAATTTGATATTCTTTCTACACACGGAGTGGGGAAACACGCCAAACATCTTTTCCTTGAGAGGATATTTGGGTACTCCGTAGTGGTGATACAGTCCAGCCTGGGCAGCCCAGCACAGATGGAACGTGGAGAAAACATTGTGGAGCGACCAGTTCATGATCTCTGCTAGTTCATCCCAGTAGTCTACTTCTTTGAACTCAAGGTGCTCCACGGGTGCCCCAGTTATGATCATCCCATCGAACTTCTGGTTCTTGATGTCTTCAAAATGCTTGTAGAAAGTCGTCAAGTGTTCTCCGGGGGTGTTTTTCGAATAGTGATTCTTCGGGTGCAAGAGAACTATGTCTACTTGGAGGGGGGAGTTTCCCAGCAATCGTAGTATCTGGGTTTCCGTGACTATCTTTGTGGGCATGAGATTCAGAATGGCTATTCTCAAAGGCCGAATGTCTTGGTGGTAGGCTCGGTCTTCGTACATTACGAATATGTTCTCATTGTTCAAGACTTCTGCCGCTGGAAGATTGTTTGGTATCTTGATCGGCATGATATTCATCCTCGGTGTGTTTGATCTTATGCTCGCGTTTTGCGTCTGTACGACAGACATTGTGCGTGGTAGTGCTGATTCCTCAGGTGTTGGACAGTGCTTGATCGAGATCCTCGATTATGTCGTCCACCGTCTCCAGTCCTATTGAAAGCCGTATGTAATCGTCGCTTACGCCTGTTTGGATTTGTTCTTCCGCGGACAATTGGGAGTGTGTCGTGCTCGCCGGATGAATGGCCAGAGTCTTGGCGTCACCTATGTTAGCCAAGTGAGATACCAATTTTAGACTGTTTATGAAACGCCTTCCAGCCTCGTTTCCTCCGCTTATTCCAAATCCCATGAGCGCGCCGAATAGGCTGCGGATGAAGTACTTCTTTGCCGTCTTGAATGATGGATGGCTCGGTAGACCAGGATAGTTCACCCATGCAACCTTTGGATGCTCAAGCAGGTGTTTCGCGATTTCTATCGCGTTCTTGCTGTGGCGTTCCATCCTGAGAGGCAGAGTCTCTAATCCTTGCAGGAACAGGAAAGCGTTGAATGGGCTCATCGCTGGGCCGAGGTCTCTGAGAAGATGGACGCGAGCCTTGGTTATGTACGCAGCTTCACCGAACTTCTCGACGTATTTTATGCCGTGATAGGTTGGGTCAGGCTCTGTTAGATCTGGGTACTTGCCGTTTGTCCAGTCGAACTTGCCTGAGTCTATGATGACTCCTCCTATGGAGTTTCCGTGTCCGCCGATGAACTTCGTGGCCGAGTGAACGACTATGTCAGCCCCATGATCAAATGGGGTCACCAAGTATGGCGTGGGAACAGTATTGTCAATTATGAGAGGCAATCCTGCCTGGTGCGCAATTTCTGACACCGCCTTGAAATCCAGTGCATCCAGTTTCGGGTTTCCAAGCGATTCCGCGTAGACAGCTCTCGTCTTGGGGGAAATAGCTTCTTTGAAGTTCTTCGGCTCTTGTGGGTCTACGAATTTGGTTTTGATGCCCAGTTTTGCGAGGGTTGATGAAAATAGCGTGTAGGTGCCGCCGTAGAGGCTGTTTGCGGAAACAATCTCCTCTCCAGGGTGGACTATGTTCAAGATGGCTATTGTCTCAGCGGCCTGGCCTGATGCTGTTGCTAGTGCACCAACTCCTCCCTCAAGCAGAGCCATTCTCTTCTCGAAGACATCGTTGGTGGGGTTCATTATCCTCGTATAGATATTTCCCGGTTCCTCGAGAGCGAACAGCCTGGCCGCATGGTCGGTATCCTTGAAGACGTACGAGGTGGTTTGGTAGATCGGCACTGACCTAGCGCCTGTGACGGGATCAGGTGTCTGCCCGCCGTGCACAGCTCGTGTCTCGAAGCCCCGGTATTCTTTGGTTGTGAGTTTCTTTGTACCTCCAGGGTCGGGCAAGGTAGGTGACGTTCAATTAATGTCTTGTTGTCATGAATATTCCTATAGGAATCGAGGATAGCGCGGTCTTCACGATCTGAGTCCAACGGCTTCAGGGATTCTTCCTTCTTGAGCCCCGTGTCTTCGATGATGGCGAAGCCTGCACCGTTGTGAGAAGTCCGCACTGGGGCTTTTTCCCACCCTTCAGCATTTTCAATAGGGAGCGTAGACATACAGCGTGCGAGCATGTACAGTCAGCCGGAATGTAATTCTTTCATCAGCTGGTTGACGTGAATTAGATGAAATTAGTTTACGTTCGTGGCTCGGAGGAAGACGGTGCCAAGTTCTGGTTGAAGAGAGTTGGTTGGGAACCAAGTGAGGTGGCAAGGAAGATTGCTAAGGAAAATGATCCCAAAAGAACACGCCACGTTGCCGACGTTGGTGGGGCCCACGGGCGCGAGGCCTTATGGCTTGCCGAACAGGGGTTTCCAACGATTCTAGTCGAACCGAATAACTTCTCTTTGAGGTTCGCGAAGGAGAGAGCGAAGACTAGACGCCTGAGTCTGCATTTGATAAATGCTGCGCTGCCGTATCTGCCATTGCGCTCCAAAATCATAGAGATCGTTGATTTCTACTGGGCTCTCCACCAGATCCCGGACGAGCATAAGCTTGAGTCTTTGAATGAAATTCATAGAATATTGGAGCCTAA
>Ga0187771_10000971_pt1 | contig 18680 bp, 17 predicted proteins | sample 0116_SJ02_MP15_1_FD_133139 | JGI IMG/M metagenome (GOLD analysis project Ga0187771, IMG submission 133139) | Tropical peat soil microbial communities from peatlands in Department of Meta, Colombia - 0116_SJ02_MP15_10_MG | ecosystem: Environmental > Terrestrial > Soil > Wetlands > Peat | place...
CGACGTCGCGAACCTCGAAGCCTGCCTGTTCGGCGTAGCCTAACATGGCGGAAATAGGAGGAAGTTCGCCATCGGGGAACACATACACGTCGGTGAAAGTTAGCTCAGTTGGCTTGGGGCGGTTGCCAGCTCTGCCAATGCCATGGTTGAGGAAAATTCCGCCGGGCCGCAGCAAGCTATAAGCATGGTGAAAGTACTCCGATAAATGCGATTCGCCGACATGCTCGACCATGCCCACGCTGACGATTTTGTCGAAGCCTACTGGTTCCCCGAGGGCGCGATAATCGAGCAGGCGCACCTCGCAGCGATCCGCCACCCCTGCAGCCTCGATGCGCTGCTGGGCCAGCTCCTGCTGTTGCCGGCTCAGGGTGACGCCCAGCGCGTGCACGCCATATTCGCGCGCAGCATGAATGATTAACCCACCCCAGCCGCAGCCGATATCCAGTAAGCGTTCGCCGGGCACGAGATGCAGCTTGCGGCAGCAGTAGTCCAGCTTCTGACGTTGTGCCGTGTCCAGGTCGTCGTGGGGAGTGTGAAAATACCCGCAGGAATAGACCATTTCCTTGTCGAGCCACAGCGCATAGAAGTCGTTCGAGACATCGTAGTGATAACTAACCGCGTCTTGGTCACGCCGTTCGGAATGCAGGCGCCCGTGTAAGTGCGCTTCGACACCGTGGGCGTGCGGGAGACGCAGCGCCCAAGCTCCTAAACGCAGCTTCTCGCGGGCGCTCCATTTCTTGTTCAGCAGATAATCGGCGAGGCGGAAAGCTGCTTCGATGTCGCCGTCGATCTCGAATGCACCCTGGATGTAGGCTTCTCCCAGGGTGACTTGGTCGGCTGACAAAATGGCTGTGCGCAAGGCGCTGGGATCGTTGATGCGCCAGGTGAATCGGCAAAACTGGGTGGGTTCGGGCGCCCACGAACTGCCATCGTTCAACTGCACTGTAAAATCCCGAGGATGGTAGTCGTGCAACAACTCCTCGAGAAAGTGCAGAGTGTTGGCTGCACCCTGGTCAAACGGTTTGTGCGCTCTTTCCGCCACGGTCTTGTCCCAGCCCCGCGAGCTCAGTCCTCCTGGACGACAACAGCAAAGTCTACTCCTTCCCAAAGCTGTTCTTGCAGCCAAAAAAAGGTCAGCAGGACCTGGTCGCGGGATTTCAGCCGCTCGGTCGGCAGATCGGCCAGGTGCACGCCGATGCCCGTGTCGCGAGTATACGTGTCATGTGGATTGCGCCATCCGTTGATGCTCCAGTGAACCAGCGCCGGCGCGAGAAACGTAAGACGCAGTTTTTTCCCTTGGCACATGGTGCGGCATTTATTGTTGAAGCGCCACTCGCAGAGAGGCGAAGACCGTTTCTCAATCTGATATCGCATGACGGTTTGCGGGGGCTGGTCGAAGATCTTGCCATCACGCAGGGAGCGCCGCAGTTTGATGTACTCCGAGTGCGCCCACACCAGAGGGCACGCTGCCCCGGAGGGTTTGCCCTTGAAGAGTTCACGCGAAGGAATGTCGCGCGTGTCCCACACTTGTTCGGGGATGAGGCGACCGCCTTCGGTGCTGTACTCCATCACGCGCAAAAGGGCTTCGGCGGCTTCCGGACGACCGGCGGCGATCTCATAATGTGCGCGCTCCCCAGCGAGCAACGGCCAGGGGCGGCCCATGCCAGTGCCATCAAAGGGCGAGCCGTCGGCGTGTTCACCGTATCCATCGCCGTTGTAGCGATACCAGCACGGCCCCTGCGGAAGTTGGACTTTCAGCAGCGCGTCGATGACTTTGATCGTGTTCAAAATCCTCGGATCGTGAGGGGAGCGCAATCCGAAGCGCACCAGAGCCAGCGCGTCCGGACTGATGAGGTGGATGGCTTCCTCCGTGCCGCGGCCCGGCGGACTGTTCTTGATGGGCACAAATCCTTGCAGGGGCGAGGCAGCGCCGTCGGTTTCCGGCGGGGCAATGCGGACGTAATAACCTTCCACGCCAAGCTGCTGAGCCAGATCCGTGCCCTTGGCATACGTCCACTCTTCGATGTTGTCATTCCAGGTGTCGGCGGTCTCGCGCAGAAGCACGGCAACTTGCTCTTCACCCACTGCCTCGGCCAGGTCGGCGGCGGCAAGCAGTCCTGCGATTTCTACGGCCAGGGTGAATGGAGAGTATCCCGCATCTTCTTCCCAACGATCCTGTTGCGTCACCGGACCGTTACGCACCAGAAACCTCGCTGCCCGCCGAACCAACGTCCACCAGCGTTTCAGGTCTCCGAGTTCTTCTGGCGTGCTACGACGAAGTGTATCGACCAGCAGAATCGGGAAAGCCGCTTCGTCCATCTGCAGGCCAATCCAGTAGGGACGGCCATCAAGCCACATGTTCTGCGCCCAGTGGCCGTCGGCTTCCTGCGTGGACTCAAGATAGCGAAGCACACGAAGGGCATCGCGACACGCGCCTGCAGCCAGAAAGCCGCAAGCGGTTTCCACGAGATCGCGTGGCCAGACCAGGTGATATCCGCCAAGATCTTCGTCGCCCTTGTTGAACCCCCAGGGAACAGAAAGACTGGCGATCACGCCACCCAGAAAATCCTTGGACTCGTGCGTGCGCAAGACAGCGACGCTTGCGCGATAGAGATCACGTTCGCGCTCCGGGCGATCCAGTTTCAACAAACCCTCCTGCCAGCGTTTCCAGTCGTGAACGTAATGCTCGAGCAACTCCTGGTAAGGCTCCGCCAGACTGGAGCGAACCTGCTGGCCTGCCTTGGTGGGTCGAGCTCCAAAGCCAACGGCTAGAACAAATTCTCCTCCGCTGGCTGCCAAGTCAATCTCGCCAGTAACCGCGATGTTTCCGTTTTCTGCGCGGGTGTATTCCCAAGTCATCTGGTAGTTCTTGGAAATATCCTGCCAGCCGTCGGAAAATCCCACGAATCCCACCGACATTTTCTTCCAGGGGATGGAGCAGCCGAACGCCAGCGCGGAGCCGTCGCGCTCTGCGAACAACATGGGCACGCCCTTGTAATCTCCAATCCAGCCAGTATTGCCCATGCCAAAATTTGCCAGGTGCGGCGCAAGCAAGGCGTAAAGCCGATAGTCCGTGAGCTTACCCTCGAGCGGAACAAAACGAATCCTCTGCAACACCACATCGCGGAAGGGATCGCTGAAAACCTCTTTTTCGATGCGGTACCGCCCGTTGAGTTCGGTGTTCGTCAGTTCGTAAACGGGAATTCCGGGCTCGATGGGAGAGTTCTCGAAGCGACAGTGACGCTTTTCTTCCGAGAAGTAGCTGGTGCCATCCGAGACGAGCAACCCCAGGTCGCGGGTGCAAGCTTGGTCGACGCGCGGATGGTAAATCTCGTTGAGAATGCCGTGGCTGGTGGTGAACCAGACCCGGCTGTGCAGATTGAGAGCAGTTCCGATGCCGCTTTTTGCGCTGGAGGTCCAGCGCGGTGGAATTCCCGGCCAGCCCGGAGCATAGCGTTCCTGATCGCTCACTGCTTTTGCGTCCCCCCACCGGTCGAATCCAAAATACCACATGAGATGTAACCCGGTGGACCGAGCGGGCGCACTGCAGGCGCAGCGAAAAAAGCGCGCTCGACCATATCCGGAGCGCCATTTCCGCTGTATGCTATCGGCAGCCGATGAGCACCGAAACTCAGCTAGACGCGTTTGCCGCGCAACGCCGGAATATGGTGGATTGGCAGGTGCGGGGGCGTGGGATTCACGACGAGCGTGTCCTGGACGCTATGACACGTGTGCCGCGGCACGAGTTTGTGGCTGAAGGGCAACGTGGCCAGGCGTATGAAGATCATCCGCTGCCAATCGGAGAAGAGCAGACGGTTTCACAACCGTACATCGTAGCGGCGATGCTGGAAGCGCTGGCGTTGGAACCGTCGGCGACCGTGCTGGAGATTGGCACTGGGTCGGGCTACCAGACGGCGCTGCTGGCCGAACTTGCGCAGCGGGTGTTTTCAGTGGAACGGCTGGAACGGCTGGCGGAATCTGCGGCGGATCGCTTGGCTCGTTTGGGTTATCGAAATGTTACCGTGATCGTGGGAGACGGCTCTCTAGGCCTGCCCGAATATGCGCCTTACGATGCCATCGTGGTTTCCGCAGCAGCGCCAACAATTCCACCGGCGTTGTTTGATCAATTGCGCGAAGGCGGCCGCATGATCATTCCCGTGGGGCCAGCTCATGCGCAGGACTTGCATTTGGTACATAAACAGCAAGGCCACGCGGTCAGCACGACCCTCGATGCGTGCCGCTTTGTTCCGCTGATCGGAGAGCAAGGATACAAATGGGGATGGTGAGGAACGCGGGCACTCGCGTCCGGATACTCGCCCTTTTGCCCTGACTCCTGCTTTAGAATCTCTATCGTGCCGGTGCTTCACAACCTGCGCGTGACCCTGGAGATGATCAAGTGGGAGCACTCCGTTTTCGTTCTGCCATTTGCTTTGTGCGGCGCGATGCTCGCTGCTGGAGGCATTCCCGGCGGATACCAACTCGCATGGATCATCGTCGCCATGGTGTCGGCGCGCTCAGCGGCGATGGCGTTTAATCGACTTGCGGATGCGTCGCTTGACGCGGCGAATCCTCGGACTCAAACCCGAGCGCTGCCGACTGGAGCGCTGTCGCCGACATTTGTCGCAGCTTTTGTGATCGTTTCATGCGCTGTGTTCGTGCTTGCCGCATCACAGTTGAATCGGCTTTCATTCTTCTTAGCGCCCGTCGCGCTGGCGGTTCTTTTGCTTTATTCCTACACCAAGCGTATCACGCGCTGGTCGCATCTGGTGCTGGGATTCGCCATGGGCATGGCGCCTTCGGCCGCATGGATCGCGGTTCGCGGATCGCTCGATCCTCGCATTCTCCTGCTGACCGCAGCCGTTACCTTCTGGGGTGGCGGTTTCGACATTCTCTATGCCTGTCAGGATTACGATTTTGATCGCAAGAGCGGACTGCATTCAGTGCCGGGTTATTTTGGCATCGCTAAGGCCTTGTGGATCTCGCGCGGCTTCCACGTCGTCATGCTGCTTCTGCTCATCAGCGTGGTGACTGCGTTCGGACTGGGGAAGCTGGCAATGGCTGGAGTGGCTGCGGTGGCTTTGTTGTTAGGGTATGAACACTCCCTGGTTTCTGCTGACGATCTCAGCAAGTTGAACGCTGCATTCTTTACGATGAACGGCGTGATTTCGATTGTGTTCTTCCTTTTTGTCGCCGGAGATATGCTCACGCGACGCTCCTGAAGAGTGCTGCTAGTGCGGGCATTCTAGGAGGCGTCTGCTCTCGTGGAATGACCCTATCGTTCTCCGATCACTCGCGGAATGTCACGCGCGCCATGAAGAATGGCGACGATTTCAACCGGACCGCGATCCTCACGATAAACCACTAGGTAGGCGCCGACCGGCCAAAAGAGGACAATTCGGTCAGTGATGTCGCGACGAAAATGTCCTTGCCCGGGCCAAAGGGCCAACTGCTCGAATGCCGCGAACAGCTCGTCAATCAGCCTATCAGCGGCGGAAGGGTTGTCCAAGGCAATGAAGCCCCAAATGCCCTGTAAGTCGTCCATTGCCTCCGGGGAGACGGAATACCCTGCCATAGCCGCTACTTGCTTTTCGTCCGGCGGAGCCGCGCGCGTGCCTCATCACCGGGAACTCCCTGGCCGCGGTCCAGCTGTTCGAGACCCCGATCAATCTTCTGCCGTATGTCAGCCAGACGCCGTTGCTTCAACTCGTCCTGTTCTTCCAGCAATCGCAGCCCCTCGCGGATCACCTCCGAGGCGGAAGCGTATCGCCCAGTCTCCACCTTCTCGGTCACTAAGCGTTCCAGCTCAGGAGTCAGGGAAATGTTCATGATTAACCCCCCTTTAATAGAATACAAGCCAATAACATATAATAGCAGGAAATATCATTTTATGCTATGAAGCAGAAGGGCGCTCCGGCTAGAGTTCGGCCTCTGAAAGGGACAATCCTATCCTCATGCGGTAATATCAGTCAGATGGCGAACCTGCATCCCTTTCAGACCGACGATGCCCGACTGCGTCCGATCTGCGACAAGGTGCTTTCCGCGCAGCGTCTGAGTGATGCTGATGCACTCACTCTCTACCGCACCGGCGACATTCTCGCGGTGGGGTGGCTGGCCAACTACGTCCGCGAAAAGATGCACGGGGACAAGACGTACTTCAACGTCAACCGGCACATTAATCCCACGAATGTTTGCGTTGCTGCCTGCCGCCTCTGCGCCTTCGGTCGCAAGAAAGATACTCCGGGCGCGTACACCATGGCGCTTGAGGAGGCTTTCGATACCGCCGCTTCCGGCTACAGCGAGGCGGTGACCGAATTTCACATTGTGGGCGGCCTGCATCCGGATTTGCCATTTCAGTATTTTCTGGATTTGTGCTCGGGCCTGAAGCAGCGCTTTCCGCAGGTGCATCTGAAGGCTTTCACTATGGTAGAGGTGGCGTATTTGGCTCGCCGCGCCAAGCTGTCGATTCGCGAGACGCTGGAGCAGCTTAAGGCGTCGGGAGTGGACTCGCTTCCCGGCGGCGGGGCCGAGATCTTCGCCGACCGCGTGCGGCACATCATTTGCGATCACAAGATCGATGGCGACCAGTGGTTGGAAACGGCCAAGCTGGCCCACCAGATTGGATTGAAGTCGAATGCCACGATGCTATACGGGCACGTGGAGAACGACGAAGACCGGGTTGACCACCTGCTGAAATTGCGCGCCCTGCAAGATGAAACCGGCGGCTTTCAAGCCTATATTCCGCTGGCCTTCCATCCTGACAACACGCCGCTGCAGCATTTGCCGAAAACTACGGGCATGGCGGACCTCAAGCAGGTTGCGGTTGGGAGACTTGTGCTCGACAACTTTCCCCACGTCAAGGCTTACTGGCAGATGATGACTGCCAAAATCGCGCAGATTGCCCTGCGCTTCGGCGCCGACGATCTGGACGGCACGGTGATCGAAGAAAAAATCTATCACGACGCCGGCGCGACCACGCCGCAAGGCATGCGGCGACAGGAGTTGATCCGCTTGATCAGGGAAGCAGGTCGCGAACCGGTGGAGAGGGATACGCTGTACCGCCCGGTGACCCGGACGGAAACCACGGTGACGGTGGCAGTGTAAGGATCCGACGCCTCACTCGGAGTAGGTGCGGGGCGCAGAATCTGTGTAGGGGTAAGGGTCTCTTTCTGATATGCCCATGGAATTGAGAAGCTCATCGGGCGAAACAGGTCTGCATCGGAATCCCAGATCACGCTTGCCCTTGAGGGCGTTAGGGAACTTTCTGTCCAGCATCAGAAAATAATCCAACCTGTTTGCCTCCGCTGTCCAAAGGTGGAAGGCATCGGGATAGTGTTTTTCTGGCAGATGTCGGCACAACGACTTGAATTGCTGAAGGTGGAGCAGGGTTTCCTGTTCAAACGCGGGCAGGGTACTCCAAACCTCATGAGCTTGCCGCAGGACGAGCGGATCGAGTTTCAGAAGAAACCTGCAGAAATCGATCACTTCCTCCCTTTTCAGGTAATACTGAAAGTCGACATTTCGCCGAAATCGGAGCCTGTTGACCGCCGCTGGGCACTTTCTAATCCGGATTCCTGAGAACAGGTCGCCGAAAGTTCCTTGCATCCCGCGTCGGCCCTGCCATTCCTCAAACTCAAGTTCGGAGTAAGTGTAGAGAACAATCGCGCCCTCCCGGGCCAATCGACATATTGTGGGCAGACACCCGATCTGCTGTCGCAGCCACAATCCTGTAGGCGGGGTTTTGGGCTTCCATCCTGCGATGCGAGTCACAACGTCTCGGTTTGCCCATCGGATCGTTTTCTCAACCCATGTCTCCTGCGAAAGCACAGCGTGGCGGATCACGCTCAAGTCAATGAGTACCGTGGCTGCTTTCTTGATCCCCGCGTTGGGCTTGTACGTGTCCAGCATGGGTCATTTCCCGCCCATATCCTCCAGCATCGCCGCTCGCAGCAAGCCGTTCAGCCGAGTCTGATAGCCTTTGCCTTGCTGTCGCAGCCAGGCAATGACGTCGGCGTCCAAGCGCACCGTCAACTGGCGCTTGAACGGTCTGTAGAACGGATTGCGCACGGCGTTCTTCCAAAAGGCTTCGGCCAGGCGCGGGATATCGGAGTAATCAATCTCACCGTCCGGTTTGGCCGCGAGGTCGACAACCTGGCGATGCTGCCGGGGTGTTAGCGGGCTAATACCCGTGACGCGCTTGACGCTCTTTTTCATATCGTATTTTCTCCTTCCCGTCAGCCCTCCGGGCTGAAATGATGCGGATGATCTCATCTCCTTCATCCTCAAATCGAACCGTGTGAGCCACCAAGAGCAGCAGGACTCCGTCTACCAGCCCCAGCGTCTGCCAGCGCCGCTCGCCCCGTTCGATGCGATCCTGTTCGACCAAAGCATCGGGGTCCTCGAAGACATGTACCGCGATCTCGAAACTGACGAGCCTTCGCCGGGTCCCACTCGAATCGGATCATTTGAGTGTAGCTACACAAGTATAACACCAATATTATAGTTACGTACAGAAGAATGACCAACTATGCTTGAGCATGGCCTCTCGCTTACCACCTATTGGTCCAGTCCGTTCCATTTTTGCTTGCCCCAACTGCTGTTCTTCCCAAATGTTCGCTTGCTCCTAGCCGACGGGTGTAGAATCGGTTTGTGGGAACCGGAGCCCTTGGAGCGCTTCCCCGGTCCGAGGCCTGAGATGAACGTTCATTTCAGTTATAAAGACCGCAAACCTCCTGAAGTCGACAAAGAAATCAACCGCCAAATAGAAAAACTGCGCAAACGCCTGCAGGTGTTTCGCCCGGAACTGGTGCATTTGAAAGGCTCAGTCGAGCAGAACTCGGCGCGGGAGGGGATGACCGTGTCGTTGAACCTGCGGCTGCCCTCCGGCCAAATGGCCGTGCAGAAATCGGGCCCGAATGCGCAGGGCGTAGTGAAGGCGGCGTTTGAGGATCTGGTGCAGCAAATCAACCGGCACAAGGACCAGTTGCGTAATGCGCGCAAGTGGCAACGCCGGCGGTCAGAGAAAGCGCGTTCGGAACCGGTGGTTCCCTTTGAAGAAACGGTGGCGGCCGTACAAGTTCCCACGGCTTCCCCCGACGATGTTCGCTCCTATGTCAATGCCAACCTGGCGCGGCTGGAGCGCTTTGTGGAGCGGGAACTGGCTTTCCGTGAAGCTGACGAGGAAATTTCTGACGATTCCATTACCAAAGAGGAGGTAATTGGCGAAGCCATTGCCCGCGCTCTGGGGGACGGCGCCGAGAAACCGGAACGAGTTGCGCTCGAACCTTGGCTCTACCGGCTGGCTTTGGACGCGATCCGCGATCTGGCTTCCGGGAATCGGGAGCAGCTCGACTCGGTTCATCTGGAGGATTCGGCACGGGCCCGGAACGTCCGCGCCAGTGATGAGCCGCAGTTGCAGTATCACCAGCCGGACGAATCGCTGACCGAAGAGAACGTGATTGCGGACCGTCGCGTGGCGACTCCGGAGGATGCTGCCTACTCGGATGAGATGGTGAACCTGGTGCAGGTCGCCCTTGCCGGAACTGATCGCGCCGACCGGGAAGCTTTTATTTTGCACGCTATCGAGGGTTTTTCAGTAGATGAGATTGCTGTGATTACGGCGCGAGCGCCAGAAGCCGTGCGTGCTTCGATCGAAGCCGCTGGAGAGCACTTGCGTCGTTCTGCACCTTTGGCTGGCCGGTTGGGGGACCGGCAACAGCAAACACCTATGTCGAAGTAAACATCTCAACACTCAGGAGACATCGTGATGATTACCCGCGAACATATCCGGGAGTTGGCTCGATTCACCGTCGAAGAACCAGCCGCATGCGCAGTCAGTTTCTATTTCCAACCACGCACTCCACAAAACAAGTCCCACAAGGAAGAAGCGATTCTCGCCAAAGAACTGGTGAAGAACGCGCTCCGAGAGGCTGAAAAGAATGGCAAGAACAGCAGCTTGCGTTCAGATTTGGGCCGCGTGCTGCAGCTTGCGGAGGGCTTGCATGGCAACCAGGCGCGGGCTAAAGCCGTGTTTGCTTGCGGCCTCCAAAAATTCTGGCGGGAGTTCGATTTGCCCTGGCTGTCCACCGGGATGCAGCTTTTCGTGAACCGGCAATTTCATCTGCGTCCGCTGGCGCAACTGCTGGGCGCACAACCGGCGGTTTGGGTGGCAGTGGTGGACCGGCAGAAAGCGCGGTTCTTCGATCTGAGACTGGATGAACTGACCGAACGCGAGGGATTGTTTCGCACCCCGCCCGTCCGGCAGGGCAGCAGCGACGGTTTTGCCGGCTATGAGGGGGGACGAGCCCAACGGCGCGTTGAAGATGAGGTCCTGCACCATTACAAGGAGGTCGCCGCCCATCTGCAACAGGCGTTTGAGAAAGGATGGTTCGAGAGACTAATTGTCGGCTGCCAGGATGTGAACTGGCGCGATTTTGGCGATCAACTGCACCCTTACGTGAAGCAGCGGTTGCTGGGACGATTCTCTGCTGAGGCGGGCAAGATCAGCAACGAACAAGTGCGTGAACAGGCCAGCCGTGTATTGCGAGAATGGCAGCAAAGCCGGCGCCAGGGTCTGGTGAAAGAAGTCCTGGATCAGGCTCTGAGCAACAGTCGCGGTGTGACCGGGCTGCGGCGGGTTTTGCGCTCGCTCGAACTAGGAGAAGTGCAGACCCTGTTGATCGGTGATAACTTCAAGCGTGCCGGTGCCCAGTGTCCGAGTTGCAAGCATCTGGACGGAAATCCGGTGCAGAAATGTCCGGCGTGCGGCCATGCAACGCGGGAAATCGAGGACATTTGCGACGCCATCATTCCGATTGCGATTCGACGCGACATCGAACTGTTCTACGTCAAAGATGATCCGAAGTTTGACGCGGCAGGGAATATCGGTGCGCTGCTGCGCTTCCGCGCCGATCAAAACACCAATGCCGGGCTGCGCGCAGCATCGTAGTCCCGGCGTGTGCGACTATAACCTATCTCATAAGTGGTTTTGGGTAGGGCACGGCTTCAGCCGTGCCGCCCGAGCTCACAAAACACGAGGGCTTTAGCCCCTGAGGAACGCTCAGTGTACTTCGTCGGTCATTATGAGATGGTCTGTAGTCTGTCTGACTTCGACCATATGCCTTACAGTGGGGTAATGGCAGAGCAAGAATTTGTTCGCATCGCGATCTACGGGTAATCCGTTGCCTCAAATCCGGAGTCGACCAGACTTTGCTGCCTTCCACAGCGCACCGCTCGGCAGAACTTGGTAAACTGCGAGTTTGAGTCGTCTGCCTCGTGGTTTGGCATCGGCCATCGAAGAATCTGAATCTATATTAGAAAAAGCTTTGTCCTCTGCGTGTCAAACTGAGGTTCGACGACCCGTAAGACTTACTAGGTGAGGTTCACATGCAGCCAACTGGAATTATCGAAGCGCCCAAAGCAGTCAACCATCTTAAAGAACTCCAAGCATACGGCCAGTCAGTCTGGCTGGACTACATTCGCCGCGACCTGTTTTCAAGCGGTGAGCTGAAGCGCATGATCGACGAGGATGGATTGCGAGGCATGACTTCGAATCCAGCTATCTTCGAGAAGGCGATCGCCGGCAGTGACCTGTACAGTGATCTGCTGAAGTCGCTCGCTTCCCGAACGGACCTGGACGCGAAAGGTCGCTATGAGATTCTGGCGATTCGCGACATTCAGCATGCAGCCGATGCTTTGCGGCCGGTGTACGACTCCACCAAGCGCCGCGATGGCTACGTGAGCCTGGAGGTGTCGCCTTATCTGGCGCGGGACACGCAGGGCACGCTGGAAGAAGCACGGCGTTTGTGGAAAGCGGTCGGTCGGGAAAACCTGATGATCAAGGTCCCCGGAACGGAAGAGGGCATTCCGGCCTTTCAGCAGTTGATCAGCGAGGGCATCAACATAAACGTGACGCTGCTGTTTGCGCAGGACGTCTACCGGCGCGTCGCCGAAGCTTACATCGCGGGACTGGAACAACTGGCGGCTCGCGGTGGCGATGTGAGCCAAATCGGCAGCGTGGCCAGTTTCTTTATCAGCCGTATCGATAGCTCGATTGACTCTATCGTTGAAACTCGCTTGAAGACGGCAAGAACTGCGCAGGAACAAGAGCAGCTCAAGAGCCTGCTGGGCAAAGTGGCCATTGCTAACGGGAAGCAAACTTACGCGAGTTACCAGAAGATTTTCAGCGGTCCACGCTGGCAGGCGCTTGCGGCCAACGGAGCCCAGACCCAGCGCGTTTTGTGGGCGAGCACTAGCACCAAGAATCCTAACTACAGCGATGTTCTCTACGTGGACGAACTGATCGGTGCGGATACCGTGAACACGATTCCTCCAGCAACCTTCGACGCGTTCCGTGAGCACGGCCGTCCGCGCGCGAGCTTGACAGAAGATTTGGCGGGCGCTGCCACGATCATGCAGACCGTTGCTGCAGTCGGCATTTCGATGAAGGAAGTGACGGACAAGCTCACCGATGATGGCGTTCGTTTGTTTGCGGATGCATTCGACAAACTTCTCGCAGCCGTGAAAAAGAGCTCGGCGACCTTCCACCCATGAGCAGACAGCCGACGTTCAAACTCTCAGACACGCTCGCGAACGCGGTCAGGATGAATGTTTCGGACTGGGTTTCCCACGATAAAGTTCGCAGGCTGTGGCAAGGCGACGCATCGCTGTGGACGGGTGCCGACGAACCGCAGTGGCTTGGCTGGCTTGGGATTGTCGATGAACAAATCAGGCATCTCGATTTGCTACAGCGGCTGACCGGTGAAATCAAATGCGAGGGATTCACTGACATTTTGCTTCTGGGGATGGGTGGATCGAGCCTCTGCCCTGAAGTTCTCGCCAAGACCTTCGGCCACGTTGCGGGCTTCCCGCGTTTGCATGTGCTCGACTCAACCGATCCGGCGCAGGTGAAGTCGTTCGAAAAGCAAGTCGAACTGCCGAAGACTTTATTTATCGTTTCTAGTAAGTCCGGATCGACGCTGGAACCGAATATCTTTAAGCAGTATTTCTTTGAGCGCATAAAGCAAACCATCGGCGCAGACAAGGCCGGAAGCCGGTTTCTCGCCATTACCGATCCAGGATCGAAAATGGAGCAGGTCGCCAAGAGCGATCGGTTCCGTCACATCTTCTTTGGGTTGCCCAGCATTGGCGGCCGGTACTCAGCGCTATCGAATTTCGGAATGGTCCCGGCAGCGGCCATGGGCCTGGACGTTGCCAAGTTTCTCAATCGCACGCAAGAAATGGCAACGGCCTGCGGAGCTTCTGTACCGGTGGAGCAGAATCCTGGAGTGATGTTGGGAATCATCCTCGGCACGGCGGCGAGAAACCGGCGCGATAAGGTCACGCTCATCGCCTCACCCGGAATTTTGGACCTGGGCGCATGGCTCGAGCAATTGCTGGCCGAATCGACCGGCAAACAAGGCCACGGCATTATCCCCGTTGACCGCGAGAAACTGGGCCCACCGAACGTGTACGGCAATGATCGTCTATTCGTTTATGTGCGCCTTGATTCTGCGCCGGATGCGTCACAAGATGCAGACGTCGCGACACTCGAACAGTCGGGGCAACCAGTCGTGCGTATCTCTCTGGGCGATGTTTACGGCTTGGGCGCGGAGTTTTTCCGTTGGGAAATCGCCACGGCCGTGGCCGGATCGATCATAGGCATCAACCCGTTCGACCAGCCCGACGTCGAAGCCAGCAAAGTGGCCACGCGCAGCTTGACCTCCGCGTATGAAAAAGACGGCTCGCTTCCTGCGGAGACGCCAGTGCTTGAGGATGGCGGCATCAAGTTGTTTACCGATCCGAAGAATGCGCAGGCGCTGGCCAATGCAACGGGCAAAGACAGGTCGCTAGTCGCATACGTGCGGGCTCATTTCAACCGCATCGACGACGGCGACTACTTCGCTCTGCTTGCCTACGTTCCCATGAACGACGCGAATGAGGCACGCCTGCAGGAAATGCGCCACGAGTTGCGCGACCGGAAGCACATTGCCACTTGTCTTGGTTTTGGCCCGCGGTTTTTGCACTCTACCGGCCAAGCGTACAAAGGTGGCCCGAATTCCGGTGTGTTTTTGCAGGTCACTTGCGATGATGCCGCTGACCTTCCAGTGCCGGGGCAGAAGTATAGCTTCGGCGTGGTGAAGGCGGCACAGGCACGGGGAGATTTTCAAGTTCTGGCGGAACGCGGGCGGCGAGCTTTACGCGTGCATCTGCCGGCAGATCTGAGTGCGGGATTGACGAAACTGGGCGAGGCATTTCGTCAGGCGTTGCGGTAAGGCGGTTCGTTGTTCGAGGACGGAATTTGCTCGACCAACTTTTTCTTGAGGGGATGCTATGAGGCTGGGGATGGTCGGTCTGGGCCGGATGGGCGCAAACATGACTCGGCGCCTGATGCGCGGCGGCCACGAAGTGGTGGTCACCGATCTCAGCGTCGAAAACGTAAAGCTGATCGCATCGGAGGGAGCGATCGCCTCGAGTTCGCTCGATGACTTCGTCGCTAAACTGGGCAAACCCCGGGTCGCGTGGCTGATGGTTCCCGCAGGGACCCCTACGGAACAGGCAGTGACGGCGCTGGCGCAGCGCATGCAACCAGGCGACATTCTCATCGACGGGGGAAATTCGTATTTCAAAGACGATATCCGCCGCTCCCGCGAACTGAAAGAGAAGGGAATCCACTACCTTGATGTCGGCACCAGTGGCGGCGTCTGGGGCCTGGAGCGCGGTTACTGCATGATGATCGGTGGCCCGGAAGACATCGTGCGGCAGTTGGATCCTATTTTCAAAACACTCGCGCCGGGGCGCGGCGACATTGTGCGCACGCCGGGGCGCGAGAAAATGCCGGGAACGGCCGAGGAAGGGTATATTTACTGCGGCCCCTCAGGAGCCGGGCACTTTGTCAAGATGGTGCACAACGGCATCGAGTATGGATTAATGCAGGCCTACGCAGAGGGTTTCGACATTTTCCGCAATGCGAACAGCAAGCAGCTGCCTGAAGAGCAACGCTATGAGCTGAATCTGGCGGACATCGCAGAGGTTTGGCGGCGCGGGAGCGTTGTGAGTTCGTGGCTGCTGGATCTTACGGCGATGGCGCTGGCAGAAAATCCTACGCTTTCCGAATACAGCGGTTTTGTGCAGGATTCCGGCGAGGGCCGCTGGACCATTCAGGCGGCGATTGAAGAAGCAGTGCCCGTCGACGTATTATCGGCCGCGCTGTTTACCCGTTTTCGTTCGCGGCAGGAGCACACCTTCGCAGAAAAAGTACTTTCCGCGATGCGACAGAAGTTTGGGGGCCACGTCGAGCCGCCGTCGTCGAAGAGGACGGCGTGATCGACGAGTTCTCTAAGACAGCAAGCATGAGGTAACCATTATGGCACTTGCGGAAGCAAGTGCGGGTACACCGCATCGCACCAGTAAGGCGGCGGACCCTTGTGTGATGGTCATTTTTGGCGCCGCAGGCGATCTGACCCGACGCAAGCTGGTTCCGGCGCTCTATAACCTGGCCAAAGCGGAATTGCTGTCGCGCGAATTTGCCGTAGTCGGCCTGTCACGGAAGCCCGTTTCGGCTGAGGAGTTTCGTCAGAAGGTCGTTGAAGATGTCAAGCTGTACGCGGGCGCCGGCGCGGATACCAACATCGTCGAGTGGTTTCTGCGCCGCGTGTATTACATCGCCGGCGACTTCGACGACCCGAAACTCTATCCGCGGCTCAAAGAATCTCTAGTGAAGGTCAACCAAGACCACGGTACCCATAACAATGTTTTTTATTATCTGGCTACCGCACCCAAGTATTTCGGACCGGTGGTTGAGCACCTGTCCGGCATCGGGCTGATGGAAGAAGACAACCAGCACTGGCGGCGCGTGATCGTTGAAAAACCTTTTGGCCAGGATCTGGAATCGGCCAAAGCTCTTAACCAGCAACTGCTGGGCGTGGTCAAGGAAAAGCAAATCTACCGCATCGACCATTACCTGGGCAAAGAGACGGTGCAGAACATTCTGGCTTTTCGCTTTGCCAATGGGATTTTCGAGCCCATCTGGAACCGGCGGTATATCGATCACATACAGATTTCCGTGGCGGAAACGGTCGGCCTGGAACAGAGGGGCAGCTACTACGATCATGCCGGCGCATTGCGTGATATGGTTCCGAACCACATCATGCAGCTCATCAGCCTGACCGCGATGGAACCGCCGATCTCCTTCCAAGCGGACGCGGTACGCGATGAGCAGGCCAAGATCTTGCACGCGATTCAGATTCTGAGTTCCGAAGATGTTCTGAGCCGCACGGTGCGCGGCCAGTATGGCGCAGGCATGGTGGGTGGTCAGCGAGTGCCCGGGTATCGCGAGGAAGGCGACGTTGATCCTCAGTCGAGAACAGAAACGTTTGTGGCGATTAAGCTGCTGATCGACAATTGGCGCTGGGCGGATGTGCCGTTCTATCTGCGCACCGGCAAAAGGCTGGGCGGGCACAACACGCACATCGTGATTCAGTTTCGGCGGGCGCCGTTCGTGCTATTCCGTGGCACGGACGTGGAGAATCTGATGCCCAACCAACTGGTCCTGCACATTCAGCCGGAGGAGGGAATTTCTCTGCAGTTCGCCGCCAAGGTTCCTGGGCCGATCATGCGCCTGGGGGCGGTGGACATGAGTTTTGAATATGCTGACTACTTTGGCGCGCTGCCCAGCACCGGTTACGAGCGGCTGCTGCACGATTGCATGACCGGCGACGCGACGCTGTTTCAACGCGCCGACATGGTGGAAGCCGGATGGTCGGTGGTGAGCCCGGTGTTGGATGTATGGAAGGCGCTGCCGCCGCGCAATTTTCCCAACTACGCGGCTGGCACTTGGGGGCCGAAGGAAGCAGAAGACCTGCTGGAACGCGACGGCCGCAGTTGGAGGAATTTCGAACATTAGGAAAGGAGACGAGCAAATGGAGGGGCAGCATTTCTGTGCCGTGATGGTTGCTTCAGAGATCCGCATCGCCAACAACCCTGCTGAATTGTTCAAGGCGGCGGCTGATGAATTCGCATCGCTGGCTGCACAGGCGGTTCACCGCAAGGGCAGCTTTTGTGTGGCGCTGTCCGGTGGTTCGACCCCGAAAGGATTGTACGCGCTGCTGGCGAGCAAATACGCACCGGCGATTCCGTGGCGGCAAACCAGCGTGTTCTTCGGGGACGAACGGTTCGTTCTGCCTGAGCATCCAGACAGCAACTTTCGCATGGCCAACGAGACGTTGCTTTCCCGGGTGCCCTTGCTGCCCGAGAACGTGTTCCGCGTGCACACCGAAGAGGCAAGTGCAGAGGCAGCGGCCTTGCAGTACGAATCGGTGGTGAAGAACTACTTTGCACTGCGCCCGGGCGAATTCCCGCGCTTCGACTTGATTCTGCTGGGACTGGGACCGGACGGTCATACCGCTTCGCTTTTTCCAGGCACCGCGGCGCTAGAGGAGAAGCATCGGCTGGTGGTTGCAAACTGGGTGGAAAAGTTGAAAGCGCAGCGAATCACTTTCACTTATCCCCTCATTAACCACGCTGCTTGCGTGATGTTTCTGGTATCAGGAAAGGAAAAGGCGCAAATCCTGCATGAGGTACTGGAAGACTCGAACACGGAACTGCCGGCACAACGCGTGAGACCGGTGAGCGGCAGACTGTTGTGGCTGATCGATCAACCGGCTGCTGGCTTGCTTTCGGGCGGGACCACCTAAATCAGAAGACGGGAGCAAGATTGTGTTTCTTCTGATACACCTTGCGATCGATGGTTCGCAACAGATCGTCCACGTCGGTTCCAACCACGTAACCGGCGATTCCCCAGCTAAAGGAGAGCTCATAGGGTTTCCCGCTGGCCTCATTCCAGCCAGCGAGGGAACGTAGAAGACGCTGCAGCGGAGCCATGGTGTCTTCCTCGCGCGTGTCTGGCATTAGCACTAGAAACTGATCCTCGCCGTGGCGGAAGACCATATCACCTCCGCGAAATGTAGCGGTCATCATGGAGGCGAACTCGCGTAGCAACAAGTCGCCTTCCGCGCTGCCAAAATCGCCGACGATACGGTCGAAATTGTTGAGGTCGATGTTCATGAAGGTCAAAGGACTGCCGGTTCGATTCGTCCGGGCAACTTCTTTGGGGACGATCTCGGTCAGGGCCCGCCGGTTCAGCAGGTGGGTCAAGGGGTCGATCAGGGAAAGGTTTTCCAGGCGCTCATTCAAGATCAATTCGTCGATCAGCTTGCGGCTGGTGCTGTTGAGCGTGAGCTTCTGGGTAAAAAAATAGATGTTCGACAACACGACCAGCGTGATCAACCCGTAGAACAATTGCGGCAAGTAGGCCGGCTCAACCCGAACGATGGGCTGTGCCCACGCCACGTTGGGGAAGACGATCGCCAACATGCCCGCCGTGAGTACCAGGATGAGGAGTAAGCCGATCGACCAGAGCTGCAGATCACGCTCAGAGAGCTGCTGGATCCGCTGCTGAATCTCCTGAGCGTGTACCAGTGTCGAGGACTGGGTTACCGTCTCGTCCTTGTCCGGTTGCATACTTATTCCTCTGCTGGAGGCAGTTTCCCATGAAGCAGGCGAAAAGCAATTGTCTCTTGGAATGGGCCATCAAAGATCGTGCAATTGATGGTGGGGGGTTACGTAAGTAATGGCGGAAAGGTAAAGTCAGGCGCATTGGTCGCGCCAGTGGGCAACCTCTTTGA
>Ga0187771_10000972_pt1 | contig 18677 bp, 16 predicted proteins | sample 0116_SJ02_MP15_1_FD_133139 | JGI IMG/M metagenome (GOLD analysis project Ga0187771, IMG submission 133139) | Tropical peat soil microbial communities from peatlands in Department of Meta, Colombia - 0116_SJ02_MP15_10_MG | ecosystem: Environmental > Terrestrial > Soil > Wetlands > Peat | place...
CTTCCCAAGCTGGACGTCGCCGGTTCGACCCCGGTCGCCCGCTCCAAAAAAATCGAGAGATTCTTCGAGCTCAGCCTCCGCCAGGGCTCCGCGCGCTTTCCCCCGGATTCTCTGGTACGATGGAGTGACCTCTGCGCGGCGAGGTGCGAGATGGAAGTGTTCCCCGGCATTTCGATGGACCCGAAAATCCGGTTCGGAAAGCCATGTCTGGCAGGGACCCGGATGGATGTCGCGACGGTCCTCGCGGAACTCGCGTCGGGTTCTTCGCTGGAGGAGGTTGCATCCGAGTACCAGCTTACACGCGAACAGATCTCCGCCGCTCTTCGATATGCGGCGCACGTGGCCGCGCACCTGCCTCCGGCAGTCGCACCGGATGAAAATCCTCCTCGATGAGAACTTTCCGCTTGCCCTGGTGCGGAAGCTGCGCGAAGAGGGGCGGGAAGTCGAACACATCATTCTGCTTGGATTGAGAGGCCTGCCCGACATCGACATCGTCGAGCGCCTCACTGCAGAAGAGATCCTGTTTCTCACCCACGACGAGGACTTTCTCGATGTTCCTCTGACACGCTCTGTGGTCATACTCTCGCGCGTGAGTCAGACGCTGCCGCTTAGGATCCGCCTGGACCTGTGGCTCCAGGCGATCCGTGCGTATTTCTCGCGCCAGTGGAGCGAGAGACGGTTCGAGGTTCACGATGACGGCAAACTCCTTCCTTGGACGGTCATCGAGGGCTAGCGGACGAGCGGGAAGATCTCCTTCTGCCAATTCTCTGGCGAACTTGCCGGAGAGCGGGGAAATCGAGGTCACAGGCGGGAACTCGAAATTGAGAAAAGCCGCGTAGCTCAAGGATTTTCATCCTCGGGCTTCCCGGACTCTCCCGCCTCGGTATCGTCCCCAAGCTGGACGTCGCCGGTTCGACCCCGGTCGCCCGCTCCAAAAAAATCGCCACGGAGAATCGACGGCTTGTGAGGACTGGCGCGTCCCGCCGCGGCCGCTCGGACCTCGAACCCGGAACCAACACAGCTTTCCGGTTCGCCCTCGACAGCAGCGCAAGGCCGGACCGAAAAGCCGCTGGAAGAAGGCAGAATGGCTGCTTTGAGGCCGTTGCTTAAGTTTGTTGAGCACAGAAAACACCGGTCAGACCGGCCAAAACGATCGCGCCGGGCCAAATCCGCAACTTTCGCCTGCGCTAGTTTCGTGGGGCGGGTCAGATTTTTCCGCTGGAAATCGCGGTCGTTAAGACTCGTGGGGGATAGAACGATGCCCAGGTGGCGCGATCTGTGGCTAGAGATTTCTGCCGACTCAGGGAAAACTCGCCATTAGATGCTCCTCGTGCGAAAGGAGGGGAGGAAAAGTTCGCCGAACTCCTTCACCGATACGGCGAGGACGGAATGATCCTGTTCAATCGCGCAAAGGCTTACGGACAACTCGGAGAGCTGCAGTGCGCGCCGGCATGGAGTTTCGTTTTCGCTATGACTCTTGTTTCACAGCAGGCGGTTTCCAGGTTCCCTCGCCGGCGGGAAGTATCGACGGCGGCGTCTCCTTCGGCCAGTAAAGGCGCATCACCAGATAGATCGGGCCCTCAGGCGCCGGAAGCCAATTGGATTCCTTGTCGGCGCCGGGCGAGTCCTTCTGAATGTATAACGTCAGCGAGCCGTCGGCGTTCTTCTTCAACTGCGGAAGCATCGGCGAGTTCACAAGATAGCGGTTAATCGGATTCTGGATCAGGAACTGCGTCTTGCCGTCGTACATAGTCACCGACCAGAACGCGTTCACCGGCGGGAGCTGGCCGGCGGGAAAGGTGAGAGTGTAGTTGTGCTTGCTGCCATCGAGCGGCTCGCCATTTGCCAGCCACTTCGTGATCGGATACACAGCCTCGACCGCGTCGTTGCCGTAGATCCCGGCCTTGGCGGCGGCCGCGCGCAATAACCAGTCGCCGTGGTAGAAGTCGCGGTCGCCAAATGAGGAGCCGACGCGCCATCCATTGATGTTCTTGCCGAAGGTATTGGCCTTCTCCTCGACCTTCTTCTCGCCATCCTTCATGGCCAGGGCGATTGCGAGCTTGTGCTTGGCAGAAAGCTCTTTGAAGTCGAAGGTCTTGCCCGGACCAATGCCGATGCGAGCGAGTTTGGCGCGGATGTCTTTTTCTTCCGGCCCGGCTGGCGCGAACTGGAGAGCGAAGTCGAGGTATTCAAAGAAATTCATCTTCATGCGCAGGGCATCGATTCTGGGAAAGAGAGATTCAAAGAGGCTCTTCTTCGCAGTTTGGTCATTGAATTTGGGAAAGTTAACTGCCGGGGCCGGCGGCGGGGCCGGTTGGTGCAGATACGCCGACAGCGGCTGTACCTTATACGCGGACTGGACTTTGTCCACGTTGGGCATGTCCTCGGGATTGAAAAGCTGCGTACGATAGGCCGCCATTGAAAAGTCCGTCGAAGATCGAAAGACCTGCTTGATTCCCGACGGTGTCTCGCCCTTCCAGTTCGGCCCGACAACCATGTAATCGCCCGCATCGTTGCCGGTAGCACGGCTCCCTATATAACCGTAGTTGAACGTGTTGCCGTCACACAGCATCACCGAGTAGTAACGACCCCTTTCGATGGCCGGTACCGAGAGCACGAAAGGTTCCGCGCGCAGGTCCATCCACAGCAGCGAGTACGGCGTGTCGCTATTGGGCGTGACGATGGCCGTGTCCTTATAGGTAAATACGCGGCGCTCGTTGAAAATCGTGTTGAATGGCGCTTTCCACTGGCCGGAGTTGCGGTCTAGGACGTATTCGTACATGACCGCGTAGTTCATCACGATTGGCAAACCGTAGATGAACCCCTCTTCAGCAATGGCTTTGCTCTCTGCGATGGTCGGCCATGGCTTTTCGGTCTGCTGCGCCTGCGCAGCCACTGAATTCGCGATCATGATCGTGACTGCGAGCGTTGCCATGGCGACATTCCGGAGAATCCTTTTTCGCTGCATCGTCGTTTTTTCCTAGTCGTTGACTTCAGTTAAACAGGAATTACCCTCTTCTAACCTCCAATTCCATTAATTGGAAGGACACCTGGCCGCAAGGCTCTCGCCCCGTTTGATCCACCGCACTCATCGCCGGACCTGTCCGGTGGGTCTTGACGTCTGACGGGCCGTTCAAGCTATGGCTGGACGGTCCGGCGCGGAAGACTTTCTGGCATTTTTCTGTCAAAGGTGCCGGGGGAGCGGCGAAAATCGGGGTCAGGGGCGGGAAGTAGAAATTCAGAAACGCTGCGTGGCTCAAGGATTTTCGTCCTTGGGCTCCCTTGGCTCTCCCGCCTCGGATTCGTTGCCAAGCTGGACGTTGCCGGTTCGACCCCGGTCGCCCGCTCCAAAGAATCGCCGAACAGAATCATCCGTTTGCGAAGATCGGTGCGCCGCGCCGCGGCGCACCGAGCGTTGTCTTGCACTCCGCTGGTTAGCGGCTCACTATCTGGCGAGGGAACGGAATGCTGAAGAACATCAACAGCATCGCGGTGTTCGCTCTTGTGTTAAGCGTTGCGACGCCGGGCGCCACGGCCGAGACGCGTCCATCCGTTTCAGATTTGCTGGCGCAGGTCCAGGCCACGTATGACAAGATGCAGAGCTACTCGTCGGCGGGCGACGTTACATCGAATACCACTATACCTGGGTTCGCACAGCAAGAGCTTCATTCTACCTTCTCAATCAAGCTAGCACGGCCTGATCTGTACCGGATCGAATGGGAGATGCCGACCATGATGAACCGTGGGGCCGTCTGGTCTGCCGGCGACGGAAACTTCATCACGACGCCCATGCAGGCAAGCCCGACCCAGATGAAGGATATGTCGATGGCGTTGGGGATGGCGACCGGAATATCGGGGGGAGCGGCGAACACTATACCCTCCATCTTCTTTCGCCTGAACAGCAACAGCCTCAAGCGCTCCAAGGACGCCGCGTTTGGACCTGACGCTGCCATCGATGGAGACCCATGCTACGTCATAACGAAAAAAGCGGGCACGATCCGGACGACCATGTGGATCTCCGAGAAATCAAAGCTGATCCGGCAGATAAGAGATGACTCCACCGGCCCGACGAGAATGCCGGAAATGACCGACAACCAGTTAAGTGAGGTCCTCCAATCGATGGGCCAGAAACCAACCGCTGAGGGGATCAAGAGCATGCGGGCGATGATGGCTGCCCAGCAGGCCTGGATGAACGTAGGAGCGACGACAGTCCGCATTGAGGCGCAGCGCCAGGTCGTGGTGAACGCCACCTTGCGAAAAGCTGATTTCGCCACGAAGATCGCTCCCGCAGAGAAAGGCCCCCCTCGCTAAAGATGGACAACCAGGAACGCCACGGCGTCTTGATGCACGGGTTGGGCCGCTGGCTCGTGTACAGCAGGCCGCGGGCGTGGCTCGGGATGACGGTCGAGATCCCCGGCCTCCTGCGCGGCGTCGATCTTCCTCGCGGGGCCGTATGCCTCGACATCGCAACCGGCCTTGGATGGGCCAGCGCGGGAATCGCGCGCGCCGAACCCTCCGCCCGAATCGTCTCGCTCGACTACGATCGCACCATCCTGCCGCGCACGCGCGAGTACTTGCGCGCGCACGGGGCGGCGGCCAACGCCGCGCTATGCCAGGGCGACGGAAAGCGTTTGCCGTTTCGCACCGGCGCGTTCGACCTCGTGGTTTGCCTCTACGGGCTCCATCATGTTCGCGGCTATCTCGACGCGCTGCGCGAGATCGCCCGCGTGCTCAAGCCGGCCGGCGCCTTCGCGCTGATCGATCTGATCAGAAAGCCGGGCAGTCCGCCACGCGCACATGATGGGACCGAGGTCCTGACGCGCGAGGAGCTGGACGGGATGCTTCGCGAGGCCGGCTTCGAAACGGTGACGTCCCGCGCGTCGTTTGGAAGGGTGAGAGCGGTCGTGCGCAGGACGGATGCCCACGCACGCCGCTCTCACTGACTTCGGCCGGTTTCGCTCCCGATCGCGCCGGAGGCCGGTTTCCGGCGTCGGGAACCCGAACCGCCTTGCTAGCTAGTTGGTCCCGCGGTTTCTTCAATCACTTCGATGTTGGAGACGTTCGTTATCCAGCGCGCACCGCTCTTGTCCGATGGGACTACAATCTGGGCAAATCCCTGCGGGCCGAGATCCTGGCCGCTGCGCTGGTAGGCGACAATCACCTGATGGGGGCTGCCACCGGCCGTCGGGTCCAATTCGCCGATTGAAAAGACGGCGCGCTCACACCAGTCGCCGGTTACCACCACGAATTTTCGATCGGAATCGTTCTTGATAGAAGGATTGTTCGCCAGCCCCGCCTTGTTGATTATCTCCCACAACAAGACCCCCGTATATTCCACGCCCGAGGTGACCGAAGTTTGCGGAGTGAATGCGGAGAGACTTGAAAGAGTGAAGCTTAGAGGGGTTTCAACTGCACCGCTCACCGTAAACGTCGGTGAGTATCCGCCGTGGCACCACGGTGCGGGCGGAGCCGCCGCGGTCTGGGCAAACGCTTGTGGTATTCCCAATAGCGACAAACCAATAGTCAATGCGGCGAGCCGTATAAACATAGTCATCTCCCGTCGTAAAATCGTCGTTGCAGAGTGCTGGCCAATCTGGCCGTTCATCGAACCTGCCATGAAATGCGTTTTCTCCCGGCAATGCGTGCGGTAACGCTCGCGTCTAGCTGCTGGTTCCGGGGAGGACCTGGATCTCGACAATCCAGCTCACCCGCCGCGCCCCCATCTTGTCTCCGGGAATGCTCAGCTTCGCAAAGCCCGAAGAAGCATCCAAAGGGGCGCCGGCAAGCTCGTAGGCGATGATCACGTCCTGAGTGCCGCCGATGTATGGATCGATCTCGCCCATGGAGAATGTCATCTGATAACAGTCGCTGCCGGTCACTACGATATACTCATTGGGCAGATTTATCCCTTTCTTGAGACCGACGGCGTTGAGCAGGTCCCACAGGCCGATCCCGGTGTATTGCGCACTGGATGTGCCCCCGTGAGAAATGAAGAAGTCGTCAACCGTGCTCACGGGCGTCAATGCTTCCAGGCTGCTCTGTGTGAAAGTCCGGGCCTCTTGTACGTCTCCGGTGACTACGAATGACGATGAATAGCCACCGGCGGGCGAGCAAACCTGGGCGAGCGCCGTTGACGGCCCGAGCAGCACGAGCAAACCGAGCAACACTGGTGGTCTGAAGGCGAACGCGGTGAGTTTTCTTATCATACGATTCCTCCCAGGCTTCAAACGCGGTCCAGCGGCGAAACGCGCCTCCTGCCGCAACCGCAGGCAGGGGGCGGAGGCGATGCCCCGGCTATCCGCGCCGCGCGACCAGCCGGCGGCAGCCCGCGCAAACGGCCGGCGCCTCTCGCCGGCCCCGCGGCACTCGGGAGCGAGATGCCATAATCATGGCGAATTGTCAAGTATCAGGGCACAACGGTGAGCCGTCGCCGCCGGACGCCGGGGCCTGAGCCGTCTCATGCCGCGCTGAGTGTTCCCGGTTGAGGAGTGCCGGTTTGGCGGCCGGCCGGCGGGTCAAAAACCCGCGCGTCGCGGGCCGGTATCAGTTGCGAGGAAATGCCGGCCGATTGACGCACCCGAAGAATCGTTGCTACATTTGTGGCCACATGGCATCGGAATCACAGGTGAGCGTGCGCGAGCTGAAGAACCAGACCACGCGTATCCTGCGGCGAGTCGAGGCGGGAGAACGGGTCACCGTCACGAGGCGGGGAAAGCCCGTTGCCGTGGTCGAACCTTCCAGTCAGGCCGCGGTCCCTGCCTCCGACTCGATCTATCGGAGCCTGCAAGGCCAGATCGAGGCGCGAACGCCGCGGTTGCGGCGTGCTTCTGCGGCGACGGCACTGCGTGAATTCGAGCGGATCTCGCGCAAGATCGCGAGGACGGTTCCGTACCGGGGCTGGCGGGAAATGGATCGGGCCGCCAAGGGCGATCGTTTTGGTCTTTCTCGACGCTAACCTCTTTATCATTGATCGCTTTTTTCGCCGCGACGCGCTGTATCCAGCCACTCGCGCATTTCTCGCGCGGTTGCCCGAAATGTCGGGGGCGGTTCCCTTGATGACCCTGCTCGAGCTTTGCGGGGCGGCCTCGTTCCGGCTCTCCCCCGGAGAAACCGAACGATGGCTGCACGGATTCGCAGCGGTGTATCCGGTTCGCGTCTTGAACCCGTTCGGCGCCGGTGACGCGCCCGCGAGCGCGTGGCTCGCTTCTTTCGCCGATGATGTGATCCGGTATGTCGCGCGCCGGATGACGCTTGGCGACGCGATGCTCGCGCGGGAGGCGGATCGCTACGGGGCGGATGCGATTGTGAGCTGGAACCTGAAGGATTTTGCCGGCCGGACGGCCGTCCCCGTGCTCACGCCGGATCAATTCATGAAGAGACGCTGAGTGGCCCGGCTGCGTTTCCCGATCGCGCGAACGACGTAACCTCCATCCCGCTCCCGCCGCATTGCCAGCAATCGGCTCCGGTGGGCAAGCTCAGCCGACCAGGGCCGGTGAAATGGCCGTCGGATTTTGCTCACGGCACTGAATATTTTTACTCAGGGCATTGAGCAAATCAGACCTGGTGACCTGCGAGGTTCCTGCTGTACCTTGCGGATTGCTCGTAACGTCGGATTATTTCGCAAGCGCTGTCTGCGTTCGATAGCCGCGCTCGGTCGCGGCGCTCGCCCCGTCTGCAGTCTCCCTGCGCGGCCGGCGCGCGCGAGAGCGTCGCTGAAACCGGGACAGCCCCTGAGCGTCATCTGAAGCGAGAGGTATCCGGCGTGCTGCGTGCGGTTCTTACGATGTTCGCAACAATCACAAACGATCCCGAGTTGGTAATTCTAAACAATCGTTCAGAATCGGCGGGACGCCGGACAGCGTTTGAATCGGAACGGCAATTACTATGTCGGAATTGGGATATTGCTCGGTGGGGCCGAATGCGAAATCCGCGCGTCGTCGGCGCATTTCCGCTGGCACCGCTGATGCACAAAATCATAGGTACGTGAGGTGAACGGCGATGAAGAAGAAAATCCTCATGTTTCTCGCAACGATGGTTCTGATTTCGGGTTTGGCGGCGCTTCAGGGATGCTGCGTGGGTCCGGGATGGGATGGCGGCTGGCATAACCATCATTACCACTACTACATGACGCGTTGACCCTGGACGCAGCGCGTGGGCCCGCGGGGCAGCGGCATCAGCAGGATGTTGAGAAGAGCGGGATTCTTGCAGTTCGGCCGCCCTGTGGTCTCAACATCCTGCTAGCCGCCGGCAGCGGAGCTTGGAGGGCGGCGCCGGCTGCCGCTGCGGCTCTGGCGGCCCGGCCGGACCTGCTGGCGGCGGGCTACGGAGCGCAGATGCTTGGTGGGCAAATCGTCCGGACTGAGCAACTTGATTTGCGCGCGGAGGTATTCGGGATCGACGTCGAGGACGTCGCAGATGCGGCTGAAGGAGAACGGGTGATGCGCGACCGGGCCCGCCTCGATCCATTGTTCAACTTCAGCGAATTGCGCGCGCGCTCGCGGCCGCGTCGCGTGCATGTTCTTCAGATAGCACCGGATCGCATCCTCGAGCACTGCGAGAACCAGCCGCATCTCGCCGTCGAAAACGGGCCGCCGCCGGTTCAAATCGTGGAACTGCGACGGAACCAGCAAATCGGGGGCGAAACTCGCGCTCAACCAAGGATCGGGGGAGTCGAATTCGGCGCGCAGCGCGGGAGTGCGTTCTTCGGCCGGAAGGAATGCCGTCTTTCGTGTGGTACCAATCACGATACACGCTCCTGATCGGGCGCAAGCATGAGTGCGTTCGGCAGCGCGATGATAAAGACCGGGGCGCGCGGCCGGGCGCAGCATCGATTATGCCAAGGTCCGATGCGCGGCCTGTTAAGGCTGTGTGAATTTTTGGTGTAATGGTGCGCCGGCGGGGCGCATCACGACGGGCCTTTGCGCTCGCGAAGCTGGCGGGCGGCGCCGATAAAGAAGTTGCGCGCGATGAACGAACGCTCGCCCGCCGCCATCGCATCGAGCAGCTCCGCGTTGAGCGCGATCGCTTCCGCATCGGCGGGATTTGCCTGTGCGGTCAGCTCGGCAAGCGCGAGCGCGCGCTTGAGATGCCCGTCGCGTTTGAGCGCGCGCGCGCGACCGATCACCGCATCGCGGCCGCATAGCGCGATGATGTCGGCGGCGCGCTCGCTGCGCGGCGCCGGGAACATCTCCGACGGCGTGCCCGACCACCATCCGGCGTAGCGCCGGATGACGTCGCGCACAACGAACGCAACGCATCCATACACCGGCGCAAGATACGGCTTGGCGGCCAGGTCGGCGGGCAGCTCGATGTTCGCCTCGATGATTTCGATCGGCCATCTTCCGGAATTGAGCTGGCGTACGACCTCGTCATGGATGAAGCGCAGGGCGCGCGCGGTCTCGAGCAGCAGCTCGGCGCACACTTCCTCGCCTCGATACGCGGGGCCGTGGCCGGGCAGGACGTAACGCGGCTTTTTCGCGGCGATTTTCTCAAGCGCCTCCGCCCATTCGAGCGTGTAGCGCTGGACCTTGTTCGGGTTGCCCGTGTTCGGCATCGACGAGACGATCAGATCGCCCACCATCGCGACTCGCCGCCCCGGCATCCACACCCACGTCGCGTCATCGGTCTCGCCCATCGCGTGCTGCAGTTCGACCGCCTCGCGGCCGAGCTCCAGCATCTGCGTCCCGCGGTAGGTCAGATTGGGATAGTGAAACGAACTCTCCTGGAATATCACGTCGATCGGCAATCGCGCGCCGAATTGGAGCCGGTTGATGTGCGCCTGCCATCCAGCGGTCCGCGCGTAGCGCCTGAATCGCGCGGCGACATCCTCGTGCGCCCAGATTTTCGGGCGAGCGTAGCCGCGCCGGGCGGCATCGCGCAGGAACGCCTCGGTGCCGAATGCGTGGTCGCCATGGCCGTGCGTATAGACGATGAACGCGACGGGATCGTCGGTGATTTTGCGGATCGCGTCGACAGCCGGCTGGCCGTTCTGCCGCGTGCTGGTATCGACCACGAGCATGTCGCCGCGGCCGTAAGCGAACGCGATATTGGCGAAGGCGTGAAACATCGCAAGCCCGTCCTCGATCACTTCGAGCTGGCCCATCAGCGGATCGATGGGTGCGGACGGGTTCGATAGGGGCGCATTGGGTGTCGATGCCATCTGGGCAACCTCCGCAAGTGCGGCCGGGAGAGTGTCGATGAAGATGCCACGCGGGCGCGCGGATTAAAATCGCCCGGAGCGGATGCCCGCCGGTGCGGACCGGGCGAGCGCCGGGGGTTCGCGTCGAACCCCCGACGGCAATTAGAGAATCGTCGCGCCAAAAGAGAACTGGCGTGAAAGAGGGCAGGGCGGAAACAATTGGCGGTCGATGCAGGAAGCACTCCACATCGACCGCCCTCTCTCCAAGCAGCCGGGAAACGCTCGCGGGTGAAACCGTCCCGGCTCATCGCCCGCCACGGCGGGCTATCTGTGCCGCATTCTCGCCGGCCAATGGCCGACACTCACTCCTTTTCGCGGCACGAAAACATCTATACGCATCAGCCGTGCCGTGAAAATCTTCTCGATTCTAAAACGTTTCTAACGACCGTTAAGGCAAGCGATGGCTCACTTTGCGCCATTTGGGATGCTGCGATCGGAGACACGCCGGCGGACGAGCCGCGCGCGCCTTTGCGGGGATCCGCCCGAGCGCGAATCTTCGCCTCGACGTGGCGGATCGGAAAACAAGCCGCATCACGCGATTGGCGCGCGGATTGCTCCGCCGTTTCGGTGTGAGATCATAACGTCACAGGACTCGTATGCTCCGATTACTGCCGCTCGCGATAATCGACCTCTGGCGCCGCAACCGCCGTCGCACGATTCTGACCGTGCTTGCGGTGGCGGCTGCGACCGTGGTGTTCTCCGCGACGACCGTCATCCCGTACGTGATGAACGCGATCGTGGAGGATGCGGACCGGTCGCCGCGGCTCGCGATAACCAATCGCGCCGGGTTCGACCGCACGCTTCCGGAATCTTACTACTGGAAAATCGCGCGCGTCCCCGGCGTGCTCGCGGTGAACCGGATGACCTGGTTCGGCGGAATCTACGACGATCCCACGCACCAGTTTCCGAGCATGGGGATCGACGCCGACAATCCCGACCAGATCTGGCCCGAGTATGCGCTGAACCACGAGCTGGTGGTCAAATTCAAGAACACCAGGGATGCGGCGATCGTCGGAACCGCCACGATGCGCCGATTCGGCTGGCGAACGGGCGACATGGTCTCGCTGCGCAATCCCGATATCCCGCTGACGCTCACCTTCCGCATCATCGGCACGATCGACCAGGGCCCGGACCTCACGATTTTCCTGTTCCAGCGCGACTATATGGAGGAGGCGCTTCATCGCCCCGGCCAGGTGAGCATGCTGTGGGTGCGATGCGCGCGGCTCGACGATGTCTCGCGCATCGCAGCGGTGATCGACGCGATGTTTCGCAACTCGTCGGCCGAGACTCGCACCGAGACCGAGAAGGCGTTCATGGCGGAGATGGTGTCCACTTACGGGCCGCTCGCGCGAATCGTGCAGGGAATCGGGATGGCCGCGGTGCTCGCGATCGCGCTTGCGGTTCTGAATGCGGCATCGATGTCGGTGCGCGAACGGACTCACGAGGTCGCAGTGCTGAAGAGCCTTGGCTTCACCGGGGCGCAGATCCTGACGGGGCTCGCGGTCGAAAGCGGCGTCGCATCGCTCGCCGGAGGGCTGATCGGAATCGCGGCGGCGTGCGCGCTGATGGATCAATTGCGCGGATTCTTTCCGACGTTCGGGCCGCTGCTGTCGTTCGGATTGCCGGCACCGGTGATGGGCGGAGGACTCGCGATCGCAATCGCGGTCGGCCTCATCGCCGGCGTGGCGCCTGCGATCGGCACGATCCGCTCCAGCGTCGCCGGCGCTCTGCGCAAGGTCGCGTGACGATTGCGCACGCGCTCCGCTCCATGCCGGCGCCTGAGCGCCGGTGCTTCTCGACAATGATGATGCGCGAGGCCCGATCTCTCGGCGGATTGCATCTGGCTCGCCGCTCCGAAAGACTGTCTGGAGCAACACTCTCCGGGGAGAGGTCCTTCCGCATGGCCTCACAACCGAACATCTCCGCAAATGGCACGGTCCGCCAGCATGGGCCCCTCGCGGTGGGCTACAGCCTGATGATTGGCGCAACGATCGTGATTTTCATGCTGATACAGTCGTGGGGCGAAACGATGACCGCGGCGGCCGCGCCTGTCGCGACGGCTGGACACGCGGCGGCGTATGCCGGTGCGGTTGGCCACGTGCTTCTCGCGCTCCTGGTCATAATCGCGCTTGCGCGCGTGCTGGGAAAAGCATTTCGCCTGCTTCACCAGCCGCCGGTGATCGGGGAAATAATCGCGGGCATTCTGCTCGGTCCGTCATTTCTCGCCCGCGTAACTCCGGGCGTCTCTGCCTATTTGCTTCCCGCGTCGATCGCCCCGTTCCTCAACGTGCTGTCGCAGGTCGGAGTGGTGCTGTACATGTTCCTGGTCGGGCTCGACCTCGACCCGGCGCTGCTTCGCCGCAGAGGTCACGCTGCGATCGCGATTTCGCATGCGAGCATAATCGCGCCGTTTCTCCTGGGCGCCGCGGTTTCGCTGCTGCTCTACCCGCGGATGGCGACTGCGGGGGTGCGCTTCACATCGTTCGCGCTGTTCCTCGGCGTCTCGATGTCGGTGACCGCGTTTCCCGTCCTCGCGCGAATCCTCACGGACCGCGGAATCCACAAAACTCGGATGGGCGCGATCGCGCTGACCTGCGCCGCGGTCGATGACGTGACGGCGTGGTGCATGCTCGCGTTCGTGGTCGCGATAATTCAGTCGCGCACGGCCGGATTCGTGACGACTTTCGGCGGAGCGCTGGCGTTCGTGGCGGTGACCTTTCTCGTCGTGAGGCCGCTGATGGTGCGCCTCACGCTGGTCTACGGAAATCGCGGCAGACTGACGCAGGGCCTGATGGCGGTCGTGTTCGTTGTGCTGCTGCTGTCGGCGTGGGCCACCGACCTGATCGGCATCCACCCCGTCTTTGGCGCTTTCGCGCTCGGCGCGATGATCCCGCATGACAGCGGCCTTGCGCGCGATCTTACGGACCGCCTCGAAGACCTGCTGGTGGTGCTGCTGCTCCCCGCGTTCTTTGCATATACCGGATTGCGGACGCAGATCGGCCTCGTGAGCGGCTCCGAGCAATGGATGCTCTGCGCGTTGATCATCCTGGCAGGATCGGCGGGAAAGTTCGGCGGCAGCGCGATTGCCGCGCGGCTGACCGGCCTTGGATGGCGTGACGCATCGGCGCTCGGCGTGCTGATGAACACGCGCGGACTGGTCGAGCTGATCGTGCTCAACATCGGGCTCGATTTCGGGGTCATCTCGCCGACCGTGTTCGCGATGCTGGTGATGATGGCGCTCGTCACCACGCTCTCGACCACGCCCGTGCTCGACCTCATTTCCAGCGAGCTGACCGAGGACCGCAGCGCGCGGGCCAGCGCGCCAGGCACGGGAGTCTCAGAAACCCGGCGGCAACCGATGCTGGTCGCAGTATCGAATCCGCGCGGGATGACATCGCTGCTCGATGTAGCGGCTCAAGCGACCGAGCCCGAAACTCCTGCGCCGGTGGTTCTCTCGCTAGTTCGCCGGCCGCCGGGCGGAGTCCGATCCGGGCTTCGCGAGATGGACCAACGGGTGCCTCCGCGCGCGCCGATTCTGGTCTCGGCGATCGAGCATGCGCAGCACAACGGTGCGACGATCAAGACTATGTCGAGATGGACCGACAACCCCGCCCGCGACATCATCCAGTCGGCGCTCGATGTGGGCGCCGGATGGATACTGATTGGCTTCCATAAGCCGGCGTTCGGCACGGACGAAATGGGAGGCACGGTGCGAACCGTTTTCGGACGCGCGCGCGCGCTGCCGATCCACGTCGGCGTGGTCACGCGAGGGGAACCGGGGCGAATCGACCGCATCTTCGCGCTGGTCGACAACACCACGGACGGCCGCGCGGCACTCGACCTCGGATCGCGCATCGCACGGAAATCCGGAGCGAGCCTGCATGCGCTGCTCATGCCCCAGGATGGGGGCGAGCCGGAACCTGCGCTCAAGGATCTGCTGAAAGATGCGAGCCGGACGGCCGGCAAATGGCTATACACTGACGTGCTTCACGATCGGAGCCCGCGCAAGCTGATAGAGCAGACGCCGGGAAAACTCGTCATCGTGGGCAAACGGATCGTTGATGAACTCGTGCTTCCGATCAATGTCATCAGGGAGCTCGATGGCGAGCGATGCATGATCGTCGTCCAGGGCGGCAATCTCGATGGCGATTCCGCTACCGCCGACTGAGTAACTGGCAGGATGTCGAGAAAAGCGCGATCATCGCGATTCCGCCGCGCGCGGTCTCAACATCGTGGGTGAGAGACGGCCGCGCGATTTCAATCCGGCGCGGCGTTAGCCGCAGGGACAGGAATGAGCATCAAGAGGGAAATCAAATCGTTGGTTGAAAAGGTCACGGGCGTGCGTCTTTTCCGCAAGCTGCCGCGCGGCATCGACGTGCTCGATGACATACGCAACTACCTCCCCGGCTTCGAGATGAAAATCATCTTCGATGTCGGCGCGAACACGGGACAGTCGGCGCAAAGCTATCTGAACAAGTTTCCGCAGGCGTCTCTGTATTGCTTCGAACCGGTGCAATCGACTTTCGAGAAGCTTCAAGAGAGCCTGCCGGCCGGCGCGAACGTATCGACTTTCCAGATCGCGCTGGGAGCGAACACCGGGACCGGCGAGATGGTTTTGGAAGGCGATCCTGATATGCATTTTCTCCGCGGTACATGCCGCGAGGTGACCGTAGATGCCGCGACGCGGCTTGAAACCGTGAATATCGATACGCTCGACAATTTTTGCGCTACCCATAACGTCGGCCATATTGACTATCTCAAGATCGACACCGAAGGCGCAGACCTCGACGTTCTGATCGGCGCGCAGCGGATGCTGGCCGAGCGCCGGATTGACCTGGTCGAAGTCGAGGCGGGCATGAACCCCGGCAACCAGCGGCATGTCCCCTTCGAGAAGCTCAAGAGCTTCCTGGAGAGCAGGAACTACTATCTATTTGGAATCTACGAGCAGGTGGAGGAATGGCGGACGAATAAGCCGCATCTTCGCCGGACCAACCTGGTATTCATTTCCGAGAGCGCAATAGACGCATCCCGCACCAAACCCGCCGCCTAGCCGCATGGCGTCCGCGAGAGATCGCGCTAGCAAGCCGGGCCGGGTTGCGGACCTTTGAAAGGCGGCCCGGGAGTCTTTCGGGCGCGCCGCTCGGATGGCATACTGGTGATACAAAACCTCGGACGAATTTAAGTTTTATCCGAGGAAACGTATCATGCCAGCCAAACCAAAACCCGCGAAAACGCAGCAAGATCGCGCCGTCGAGCTACTGCACGAACGCGGTATGCTGCGCCTGGCCGAACTGAGACGCCGCGGCATCACGGCGGCCACCGTCGCGCGTCTGGAGCGCCGAGGTGAAGTCGTTCGGCTTGCTCGCGGGCTTTATCAGCTTCCCGACGCCTCCCTGCACGCGCATCATGCACTCGCAGAAGCCGCGAAGCTGGTACCCAAGGGCGTTGTCTGTCTCGTTTCCGCTCTTGCGTTCCATCAGCTCACCGATCAGGTACCCAGCCGCGTGTGGATCGCAATCGGAAGGAAGGACTGGCGCCCGAGAGGCGGCCAGCCCCCGATGAGGTTCGTACGATTTCCGCGTGAGCGCCTCCAGCGCGGAGTCGAGATCCATGAGATCGAGGGTGTGCGCGTGCCAGTTTTTGGTGCCGCGAAGACACTGGCCGATCTGTTCCGCTATCGGCGCGTGGTCGGGACTGGCATCGGCGTTGAAGGGATCCGTGAGGCGCTGCGCCAGCGAAAAGTGACGCCTGCGCAGATTTCCGAGGAAGCAAACCGGGCCGGAGTGTGGAAAGCGATGCAGCCCTATCTGGAGGCGCTGGTGTAAATGTCCAGGCGCCGCCGCGACATCGGGGCCTCGGTTCGCGCACGCCTTCTGAGGTTCGCTCGCGAGAAGGGGCGGGCGTTCGATGTCGTCCTCACGCGCTACGTCCTTGAGCGGCTTCTTTATCGGCTCAGCCTCTCGCGGCATCGCGAGCGTTTCGCTCTTAAGGGAGCACTGCTGATCACTGCCTGGTTTTCTGATCCGCATCGCCCCACGCGGGACGTTGATCTTCTCGGGTTCGGCGACTCATCTCCCGAAGGGATTCTGTCGGTCTTCCGCGACGTATGCGCTGTACAGGCCGATGATGGAGTTACATTCGATGTAGAAACCCTCGCGGTCGAACTAATCCGTGAGGATCTCGAATATGGTGGGCTAAGGCTTCGCCTCACAAGCAGGCTGGCCGGCGCGCGCATAGCCACCGTGATCGACGTGGGCTTTGGTGATGCCGTCGAGCCCGGCTTGGAAGAAATCGAGCTGCCAGTCTTGCTTGGCATGCCGGCGCCGCGTCTGCGTGCCTATCCGCGCGAGACCGTGATTGCAGAGAAGTTTGAGGCCATGGTCCGCCTGGGGCGCGCGAACAGCAGGATGAAAGATTTCTACGATGTGTGGATGCTCTCGAAGACGTATCGGATCGATTACGAGCGCCTCGCAAGATCCATCTCGGCTACGTTTAATCGGCGTCGTACGGCACTGCCGGTGGACGTGCCCGATGCGCTCACTTCAGAGTTCGCCGGCGACCCGGTGAAACGCGAGCAATGGCGCGCGTTTGTGAGGGATTTGGAAAGTGATCCGGGACCGCTCGAACGCGTGATCGAACACTTGGCGGGGTTTCTCATGCCGCACGCCGCCACGGCGCGTTCACTACTGCCCCTCACGCGGCGGCGGATTTGAGAATCGAAAGCGCGATCTTGTTCATCCTCGCGTCGCCCGCCGCGACGACCTGGCCGCCATCGTAAGGCGAGCCGCCCGACCAGTTCGTCACGATTCCGCCAGCCGCCTCGATTATCGGGATAACCGGCTGGATATCGTAAGGCTGTAGGCTCGATTCGATCACCAGGTCGATGAAGCCCGCGGCGAGCAGGCAATACGAATAGCAATCGCCGCCGTAGCGGCGCAGCCGCGACTTCGATGCCAACTCGTGAAACGCGTCGCGCTCGGCCGGCCTCGAGAACATCGCCGGGTCGGTCGCGCACACGACCGCGTTCTCCAGCCGCGCGCATCGGCGCACCCGCAGCGGCTTGCGCTGCGAGCCGTGCCTGAATTCCGCGCCCCGGCGCGAACCGACGAACATCTCATCCGTGTACGGCTGATGCATTACTCCGACGATCGGGCGCGTCCCGTCGTTCAGGCCGATCAGGACGCCCCAATGGAGCTGCCCGATGATGAAGGCGCGAGTTCCGTCAATGGGATCGATTACCCACGTCAGGCCGTCGCTTCCTGCGGTGATGCCGTGCTCCTCGCCATGGATCGCGTGGGTGGGATAGACCCGGTGAATCTCATCGCGGATCACCCGCTCGGCCTCGCGGTCGGCGGCGGTCACCGGATCGTATCCCTTGGCGGCGGCCTTGTTGTGGACGGCGATGCGCGATCGGAAATGGGGCAGGATCGTCTGCCCCGCGGTTTCCGCGAGATGGCTCGCGAATGCTGTGTACTCGGCGATCGTTCGATCTTTAATCCGATCTTTAATCTGTTTAATCGTTGGCACGTGACATCATCCCGGACGGCGGTTCGAGTTAGGGCAATTCGTAGCTCGCATCGAGCCACGCCATCATCAGCTCCTCGACCATCGCGGGATTGAGCCCCGTCGCGCCGCCGCCATAGACCGCGCCGCTGCGCGGCGGTGTCGCGGGCGGATTGCGTGCGTACTCGACACCCGCGGCGATATCCTTGACGAAGCGCGCCGCAACACCCGGCAGCGTCTGCGGCAGCGTCACGCACAGGTGAAAGCCCGGCGGCTTCTGGAGCCCGTTGAGGCGCCATCCGCGCTCCGAAAGAAAATCGTTGACGTGGTAAATGTCCACGGCGTCGGACGTGAACGCGAGACAGTAAGTCGGCTTGCCGATGATCTTGAGTTCCGGGATTTTCGCGACGCCCGCCTTGATCGCATCCGCAACCTTCATGATCCGGCGCGCCGCCTTCAGGTATCCCTCCTCGCCGAGCGCGACCAGCGCAGCCCAGGTCGATGCGCTGATGCCCTCGGAGCGGCTGCCGGCGAACGTCGGCGATGCGTACAGCCCGCCCTGCCAGCCCGTCATCGTGAAGTGCACGCGCCGGCGCAGCGCCCGGTTCCGGTAGAGCACGACCGATGCGCCCTTGAGCCCGTAGCCCCACTTGTGCGTATCGCACGACATCGACGTGACGCCAGGCAGCCGGAAGTCGAACACAGGAACGTCGTAGCCGAGCTTCGCGATCCAGGGCAGGATGAATCCGCCGAAGCAGCTATCGACGTGCAGGCCCACGCCCGCTTCGAGCGCGAGGTCGGACAACTTTTCGATCGGATCGATGAGCCCGTGCGGGTAGTTTGCCGCCGAGCCCGCGATCGCGATCGTGTTCGGGCCGATCGCCCGGCGCATCGCATCGACGTCGGCCAGGTAATCCGCTCCGACCGGCACGCGGATGAGCTTGATGCCGAAGAAGTGCGCGCCCTTGGAGAACGC
>Ga0187771_10000974_pt1 | contig 18675 bp, 15 predicted proteins | sample 0116_SJ02_MP15_1_FD_133139 | JGI IMG/M metagenome (GOLD analysis project Ga0187771, IMG submission 133139) | Tropical peat soil microbial communities from peatlands in Department of Meta, Colombia - 0116_SJ02_MP15_10_MG | ecosystem: Environmental > Terrestrial > Soil > Wetlands > Peat | place...
GATGATGATCCAGCCGCATATCCCGGACGAACCGATCCGACCGCCAGTGCCTCGACAAGATTGTGTCCAGAGTCCGCGATCAGCACGTTCCCAGCGCCATCGACAGCTATGCCCGCCGGAGCGTCAAGTCCGACTGTGGTTGCTGGCGCGCCGGAGCTCGTCGGCGTCGGCGTAATTCTTGCCCTTCCGAGACCAGCGATCACGTATAGATCACCAGGGATCCACGCGGCCCTCGTCCCAAGCACGTAACCCGGATTCGTCGCACTCATGGCGAGTACCTCGACCTCATCGTCTCCGGTGTCGGCAATGAGAACGTTGCCGTTTTCGTCCACCGCAACGCCTTCGGGCGAGCCGAGACCCGTCGAGGCTGCCGCCGATCCCGTCGTGACTGGTGCGGGCGAGCGCGCCACGTCGCCGGCGATCACGTAGACGGTTCCCGGCGTCCACGTCGCGCCGGATCCGATCATGTACCCGGGATCGGCGGTGCTCTCGGCGAGGACTTCGACCTCGCTCCGAAAGGTGTCGCAGACGATGACGTTGCCGCTCGCGTCGGCTGCGACGTCCTCGGGTCGCTCGAGTTCCGTCTCGAGGCCTGGCGTGCCTCCAGTGGTCGGCGCCGTCGTGGCGCCTCCGGCGATCACCGAGAAATCCGCGGCGCCAGAAGCCCCTGCTCCCGGGATCGACCGCCACACCCCAACCCCAGCGACGCCGAGCGCCGCGACGACAGCCAGACGGCATACGACTCTTCCCGCGACCTTGCGAGACCCGCCCATCTCCCCTTGCGCCTCCTCCTTGGCCTTGTCGGCCCGCGGCAGGACGCGGGCCACCCACTACGAACTGCCGTATGTCACGCAAACGACCGACTGCCAAGTCAGAACGCGGGTAATGGGACCATATCGGGACTGACATGCCGCGAGCGAATCGCGAGACGAGGGACGCGACCTGCCACAAACGCCGCCCATCGCCTGGCAAGGGCACTCTGCCCGAACGCTCCGTACCGCGTAGACGCGTGCTCGTCACTGCGGCGCTCCGCTTCGCCGGAATCGGGTTCCCGCGTGGAGCGGTAGCGTGATGCGTGTCGCTCCACTACGAAGACGGTCAGGTGGCCATCCATCGCCTGGTTGTCGGACCCATTGACAACAACGTCTTCGTCGCGCGTTGCAAGACGACGGGCGAATCGCTCCTGGTCGACGCGGCGAACGAGCAGGAGCTCCTGCTCGAGACCTGCCGGGAGCTCGACGTCCGGCAGATCGTCGAGACCCACGGCCATTGGGACCACATCCAGGCGGTTCCTGCGCTGCGCGAAGCCGGTTACAAGGTGGCGGTGGCCGCGGGGGACGCCGCGATGCTGCCCTCCTACGACCTGCTTCTCGAAGACGACGCTGTCATCTCCGTCGGCCGGTTGCGCGTCCGCACGATCCACACGCCGGGGCACACCCCCGGTTCGACGTGCTTTGTTGTTGAAGGCTCACCGGTGCTGTTCTCGGGCGACACCCTGTTCCCCGGGGGTCCTGGGAACACGACCTTTCCAGGCGGCGACTTCGCTCAGATCATCGCCTCGATCGACCGCCGCCTGTTCACGCCGCTGCCCGCCGAGACGATCGTCATGCCGGGGCATGGTGCGGACACGACGATCGGCGACGAGAGACCCCATCTCGTGGCGTGGGTCCGCCGCGGTTGGTGAGCGGACAATTTCCCCTATTCGCGTAGTGCAAATCACGATAAACGCATAACATGGGGACGTGACGACCTTGACGGCGAGTGCCGAAGAAGCACCCCGGCGCGACAAGGCCTCCGGCCCCGGACGGGTTCGTCCCCTCCTGTTCGTCGAGGATCTGCACGCCTCGGCTGCCGGCAACGCGATCCTCAACGGCGTCGACCTCGTCGTCGGGCCCGGTGAGCTCCACGCCGTCATGGGACCGAACGGCTCCGGCAAGTCGACCCTCGCGAACGTCCTACTCGGCAGCCCCGGATTCACGGTCACCAGGGGCCGGGTCCTCTACAAAGGCGAGGACATCACCGGAATGACCACGGATGAGCGGGCCAAGAAGGGCATGTTCCTCGCTTTCCAGTATCCCGAGGAAATCCCCGGTGTCCCGATCGCTCAGTTCCTCCGCCAGGCTGTCGCCGCGCGACGTGGGTCCGACGTCTCGGTGATCGAGGTCCGCGTCCAGATCCACGAGTGGCTGCAGCGGCTCGGGATGGACGTCGGTTTTTCTTCCCGCTACCTGAATGACGGCTTCTCCGGCGGCGAGAAGAAGCGCAACGAGATCCTCCAGATGGCGCTGCTCGAACCGGATCTCGCGATCCTCGACGAGACCGATTCCGGCCTGGACATCGACGGTGTGCGGATCGTGGCCCGCGGTGTGAACGAGGTCAGGGCGCACCGGCCCGAGCTCGGAGTCGTGATCGTGACGCACTATCGCCGGATCCTTGACGAGCTCATGCCCGACGTGATTCACGTCCTCATCGACGGGCGCATCGTCGAATCCGGAGGACCTGAGCTCGCGGCGCGACTCGACAGCGAGGGCTACGAAGCGTGGCGCAATTGACCGAGTCCCTGGACGTGCAGGCGCTGAAGAAGGACTTCCCGCTTCTGTCGCGCTCTGACGGCGACCGTCCGCTCGTCTACCTCGACTCCGCCGCCTCGGCCCAGCGCCCCCAGTCCGTGTTGGACGCGATGGACGTCTACTACGCGACCACCCACGCCAACGTCCACCGCGGTGTCTACGCCATCGCCGAGGAGGCGACACGCCAGCTCGAGGCGGCGCGGGCGAGCCTCGGTCGCTTCATCGGAGCCCCGCACCCGCACCGTGAGGTCGTCTTCACGAAGAACGCGACCGAGGCGATCAACCTCGTCGCCTACGCCTGGGGACGTCAGAACCTGCGCTCCGGCGATGTCGTCGTTTTGAGCGAGATCGAGCACCACGCCAATCTCGTGCCCTGGCTGATGCTGAAAGACGAGCTCGGGATCGAGCTTCGGTTCATCCCGCTCGGCGCGGACTTCCACCTCGATCTCTCGCAACTCGACCGGCTCACCGAAGGCGCCAAGCTCGTCGGCGTCACCGCGGCGTCGAACGTGCTCGGCACGATCGTGGACCTCGACCCGATCGTCGCCGCGGCGCGCGCCGCCGGCGCGGTCGTGCTTGTCGACGGGGCACAGCTCGCACCGCACCGACCCGTGGACGTGGCCGCGATGGGAGCTGATTTCTTCGCTCTGACGGGCCACAAGATGCTCGGTCCGACCGGGATCGGGGCGCTCTGGGCCCGGACGGAGCTGCTCGAGGCGATGGCGCCGTTCCTCGGCGGTGGCGAGATGATCCGCGATGTCACGCTCGACGGCTTCACGACGAACGAGCTCCCGTGGAAGTTCGAGGCCGGCACGCCGCCGATCGCCGAGGCGATCGGGCTCGGCGCCGCCGTCGCTTACCTCGAAGGTGTCGGGCTCGACCGCATCGGCGCGCATGAGACCGCGCTCGTCAACTACGCGCTCGGACGACTCGCCGCGGCCTACGACGTGATCCGCGTCTTCGGACCGGCGCCGGATCCGGTCCGCCGTTCCGGCGTGATCTCGTTCGCCTTCGGCGAGGTGCACCCCCACGACGTCGCGCAGGTGCTCGACCAGTCAGGTGTGTGCGTCCGCGCGGGCCATCACTGCGCCAAGCCCCTCATGCGGGTCCTCGGAGTCTCGGCGACGACGCGGGCGTCGCTGTACCTCTACAACGACGAGTCCGACATCGACGCCCTCGTCGACGGGCTCGGCGCGGTGCAAAAGCTGTTCTCCTGAGATCTCTACGGCCCCAGCTGGAACGGGGAACGGAAAGGCGGGTACGGGCGCGACGAAGATGAATGAACTCGAAGACCTCTACCGCGAGATCATCCTCGACCATTACCGTTCGCCGCGTAATCGCGGCGAACTGCCTGTCCCTCCCGCACACCGCGTCGAGGGTTTCAATCCGCTGTGTGGCGACGAGATCGTGATCTATCTCGAAGTGCGCGACGGAGTTCTGGCCGATCTCCGAATCGACGGGCGGGGTTGCTCGATCAGCCAGTCCTCGGCCTCGATGATGTCGGCCGCGGTCAAGGGTCGCCCCCTCGACGACGTGCGCGGCCTCGTGCGGTCGTTTAAGTCGATGATGGCGATCGACGGCTCGCTCTCCGAGGAGGACAGCTCCCCGACCGAGCCGGTCGATCCCGCCACCCTCGGCGAGCTCGGCGCCCTCCAGGGCGTCGTGAAGTTCCCGGTCCGCATCAAGTGCGCGACGCTCGCCTGGAACGCGCTCGTCCAGGGCCTCGACGAGGTCGCTGCCGGTCTGGTGACCGAGGCCTGACGCTCAGACGAGGGGGTCGAGGTCCTCTCTGAGCCCGAAAAGCCCCAGCGCGCCTTCGAGTCCCGTGATCTCGATGTCGTCGCGACGGCGAGCCAGCCACGCCTCCCGCGAGAGCCGGAGGCACTGCAAGCGGTCGCGTTCGGTGCCGCGCAGCGCGAGCTCTCCGCCGTTCGGGACGTAACCGACCTTCTCCGAGACGCGAATCGACGGGAGGTTCCAGTCGAACGCCGCCGAATGCGCCTCGAGCGCGCCGAGGCCTCGAAACGCCAATTCGACGACGGCGGCTCGCATCTCGGTGCCGATGCCGCGTCCCTGGGCGCGCCGCACGAGCCAGGAACCGGTCGTGACCGAGCGAAGCGTGACGAAGTTCTTCGCCACGAGGTCCTGCACCCCGACGGGCTGGCCGTCGACGACGACCGCGAGCGAGAGCCACCAATCGTCGACCGACCAGCTCGCCCGCTTCGACCACCACCATTGCAGTGACTCCCGTTCCCGCCGGGGCGACTCGACCTCGGTCCAGGCGACGCGGAAGGGCTGGCGGCCTGGTTCGTGGATCCCTTCCGAGGGAATCGTCGCCAGGACGGCGAGGTCCTCGTCGCTCGGGTAGCGAAGCGCGAGGCGGGGGGTCCGCACGACGATCTCGTGGAGCGGCCAGAGGTCCGCCAAGGGGTGTCCGGAGGTCATGCCCGATGATCCCACGACGGGAACGGGTCTAGTCCTTGTCGACGACGAGTCCCGCGAGATCCGGTTCGAGCACGACCGCACGTCCCGCGACGCGGAGATCGGCGAGCGCCACCTCTCCGGCCTCCCGCACTCGGGTCGCGGCCGTCCTCGAGGTGCAGATCCCGAGCAGGCTCGTGCCGGCTCCGGACCAGCAGACGGTCGTCGCGCCCCCGGCGACGAGGCGCTCGAGCAGCTCGGGCGCCTCCGGGAACAACACCGAGCGCGCCCGCTGGTGGAGACGGTCCTCGCCCGCGGCCGCGACGAGCTGCGTCGCGTCGGCGAGACCGCCCAGGAGCAGGCCGAGACGACCGAGGTTCACGACCGCATCGGCGAAGGGAACATTCGGCGGCAACACCGCCCGGGCCTCTTCGGTCGCGAGCACGCGCTCGGGAATTACGACGACGAAGGCGAGCGACGGGTCGAGTCGCAACCGGCAGGCGACCGGACGTCCGCCCACGAAGGTCGCGGCGACCAGTCCGCCGAGGACCGCGGCGGCGGCGTTCTCGGCGTGGCCGTCGAAACCGGCCGCGACCGCGAGCGGGTTCTCCGACCCCGCGGCGGCCGCCGCGGCGGCCGCGAGCGCGGCGGAGGAACCAAGACCCCGTCCGACGGGGATGGCCGAGCGCACGGTGATCGCGAGGTGATCGTGGCCGACGACCGCCGTCGCGACCCGGACGGCGAGGTGCGAGGCGTCCTGGGGAAGGTCGGCACCTTCGCCCTCGGAACGGATCTCGAGACGTGCCGCCGGTGTGATCTCGACCTCGACGGCGAGCGTCAACGCGAGCGCGATCGCATCAAAGCCCGGTCCGAGGTTCGCCGAGGAAGCAGGGGCCCGCGCGCGCATCGTGGCGTCAGCTTGTCCGCCCGACGCGCCGTGCGCACGTCCGCGGACCGGCGTTCGCCGACGGGGTCGATCCCCGACAGGTCCCGGCGCTGGCGGCCCCCGTCACCGAAGAATCGCTGCGCCGGGGAACGGCGTTCGTCGTGGGGCGCACCCTCAGCGCGGGATCTCTTCGTACTCGTCGAGGGTCAAAAGGACCGTCCGGGCTTTCGATCCTTCCGACGGTCCGACGATTCCCCGCCGTTCGAGCAGGTCCATCAAGCGTCCGGCGCGGGCGAAGCCGACACGCAGCTTGCGCTGCAACATTGACGTCGAGCCGAGCTGGGACCGGACGACGAGATCCATCGCCTGACGGAGCAGCTCGTCATCGTCGTCCTCGCCGAACAAGCCACCGTTCGACCGGTCGTCCTCGTCGCCGACGATGCCGGCGACGTAGAGCGGGTCGCTCTGGCGCCGCCAGTGGGCGACGATGCTGTGCACCTCCTCCTCGGAGACCCACGGGCCTTGGATCCGGCGCGGGATGCTCGACGAGGCGGTGAGGAGCAGGAGGTCACCGCGACCGATGAGCCGCTCGGCGCCCGACTGGTCGAGGATCACGCGCGAGTCGGCGAGCGACGACACCGAGAAGGCGAGGCGAGACGGGATGTTCGCCTTGATCACCCCGGTGATGACGTCGACCGACGGGCGTTGGGTCGCGATGACGAGATGGATGCCGACCGCGCGGGCCATCTGGGCGATGCGGCAGATCGACTCCTCGACGTCCCGGGCCGCAACCATCATGAGGTCGTTCAGCTCGTCGACGACGAGAAGGACGAACGGCAGTCGCTGGTACCGCGTCCGCTCGAGGCCGTCGGAGATCTCGGCGTCGTCCACCGCGGCATCGTGTGGGACGATCGGCCCGTCGAAGGGGCCTTCCGCGAGGTCGCCGCGGTCGACCGCGGCGTTGTAGCCCGTGATGTCGCGCATCCCGACCTCGGCGAGGAGGTCGTAGCGACGTTCCATCTCCGTGACGGTCCATGCCAGCGCGTTCGCGGCGCGCTTCGGATTGACGACCACCTCGGTGAGCAAGTGCGGGAGACCGTTGTAGTGACCGAGCTCGACGCGCTTCGGGTCGACGAGGATCAACCGGACCTGCTCGGGCGTCGATCGCATCAATATCGACGTGACGACGGAGTTGATGCAGGAGGACTTGCCCGAACCGGTGGCCCCCGCGATGAGGAGGTGCGGCATCTCGGCGAGGTTCACCATCACCGGGCGGCCGGCGATGTCGCGTCCCAGACCCACCTCGAGCGGGTGCAGCGCCCGGTGGGCTTCCGGTGTCGACAGGACGTCGCCGAGCGTGACAAGACGGCGGTCGTGGTTCGGAACCTCGACGCCGATCGCCGAACGGCCCGGGATGGGGGCGAGGATGCGGACGTCGGGAGAGGCCATCACGTAGGCGATGTCCTTGGAAAGGCTCGTCACCTGCGCGACCTTGACGCCGGGAGCGAGCTCGAGCTCGAAACGTGTCACCGTGGGGCCGACCGTGAAGCCCGTCACCCGCGTCGCCACACCGTGGGACGACAGCGCGCCTTCGAGGAGTTTGCCGCGCTCTTCGACCCCCTGCCGATCGGTCCCGAGCTCCTTCGACCGCCTCAGCAGACGCTCCGGGGGGAGTTTCCAGTTGCTCGGTGCCGGGACGACACCGAGCCCGAGCTGCTCGACGACGGTGCTCGGGGGGAGGAAGTCGGCGGCAGGAAGCGGCGAGATTCCGTGCGGGGCCGTGGCGACACTTCCCTCGTCGACCAGGGCGTGATTCCCGCCGCGCTGGCCGTTGCGCCGGCCCGCTCTCGTCTGTGCCACCAACGACCCCAGCCCGGAGGTTGGATCAGCCTCGATCGCGTCGTCGGCGTTGAGGGCCCAGTCGATGAGGGCCGGTTCCGTCGCGGGCGCCGTCTCGGCGACGGTCTCAGGCTCCTCAGACGGGCGGTCGGTGGAGAAACGGGCCGCCGCCCGTCGCGCCGCGCCGAGGGCGTGCCCGACGCCGAGCACCCCCTGGCGCACCGAGCGCGCGCAGCAGGCGCAGGCAGCGACGAAGGCGATCGCCCCGAGGACGATGCCCGCGCCGGCCGTACCGATGACGTCGCGCAGCCCGCCGCCGATCGCGGCGCCCGTGAAGCCGCCCGCGCCACCGAGGATCCTCGCCGTGGCGCTCGCGGCCGGATGCCCACCGGCGAGATCGCCGAGGCCCGCGGACGACAGCGCCAGGACGACGAGCGCTACCAGCGCGCCGGGCGCGCCGCGCCGGGCCCGACCGGAGACGAGCGTCCAGCCGACGACGAGGAAGCTGAGCGGCAGTACGTCGAGGCCCCACCCGAGGACGGCTGCGCCATCGCGACGGACGTAGATCCCGGCCCGGCCGAGGAGGTTGAAATGGACCGCCAACACCGCGAGGGCGCCGACGACGAGGAGCAGCCAGCCCCAGATTTCGTCGGGTTCGCGCGCGATCTCGTCAGCCGCCGGGCCCCGGCGGGCCGCGGCGCCACGTGAATGCGCGCCGCCCCGGACGTTGCCGCCGTGCCCCCGCGTCATCACGGTTGCGGCCCGTCTCGTCGCCGTCCGCCTGGGGCGCGACGTCGTCGCTGACGATCCCTTTGCTGCAGCCACAGTACGAACAACGCTAACACCAGCAACGATTCCAAGCGCGCTGCGCCGCGGGCTGTCGCGAGGTCGTCAGCGGTACGCGGCCTCGGGATAGGTCAGGCCAATCTGGCGACGACACTCGTCGAGGATCCTCATGATGGCGATCGAGTCGTCGAGCGGGACTAGCGGGCTCTCGCCAAGGCCGGATCGCAGACAGCGCACCACCTCGGCGATCTCGTGGACGTAGCCAAGTCCCTCGGCGGGCGGCGTCAGGCGACGCGGCGGTCGGTTCGGCGCGACCACGTTGAGAGCGCCGATCTCGTGGAAGGGCGCGGTGATCTCGACCCGGCCCTCGGTCCCGGCGAACACCGCCGACGTGTCGATCTCCGACTCGAGCGACCCCGCGAGCGCCGCCGTCGCCCCCGCCGGCCAGGACATCGCCACGACGACACTGCGGTCGACACCGCCTTCGAGACGGGCGAGGGCGCGAATCTCGACCGGCGGACCGAGCGTCGCGAAGGCGAGCGTGATCGGGTAGACGCCGACGTCCAAAAGGGCCCCGCCGGCCTGGTTCGGGTCGACCAACCGCCGGGAGTGCTCCTCGGTCACCGCGAAGCCGAGCGCGGCCCGCAGGTGGCGGACCTCGCCGATCTCGCCGGACGAGAGCACCCGGACGAGCTCCGCGAAGCCGGGCCGGCAACGCATCCACATCGCCTCCATGAAAAAGACGTCGGCGGCACGCGCCGCCCGCACGAGCTCCTCGGTCTGGGAGGCGTCGACCGTGAGCGGCTTCTCGCAGAGAACCGCCCGGCCGACTTCGAGGCAGTGCCGCACGGCCGGATAGTGGGCGTTGTGGCTTGCGCCGACGTAGACGACGTCGACGCCGTCGTCTTCAATGAGTTCGGCGTAGGACCCGTGGACCCTGGGGATCCCGTGCGCCTCGGCGAAACGACGGGCCGACTCCTCGGTCCGGGAACCGACGGCGACGACCTCGCAGTCGGGGGTGAGGCGGATCTCGTCGACCAACATCGTCGAGATCTGGCCCGTGGCGAGGATCCCCCAGCGCACGGGACGGTCGGATGGCAGCGGTGCAGGCACGGGCAGACTAGCGGCGGACGGCTGGCAGGGATCGGATCCGACCACCGTAGCGAGGGACACACCTCCCCGCTGCCAGTCGCTTCTCCGGTCTCGGATCCCGTCGAGCTGGGCGCGGGCCGCGCTGCGACGGCCCGAAATCGGTCGGTTGGGTCGTCAGTCCCTTCAAATCCGCTTCTTGATCTGCTCTACTGGCGGTGTGCTCGACTTCGGTTCAGGAGTCGCCTTCTCGCTCGCGCTCCTGACCGGCGCGTTCCTCTTCCTCACGAGCGCCTGGGCACGGCCGAGGTCGGCGCAGCTCGCGTCCGAGCATCTTCCGGCCCCGGCCTGGGCGGGGTCGGCGCAACCGGGCTGCTCCCATCCGGCGACGCGGCTACCCCCACTCCCGGTTCGGCGGGCGCGGGTCCGCGACGCCAGTCGCCGCCGGCCCGGGGCACCGGGGTGCAGGCACGACTTTGGGCGACAACTTGGGGACCAGATTGACATGAAATGCGTTCATCTTGTCTTCAGATTCCTTCTTCGGTAACCTCAGCACTATGCATGAGCCCCGTGGGTCACTTGTTCACCAGGAGGTTCCGGACCTCGCCCCGGCGATCTACCGGCAGCGCCTGGTCATCGAGGGCCGCCCGGCCGCGCCCATCGACGACGTCGCGATCCGCCGCTACCTCTGCGAGCTCTCCGACGTCTGCCGGATGCACCGCCTGATCGAACCCGTCACCCACCGTTCGAACGCCTTCGGCTGGGCCGGCTGGGTCCACTGGGAGTCTTCGGGCGCGCACTTCTACGCCTGGGAGCACCCCGCCCTGTTCTTCAGCGTCGACATCTACACCTGCGCGCCCTTCGACGCCGATGCGGTCGTCGAGTACACGAAGACGTTCTTCGCCGCCGGCGAGATCGTCGCCCGGGAGTTCTGAGCCCCGATGACCCGGCCGTGACCAGCGTCGAGGCTGACAGATCGGACCTCGAGCGCCTCGCCCGGTCGGTCATCGGTGAAGGCACCACCGAACCGTTCGGCGCCTACGTCTTTCTGCCCGACGACCCGGCAGCCGAGCTCGGCCGGCAGGTCGAGCGGAGGGTGTTCCTCGAGGCGTTCGGCAACACCGCCGAACTGCTCGACACCGAATACGGACCGTACGACGCGACGAGCCTGTTCTTCACCATCCTCGACCACCGCCGCCTTTGTCCAGCGGGCATGATCCGGATGATCGTGCCGACGGACGGCGGACCGGGGCTGAAGACGCTGAACGACATCGGCCCGATCTGGAACGAGTCGGCGGAATCGCTCCTCAGCCGCAGCGGGATCAGGCTTTCACCCGCCCGGACGTGGGACATCGCGACGCTCGCCGTCGACCCGGAGTACCGCAGCGCCGCGGCGACCGGGCTCGTCGCCCTCGGCCTGTACCAGTCGATCGCGCGCACCGGCGAAGCGCTCGGCGTCGAATGGGCGGTCGCGATCCTCGACCGCGCCGTGTATCGCATGTCCAAGGCGCGTTTCCACCAGCCGTTCTTCGCCCTGGCCGACGGCCGTCCCTACCTCGGATCACGCGACAGCCTGCCGATCTACTTCTGCGTCTCCGACTGGCGACGGCGGCTCGCGATCGCGGACCCGTCGATGCACGGAATCATCTACGAAGGAGTCGGCATCGAACCGGCCCTCCGGCCCTTGGATCTCGCCCAGGCAACGGCGCTCGTGAGCCAGATCTATTCGGCACCGGAATTCAGGCTGACGGGCGCCGCGACGTCTGGTCCTTTGCGGGTTGCAGCTTCGAAGACAGCTGAACCGGAACAACCGGCTGTTTTTCCTCCGTCGCGCCGTAGGGCTGCGACCGGGTGAGGAGTCCGATGACGTCGATCAACTGGTCGGCGCGGACCGGGCGGGCGTAGAAGTAGCCCTGGGCCACTTTGCAACCGAGATTCGCCAGGTTCCGAGCCTGTTCGGCCGTCTCGACACCCTCGACGATCGTCTGGATCCCCAACGCCTGGCTCATCGCGATGATCGCCGCGACGAGAGACCCCGACGGCGCCGCCTCGGCGCCGTTCATGTCGGCGACAAAGCTCTGGTCGATCTTCAAGATGTTGACGGGAAGGCGTTGCAGGTAGGCAAGCGAGGAGTACTTCGTCCCGAAGTCGTCGACGGCGATGAGGACACCGAGTCGACGCAACGCCGTCAACGCTGCGATTGAAACCTCCGGATCGTCCATCATCTCGGACTCGGTGAGCTCAAGCGTGAGAGCCGAACCCGGGATGCCGTGCACGGCGAGGGAGCGCCCGACGCGCTGCACGAGCAACTCGTCTTTCAGCTGGAGAGCGGAGAGGTTGACCGCCACCGTGAGGTGCTCGAGGCCGGGCACGGCGCGACACACCGTCAGTTGACGCAGCGCGTCGTCGAGCACCCAGCTGCCGATCTCGCAGATGAGATCGTTCTCCTCCGCGAGCGGCACGAAGCGCTTCGGAAGCAGCACACCGAGATTCGGGTGCGCCCAACGGACGAGGGCTTCGAAGCCGAGGACCTCGTTGCGGTTCATTCTCACGATCGGTTGGAACACCAGGTGGAGCTGGCGGTGCTCGACGGCGCGGCGCAGGTCCCGTTCCATCTCGACGCGTTCGGTGAGATGCTGCCGCATCGTGTTGTCGTAAACGGCGACGGCGTCGCGACCGGCCTCCTTCGCCTGGTGCATCGCCGTGTCGGCGTCCCGGAGGAGAACCTCGGGGTCGAACGAGTAGTCGGGAGTGACGAAGGCGATACCGATGCTCGCCGTGACAAAGAACTCCGACCCGGCGATGAGGAATGGCGCGCGCAGACTCGCGCGCAGCCTGTTCGCGAAGGCGCGCGCTTCGGAGATGCCGACGCTCCCGCCGAGGACGACGACGAACTCGTCGCTCCCGATCCGGCTGACGAGATCGCCGGCGCGGGTGTTCTCGCAGAGGCGCCGCGCCACCTGGATGAGGAACTCGTCGCCGTGAGTCGGGCCGAGGGTGTCGTTGATGAGCTTGAACCGGTCGAGGTCAAAAAAGAGCAAGCCGACGGGGGCTCGGTTCGGCGCAGATTTCTTCACCATTCGCCGAAGGTGCAGCTCCATCGAGTGGCGGTTCGGAAGCCCGGTGAGCTCGTCGTGCAACGACTGGTGGAGGAGCCGTGCTTCCGAGAGCTCGGCGGATCGCACCGCCTGGACGATCTGCAGGATCCCAGTCGTCGTCAGGGCGACAATGGTCGCGAAGAGCGCCAGCCGTTCGCTGGTCACGTAGTGTCGCTGCTGCAGAACGAGGATCGCGGGAACGAAGAAGGCGACACCGACGAGCGCGATCCGCCCGGGGGTCCAGCGGGGACTGGGTTCGCTGGCGCGCTCGGTGAGGTTGCGCATCGAGGGATCGAGTGCACACGACGCCGCGCCGGCGAAGGCAATCACGTAGGGCAGATCGAGAAGGTTGCCCGGAACGTTGAGAAGGCGGATGTCAGCGAACAAATAGACCGCATCGCCGACGAACATCGACAACAGCGCGGCGATGAGGAAGCGCTCCGCTGTGGAGTGCTGGCTGCCCGTGCCGAAGGCGATCTGCAGCATGATGACGAGCATGAACAGCGACACGGCCGGGTAGCAGGTGATGATCAGCTTCACGTCCATCGGCACGCCCCGACGCGAGAGCACCGGTTCGATCACGTAGACCAGCGAGCAGGCGAGGACCGCCAGCGACGCGATGACGCCGTCGTAGATGATGCCAAGGCGGTGGTGCATCGATCCGGTACGGGCCCGGATCATCCCGATGAGCGCGGCCCCCAGGAGCGCGTACCCCGGCAGGACGATGAGATCCGGGATGAGCGAACGGTGGACCGTAAGGACACCGAGCGTGTGCAGCTCGTCGCGCGCGCCGCCGCCGACGACGAAGAGGATGAACGCACCGAGCGCCATCCACCACAGCGCCCGACGTTCCGGCCGATAGTGGTGGATCCCGAATACGTAAGCGCCAATCGTGCCGAAGGAGGCGAGACCGACAGCAATCTCGGTGGATGGTTTGTAGAGCGTCAGAGCGATCAGCGCGGCCCAGACGCCCGCCACAACGAGGTGCCGGCGCGTGCGGCTGGAGGCTCCGGCGCCCGGTGACGAACTATCGGTCCCCGGCGAGTTCTCGCGCCGGGTCACAACCCCCACGGGCACAATCACCTCCTCCTTTTTTCCCTCCCTTGCCTAACGTCATCTCCGTCGCTGTTCTGAAGGATCCGCATCCGGACTACTTGTAAAGGCTTGACCGCCACTTCGAGCGCTGCGCTCACCACGATCTGTGAGTATTGGCACAAAGATTCAACCTCCGGGCAAGCGGGAGGCCCAGCCCAGGGCCCTCGATTGGCGCCGCCATTGGTGATCCCCAGCTGCCACGCGGAAAACTGAAATCATTTCTCCTGTCCAGCCGCCGAGGAGCGAACAATTTCGTTGTCGACGTGCTATCCCGCGATGAATGCAGGAAAACCTTCGCTTTCGGTCAGCCCCCGATTATGTAAATTGCGGCACTCCGTGGTTGCAGTGTTACCGAGAGTGATGTCCGAAAAAAGATCAAAAATTGGGTCTATCGCTGACACCTAAGAGTTGTATATGATGCAAATGTGCTAGGAGTAGCCACTGAAACTGCTGGGGCACGAATTAGCTATATGCCACACCGCGTGCCCAAGCGGCCGCGCTCAGCGGTGGGCGCCTCTCGCCGGCTGGGGGGAAAGTGACGACCGAGCGCGCCGACGCGGTGGTGCCAGCCGAGGCCGTCGCCGGGCGCTTCTTCTACACGGACCCGTCCTACGCCCGCCTGTGGGAGCGGTTCTGGACTGACCGCGACGAGATCACCCGCAACGACCTGCTGCTCGCCTATGAACCACTGATCCTCGTCGTCATCGGTCAACTCCCCGGGTCGGTGCGTACGTACTGGGATCGGGACGACCTCGCGAGCTTCGGCATCCTCGGGCTCGTCGCGGCGATCGACCGCTTCGATCCCTCGTCTCCCGTCAACCGCTTCGCCTGCTACGCCGCACTGTGCATCCGGGGCGCCATCTACGACGAGCTGCGCCGGCTCGACTGGCTTCCCCGCTCGGTGCGCAAGCGCGTCACCGAGTACCAAGCGACCGCAGACGAGCTCTGCCTCCGACTCGGGCGCGAGCCAGGCTCCTCCGAGGTCCTCGACACGATGGGTGTCGCCGGCGCGGCCCGTCAGGCGGTCCTCTCCGGCGTCCAGTCGTCCCAGATGCTCCACCTCGATCGTGTCGTCGAGGTCGAGGGATCAGACGGCGCCATCCGGCTCGCCGACGTCCTGCCGGCGGAGGACGGCGCTGACCCCCAGGCCGTCGTCGTCGAGTCCGAACAGGTCGCCACGCTCCGACGCGCGCTCGACGACCTGCCGGAGCGCCAGCGCCGTGTCATCACGCTCCACCTGTTTGAGGGATTCACCCTCGAACAGATCGGCGTGCAGCTCGGTGTCAGCGCCTCACGCGTCTGCCAGATCGAGGCGGCCGCGCTCCGCTCGCTGCGCGAACTGCTCGGGCATTTCGCCGACGAGATCCTGCCCGCCGGCACCGGCTAGCGCGCCTCGGGTCCCCGGCTCAGGCTTCCATCACAACGGGCACGATCATCGGCCGGCGTTTCGTGCGCTCGCTCACGATCTTGCCGACGGCGCGGCGCGCGGCGCGCCGGAGCGCGTCGGCCTCCCGCGAACCGCTCTCGACGACCTCGCCGACAGCCTTCACGACGGCGGTCCGGGCGTCGTCGATCAGCTCCTCGGCCTCGGTGGCGTGCACCCATCCCCGGGTGATGATCTCCGGCCCCGTGATGATCTCGCCGGACCGGCTGTCGACGGTGAGAACGACGACGACGACGCCCTCCTCCGCCAGCACCCGTCGGTCGCGCAGCACCCCCATGCCGACGTCGCCGACCACCCCGTCGACGAAGAGGTAGCCCGCCGGCACCTCGCCGTCGAAGTCGATTCCTTCGTCGGTGAGCCGCACGGCGTCGCCGTCCTCGCAGAGCAGGACCCCGTGCTCGTCGACACCCATCTCGATCGCGAGGCGCGCGTGGCGCAACAGGTGCCGGTACTCCCCGTGCACGGGAATGAAGCACTTCGGACGGGCGACGTTGATGAGCGTCGCCAGCTCGCCCTGCCTGCCGTGCCCGCTCTCGTGGACGTGGGCGATACCGGAGTGAATGATGTTGGCACCCCGGCGCGCCAGTCCGTCGATCACCTTGGCGACCGCCCACTCGTTGCCCGGGATGGCGTGGCTCGAGAGCACGACGATGTCCCCGTCGGTAACGGCGAGCCGTCGGTTCTCGCCCGCCGCGAGGAGCTGGAGCGCCGACATCGGTTCGCCCTGGGAACCCGTCGAGATGATGCAGACCTCGCCGGGCAGAAGATCGTCGACATTGTCCACGTCGACGAGCGCGCCCTGCGGGATCGTCAGCAGTCCGAGCTCGCGAGCCAGCGCGACGTTGCGCAGCATCGACCGACCGAGCAGGGCGATCTTGCGCCCGTTGGCGACCGCGGCGTCGCTGAGCTGTTGAATCCGGTGGATGTGACTCGCGAAGCAGGCGACGATCACCCGGCGTTCTGGGTGCTCGATGAAGATCTGGCGCAGCGTCTCGCCGACCGTGCGCTCGCTGCGCGTGAACCCCGGCTCCTCGGCGTTCGTCGAATCGGAGAGCAACAGTCGGATCCCGACTGCATCGGCGAGGGCGCCGATGCGCGCGAGATCGGTCCGGCGCCCGTCGACGGGCGTGAGGTCGAGCTTGAAGTCCCCCGAGTGCAGCACGACGCCCTGCGGCGTGTGAAAGGCGACTGCGAAGCCCTCCGGCACCGAGTGGGTGACCGGGATGAACTCGACGTCGAACGGCCCGATCCGCCGTCTCTCGCCGTCGGCGACGGCGATGAGCTCGGAGCGCCCGGCCGAACCGGAGTCTTCGAGACGCGACCTGGCGAGGCCGAGGCTGAGGGACGATCCGAAGACCTTGGTCTCGATGTCCCGCAGCAAGAATCCGAGCCCGCCGACGTGGTCCTCGTGACCGTGCGTGAGCACGACGCCCTCGATGTGTCTGGCGTTGTCTTGCAGGTAGGAGAAGTTGGGCAGAACGAGGTCGACACCCGGCATCTCCGGGTCGGGGAACATGACCCCGCAGTCGAGAACGATGATCCGGCCTTCGTACTCGATGGCCGCACAGTTCCGCCCGATCTCCCCGAGGCCGCCGAGGAAGACCAGCCGGACATCCTCAGCCACCGGCGCCCCTGGCGTGGCGCCAGGCGTCGAGCTCGGCGAGCACGGTCCGGGCGCGCTCCTCAAGGCCCGCCGGCGTCGGGCCCATCGGCAACCGGCACTCGCCGGCGGGCAGGCCGAGGACGCGCAGCACCGCCTTCAAGGGCACCGGGTTCGGGGCCTCGTCGCCCGACTCGAATACAAAGCTGGCGATGAGCGCCCGGGCGATCTGCAAAGAGCCCCTCACGTCCCCGGACCGGAACCGCTCGATCATCTCGCCGCACTCGACACCGCACCAGTGCGTCGCCACTCCGATCATTCCGACGGCTCCGACGGAAAGGAGCGGCAGGGTCATGAGGTCGTCGCCCGAGTAGCACTCGAAGTCAGCCGGCGCCCGCGCCAGGAGTCGCGCCGTCGCCGGCGCGTCTCCGGCGGCGTCCTTCAAGCCGACGATGTTCTCCACCTCGGCCGCCAGGGAAAGGATCGTCTCGCTCGCGATCTTGCGCCCCGTGCGCACCGGGATGTCGTAGAGGATGACCGGCAACGGTGTCGCGGCGGCAATCGCCCGGAAGTGCTCGGCGATACCGGCTTGCGACGGACGGTTGTAGTAGGGGGCGACGGCGAGGATGCCGTCGACGCCGGACGACGTCGCGAGCTTCGTCAGTTCGATCGAGTGCCGCGTGTCGTTCGAGGTCGCCCCCGCGACCACCGGGACGTCGACCGCCGTGGAGACAGCCCGCCACAGCGCCTCTCGTTCGCCGTCCGACAGCGTCGCCACCTCGCCGGTCGACCCCGTGACGACAAGGCCTTCACTGCCGTGCGCCACGAGGTAGCGCGCGAGCGCCACCGCCCCGTCGAGGTCGAGCTCGCCCGACTCGTCGAACGGGGTCGCCATCGCCGTGACAACGGTGCCAAACCGGGGCGACTGCGACGCGGTCACGCCCCGACGCTATCGCACACCCCCGGCGAAGCCGGAGTCGCATCCCCGGCTCGCCCAAACGGCCGGACAAGAGCGTCGGCGCCCGGGCCACAAGGCCCCAGGAGCCGACGTCCGTTGCCAACGTGAGATCCGGCGGTCAGATCTCCGCCGTTTCCGCCACTTTGCGGCTGTGCCCCGGGCCGAGAAGAACGAGGATGAGCATCAACCCTTCGCGAAGAATGCCGCGAGCGCGGCATCGCCGGCGATCTGGCCTATCTGCCCGAAGGCGTAGGCGCTGAGCAACAGCCCGCGCCGCGCCTCGCCCGGGAAGCGGGTCTGTGCCTTCGTGGCCAAAGCCCTGTCGCTCGGGTGGGCGAGCGCCGGCGAACTCGCCTGCGCGTCCGTGAGTCCCTGGCCGATCCCCGTCAGATGGACGGCCAGAAATGGCCCGCCCAGGCCTCGGTCGGCGCGCCGTTCGGGAGTTGCTGGCCCGCGAACTGGTCGAGGTCAGGACCGATCTTCCGACTTGCCAGAGCGACACTCCCCTCCGGCGGGAAGAGGATCTTTCGCGCCGCGAGCTGGTCGGGCACCTGGTCGCCGAGGTAACTCCCGCCGAGGCGAGAAGCGATCCGCCGGCGATGAGCACGACCAGCACGATGACTCCGCCGAGAGTCCCGGGCCGATCAAAGGTCATCTCAGATGCAGTCCTCCAGAAACTTGCGCCCAGGTTTCCTGCGGCGAAAGGTCCACCCCCCGAGGGCACCGCCGACCGGGGCGGCACGGAACCGGAATTCAGCTCCGGCCGAGATCCGTCCGGCTTTTTGTCGAAAACTCATTCACGGTCGCGCGCCCCGTGCGCACGACCGAACCGAAGCAGGCCTTTGCGCCAGGCCTGGAACGGCCCGCACGGGATACGCCGCCGGTGGAA
>Ga0187771_10000975_pt1 | contig 18673 bp, 14 predicted proteins | sample 0116_SJ02_MP15_1_FD_133139 | JGI IMG/M metagenome (GOLD analysis project Ga0187771, IMG submission 133139) | Tropical peat soil microbial communities from peatlands in Department of Meta, Colombia - 0116_SJ02_MP15_10_MG | ecosystem: Environmental > Terrestrial > Soil > Wetlands > Peat | place...
GTTGCGGATGATATATGGATAAATGATCCCGGCAATACCAATGCAATAATCGATGACAGTGGACAGCCAGTATCATATTTCGAACTCAAAGAGGATTTTATCCCGAGAGCCACCTATCCGTTATGGATCGAAAAGGATATATATCAATTTAGATATGAAAATGTTTCGGCAAAAAGCGTCTCTCTTGTCGGGGACTTCAATAACTGGAATCCATACCTTACAGTTCTTTCCAATACAGGCGCAGGAGAATTTTCTGTCAAAGTAAGGCTCAAACCTGGAATTCATTCCTACTGCTTTGTCGTTGATGATGAGTGGAAAGCCGACCCTAACAATCTAAATCAATTCAGCGACAGAACGGGGACTATAATAAACATCATTTATGTACCTGAAAATCATAACGGAAGACTTCCTTGATTAAGAAATTTTTAAATTCACCGGGTCCCACAGCTGTTCCGCCTGAAATCCTTTCAGATATGGCACAGCCTCTAATACACCACAGGACACCGAAATTTTCGGATATTATCAAGGAAAATCACGCGATGCTAAAAAATATTTTCATGACTCAAAACCCGGTAATCACTCTGACATCGTCAGGTACCGGAGCAATGGAAGCCTCGATTTCAAATTTTCTTTCCAGAGGCAGTAAGATCCTCGTTATATCTGCCGGCAAATTCGGCGAAAGATTCGGGGAGATAGGAAGGGCCTATGGGGCTGATGTTATCGAACTTAAGGCCCCATACGGAAAAGATGTAAAAGCTGGTGAGGCTGCAGAAGTTTTCAGAAATAATCCCTTAATTGAGGCAGTATATACGGAATACAGCGAAAGTTCTACAGGAGTCGCTTTCGATATCAAGGGTTTTGCAGAATTAACCCATAATACCGAAGCAATACTTGTCGTCGATGGAATTACCGCCATAGGTGCAATGGAATTCAAAATGGATGATTGGGGTGTAGATGTTGCTATCGCCGGATCTCAGAAATCATTCATGATACCACCGGGATTGTCCTTTATTGGAGTATCAGAAAAAGCCTCCAAAAAAATGGACAAGGCAGGAATGCCCAGATTTTATTTCGATCTTAAGAAGGAAATCAAAAGCCTTGAAAATTCGACTACTGCATGGACACCGGCTATAACATTAATCATGGGCCTTAACCGGGCATTGAAAATGATGGGGAAAGAGGGCATCGAAAACATAATCCGGAGGCACCATATTATTGCTGAGATCATAAGGAGCTCTTTAAAATCTATAGGGCTTGAACTGCAAGCTGCACCTGGAGTTCGCCCTTCAGACACCCTGACTGCAGTAAAAGTCCCAGCCGGCTTAGATGGCATTAAAATCCCCGGGATAATGAGGGACAGGTACGGAGTGACAATAGCAGGCGGGCAGGATACTCTCAGGGGAAAAATCTTTAGGCTCGGACACCTTGGTTATGTTGATAAATCAGATATTTTGATTGTTCTGCAGGCTTTGGAACTGACGCTCAAGGATGTCGGTTACAAATTCGAACCCGGAAAGAGTATTTTCACAGCGCAGAAAATGATAATGGAGAATTATATCTTTTAAGGGAAGCATCACGGACGGCAAAATCAATAAATCATCAGCCTCCTTTGCGCAACAAAAAAGACAGCAGGCTTATCTCGTTTTCCATAAACCCCAGATTGATAAGTTCCTCCCTCGTCTTACCGGTTTTAAGATAATATTTGAGTTTTTCACTCCTTGTCATCTCATTTAAAGGTGTTACAAAAGGCTTTTCTGCAATGTCATTGGCAGGCGGTCCTGCTATGACTTCATCTTTAACCCGCGGTCTGGTTGTTACCTTTTTTTCTTTTACGGGAATAGCCGATTCCTTTTCCACAATTTTTTCAATAACAATAGGTCTGTTCATTCTCTCGATTCTCTCATCCATTGTAATCATTTTATCATTCGCTTTTTTAAGTATTTCCTGAAGTTCTGCGATTTTCGATTCAAGGAGCTCAATGTTACGAGCCGCAGCACCGTTGAACTCAGTAATAATGCTCTCAAGTTCCTTTTTAGAATCTTCAATAATAATACTGCCCTTAATGTTCTTAATTTTGTTACTGGTCATGAAAAAAAGAAATACGGCCATTCCGAAAACGATAAGAGATATAAATATATCCATAATTTTATAATAATACAAGCAGAAAATAATATCAAGAGCCTGGAAAGGCCGTATTATGGGAGTTATAATATCTAATTAGTTGATAAATAGGATTTAAAAAGCTAAAATCAATGAAGGAGCCGGTCTGATGATTTATCTGGATAATGCAGCTACAAGTTTTCCAAAACCAGAACGCGTCTATAATAAAATGGATGAATTTTACAGAAAATACGGGGCAAACCCGGGACGTTCCGGCCATAAAATGGCCATGACCGCTTCCCAGGCTATAGAAAATGTCCGGATAGAACTGGCCGGTTTTTTTCATTCTCCGGATCCTGAGCATGTAATATTTACATCCAACGCAACGGATGCACTTAATATGGCAATTTCAGGCCTACTGCGGCCTGGAGATGAAGTCGTTACTACAGTATTAGACCATAATTCACTATCCCGGCCTCTAAACCTCATGGCAAAAGAGAGAGGGATCAGGATAATAAGGGTCGCTCCTCGTGGCGAACAGATAGATCCTGATGAAATAAGGGGTCTTTTAACAAGAAAAACAAAAATCGTTTCACTAACTCATGCATCAAATATCACCGGATGGATACAGGATATTTCTCTTATAGGAAAAATTGTCAGGGAACATTCCGGAGCATATTTTCTTCTTGATGCAGCCCAGAGTGCGGGGATAATCCCAATCAATATGAGAGAGAGTTTAATTGATATTCTCGTAATAACCGGGCATAAAGCGCTGTTCGGTCCTATGGGGACAGGGGGACTTATCCTTTCCGAAAGGGTCGATTTACCTCCTTTCAAGGTTGGAGGCACTGGTTACGATTCGGAAAACGAATCACAGCCTGACGAATTACCATACAGGCTCGAAGCCGGAACAGAAAATCTGCCGGGCATAGTTGGTCTTGGGGAAGGTATTGAATTTATAATCGAAAGGGGTATAGACAACATTCGTGCTGAAGAAAACCGGCTTAAAAATATTTTACTGGATGGACTTCACAGTATGGATAAAATAAATATCTATACAAGTTCCGGATTTACTGCAGGACTTGGCATAATCAGCATCACTTTTGATAACATACCACCTTCGGATGCAGCGATGATTCTTGATGGAGAATTCGGCATTGAAGTACGTCCAGGTCTCCAATGCGCCCCTTATATGCATAAACATCTTGGCACCTTTCCTGAAGGCACAGTCAGACTAAGCTTAAGCTGCTTCAATACCGACAGGGAAATGGAGCAAACCATCGAAGCAGTAAAACAGTTGATTTAAGGATACCATCCCGTGCCGACGTTGCCCTTCGAATGCGTTTACTTAGCCAGGTAATATTTTATCATAAAAAGGGAAATATACATTTTAAGAGATTCAATATCAGCAACCTTTTTAAAACTTGGCTCTGTTTTCATCATATCATTAGTCTCTCTTTTGATTATATCAGCTGTTACATGTTTAATAAATCCCAGCCTGTGCTGAATTTTGGTCTTTATAATATTAATATTTTCCAGTCTGGCTTCCTGATTAATTTTACGATTCCATTTACTTTCATAATAAGCCAGCATTTCATCAAGTTTTTTAGTGCCTATGAGCTTTTGCTGAAAAGTCAGCATCTGCTCCTTAATTATTTTAACCTTCTGATTCTCCTTCTCGGATACAGGTCTGGGAACTTCATTCTTCCGGACTGTTTTTTTCTGTTTTTTCATCTTTTTTACCGTCAATATTTGAGAAAGTTTTGGCTGATTTTTCTTTTCATATAATTGATTTTCCACAGCCCTATCCATATAATTCCCGAAACCGCTTAATAATTTTAATATAAAGCCCAGAATAGGTATTTTGAAAATAAAAGGCACCCTGCTTTTAACATCTTTCAATATTTTCTCCCAACTGATTAAAAGCACCTCATCAAGACTTTTCATATGAGGGACCTCATCGTCGCGTGTCGGAGAATAAAAGAACCTGCTTATTCTTAATGAAATACCGGGATCGGTTTTACCATAAAATCTCATCAAAGAATAAAGCAATTTAGGATTCTCAACCAATTGTACCACCATTGGATCTTTTTTATGAAAATAATCATTCACAAATTTATCAAAAAGATCCGGGTTTCTGATTGAGGGATCCTTTAAAAATGCCTCTTTTTCCATATCCATTCTATCGTTGAGCAGTTTTTTCAATTCATATGCAATACTATCCAGTTTTTCAAAAAAACCGGGAAACAGATGAGATCTGTAAATATACTTCTGTTCTCCCCCTTCTTTAAAAGCAATAATCCTCGGCGGTACTTCAATATCGTCAGAAACACTATATGTATTGATAAATTCATTAACTAAATCGATATAATCCCTTTCTGTATGAAGTCTCAGATATGGATGCTTTTCACGAAGAACTAGCAACTGAGCCTTACTGAATAATATAGGATATGTTTCCATTATCTTCAGCAAAACTTCCAGGGATTTTTCGGAATGAGTTTTTTTCTGTATTTCGTCGCTTCTCAATATGGATAAATACTTGATTATCTCACTTGATTCATAAATGACAGAAGTCTTTTCATTGGTGAGAGACATATTTATAATCTCTGTTGCTATTGCAGCCCATAGATTCGGATCAGTATTTGATTTTATTAAAACATCAAATCTGCTGATGTCAGAAAGGCTACGATACTTCTGTTTCAATTTTGAAAGAAGTAGAATACCCATATCCCTGTTCCTTATCAGGTACTTACGCAGTTTATCAAAAGCAATATCCGATAGAAACGGCAGGTCTTCTGATAGTAATACAATGTCATTATTTGAAGGGAACAAAATTTTCACAAGTGGCGCTTTCTTTGACAGTTCAACAATCTTCTGTTGAGTCAATTCACGAATCGATATTACAGAGAGAACTTTGCTGGATATGCCGCTTTTCGGGATATAATTACCCATTATGAAAGGTTTTTCAGAATCCTTTTTAATAATATCATATTCATTTTTCAGCTTATTTATCATGGTATTAATTTCCTCAGGCTTCAGGGTCTGAGGATCATTAAGAATCAATGCAGAAATCTTATTGTCTCTTGCTTCCGATTTACAGTAATTTTTTTTATGAAGGTAATAATATACCTTCCTCAGAAGGGATACAATATTTTCTTCAACCTTAAGGGCATTTATATTGTTTCGTAGCCCGTATTCGTAAAGATATTTATAAAATTCCTGCAATGGAATATAAGCGGATTTATATTTATCTGAGTATTCCGCTATTGCAAAAAAAACTGCAAGCTCATTTTTATCCATAATACCGAGGTCGTTTGAAATTTCCAGTTTCTGCCTTTCATCATATGAAACCCATCCTGGAATGTCCCGGTAATTTTCCAAATCGGGAGCACTCGTTTCCATAATGACCTCTTTAAGGAACTTAATATAATCAAATTCTCTATAATTATTTTAGTGATCTTGGCAAGTAATGTCAAAGAGAATGAAAAATATTGAAACTTTTTAAGCTATAAAATATATTTAATTGATTCACAAAAAAATAAAAGGAGAAACAGATGCCGGTTCAAAAATCATATATCGAAAAAATAGCCATAAATGCAAAATCAGCTTCTTATGATATCGCTGTAAAAGGCACAAATGAAAAAAACTCACTTCTAAACCTTATTGCCGGTGAATTAAATGAAAATCATGATCTGATCATCGAAGCAAATAAAAGAGACATAGCTTATGCAAATAAAACAGGAAAAAGCAAAGCATTTATTGACAGATTAACTCTGGACCATAAGAGGATTGACTCTATGGCTAAAACAGTAAAAGACATAGCCCTGCAGCCGGATCCGATAGGCGGAGGAGACATGATCATCAAAAGGCCGAACGGCCTTAAGATCATGAAAATAAGAGTCCCTATCGGGGTTGTCGCTATCATTTACGAATCAAGGCCAAACGTGACGAGCGATATTGCGGCAATGACTCTAAAATCAGGTAATTCGGTAATTCTCAGAGGGGGGAAGGAATCAATTCATTCGAACCGTGCCATCGTAGGATTGATTCATGACGCTATTAAAAAAAGCAAATTCCCGGCAGATGCGGTGCAACTTGTGGACAAAACGGATTATAAGCTTATGACCGAACTGTTAAAGATGAATAATTATATAGATGTCATCATTCCAAGGGGCGGAGAAAATCTCATCAACTTTGTCGTTGAAAATTCCACAATCCCGATAATAAAGCATGATAAAGGCATATGTCATGTTTTTGTGGATAAAAGTGCAGATAAGATTAAAGCTGAAAAGATAACTATCAACTCCAAAGTCCAGAAACCTTCCGTATGCAATGCCGCCGAGACATTACTTATACATAAAAAATACGAACATGCCAAAAGCCTGATCCAAGCACTGCTTGACAATGGAGTGGAAGTTGTAGGAGATGCAGGAGTTCTTCAATTATTTAAACAATTGAAACCGGCAACAGAGGAAGACTGGCATACGGAATATCTCGATCTTAAGATTTCCGTCAGAATGGTGGATGATGTTGAAAAAGCTATCGAACATATCAATCACTATGGATCACACCTTTCCGACACTATTGTAAGTGAATGTTATCAAAACATACAGCTTTTTTTGGACAGAGTTGACAGCGCTGCTGTATATGCTAATGCTTCTACCAGGTTTACTGACGGCGGCGAGTTCGGGCTTGGAGCCGAGGTTGGAATTTCTACTCAGAAAATCCATGTCAGGGGTCCGATGGGTCTTGAAGGACTTACAACTGCAAAATGGATTGTTTATGGGGACGGGCAGATCAGGGAATAGTCCTTGGAGAGCTTCATGAGTTACAGTGTAGGCATTTTAGGCGGCTCCTTCAATCCGCCACATAATGCCCATATATTGCTTGGTGAATCAGCCTTTAAGTTTTTAAAAATCCAATCGCTGATTTATATGCCGACCCGAATTCCCTCACATAAAAATATCAATACGGGCTGGAATGGCCCGCTGAGATCGCTGATGATAAAAATGGCGGTTAATTATATTGTTCCAGAAGAGGCCTTTAACTTTATTAAATCAATTAAATCCTTAAAATATAAAGCTGAAAAAATAAGCCGATTTATATCAACATACAAAGATTTATACACCAGGTTTCATAGGAATGAAATTTCAGTTTCGGATTTGGAACTCAACAGAGACAATATTTCTTATACAATAGACACCATAAAACTCCTATTGGATTTAAATCCGGAATGGGATATCAGTATCATAATCGGAATGGATCAGGCACTGGTCATTGATACCTGGAAAGATTATATTGAACTTTCGTCAGTGGCCAGGATTTGCGCCGCGGACAGGGGAGGCATAAAATCCGAAGAAGTAAAAAAACGCTTTCCCTTTATTAAATATTTTCCTTTTCCTGAAATTAACATATCTTCCACAATGATCAGGGAAAAAATAAATTCAGGACAGAAAATCACAGGCCTGGTACCTTCAATAATCGAGGATTTTATCACCCTCATTCATGATGGCTCAAATTGAATTCAGACCTACCTGTATTTTTTTTCCCAATTATTTTATAATTTATCTTCTAAAGTTATATACATAGAGAGGGGCCGTAATGAATAAATACGTAATTCATGGAAAAAACAAATTATGCGGTGACGTCTTTATCAGCGGCTCCAAAAACGCATCACTGCCTATTATGGCAGCTTCCCTCCTTACCTCTGAAAAGATAATACTTCAAAATGTGCCAGACTTGATGGATACCATTACGATGAAGGAGCTTCTTACAATCCTTGGTAAAAAAATCAGCGGGGGCGGCAGCCAGGTAATAATTGAAGAAATAGACCCATCCCCATATGAAGCCCCTTATGAAATATTTAGAAAAATGAGGGCCTCAATAGCAGTTATGGGTCCGCTCATTGCCAGGAAAAGGAAAGCAAAAATTTCTTTCCCCGGAGGGTGCGCTATCGGCCCCAGACCCATTGACCTTCATATTCATGGAATGAAATCCCTCAGCGCTGATCTTCGTATCGAGCATGGCTACATCTGGGCTCAATCAAAAGAATTGATCGGTAAAAAGATAAATCTATTAGGAAATAACGGCCCAAGTGTAGGAGCTACTGAAAATGTAATGTCCGCAGCAGTACTGGCTAAGGGTGTGACAATCATCGAAGGGGCTGCCTGCGAACCTGAAGTTGAAGATCTGGCTGCTCTATTAAATGAAATGGGAGCGAAAATCAGCGGCGCAGGTACGACGACAATAGTTATTGAAGGCGTTGAGCAACTTCATGGCACCGAACATAAGATTATACCAGACCGTATTGAGACAGGAACATTTATCGCAGCAGCGGGTATTACCGGCGGAGAAATACATTTAAGAAATGTTAACGCCTCTCATATAGAAAAACCTATTGAAATATTTTCTCTTGCCGGCGTAGAGATCGAGATTCTTTCGAACGATCAAATCATAGCAAGAGGAAGATCCATAAAACCTGTTGAAGTTGACACAAGGCCTTATCCATTCTTTCCGACCGATCTGCAGGCTCAATTAATGGCCCTTCTCTGCATAAGCGAAGGCATAAGCATAATCACTGAAAAGATATTTCCCGACCGCTTTATGCATGCAGCAGAGCTGTGCCGTATGGGTGCAGATATTAAGGTCGCCGGGGCAATCGCTGTCATAAAGGGTGTAAATGATCTTTCAGGAGCATCGGTTATGGCGTCAGACCTCAGGGCCGGTGCCGGGCTGGTAGTAGGCGCTCTTTGTGCTCATGGACAAAGCGAAATATTAAGGATATACCATCTCGACAGGGGATATGAAAGACTCGAAGAAAAGCTCAGGAACCTGGGAGCGGATATTCAAAGAATACCACAATAAATTCAAGGTCTATTTAGCATGAGCAAAAATATGATAGGCGCAAAAACTACCTATTACTAAAAATAAAGATAATGTTATTACAGGCGGAATTTCATCACTGAAAGGATTGCCAATTACAGCCTGCTGAAGTGTTAATAATCCGGTGATTACTAAAAATATAATTGAAATTATTTTCGGTGCCCTTTTCATGCCTATTCTTATATACCACCCTGCTTGAATATTGAAGTCAGTTTCTGCCTGTCATACAGGTCTACAGGCCTGTTCTCGGAATATCTCATGGCCTGGGGTGTAAATTTACCCGTTGTAATATAAATAGCCCTTATGCCATGAACAAGTTTGAGATTTTCGACCATTTTCGCTATCTGATCTTCATTTACATCTTCATTATCTCTTGAAATTCTTATAAGTACCTTACCGCCCCTGACATCACGGAATTTCATGCTCCTTTCCATACCTACGATCTCAAGGTGATCATCATCTATCATTGAACTCTCAAGAGTTTCATACCCCATTGATTTCAGGAAATTCTGAGTGATGATCTCAAATGTGGTCGGTGTGGACGTTAAAAGGTCTTTCAATTTATCATCCACCCTGAGGTCCTCGTATTCTGCAAGTTTAGCCTGCACCTCCTGATAATTGGGTCTCAGCTGAGCGACTTTTTCCCACTGTTCAACCGCTTCTACAAGCCGGCGTTCCTTTTCATAAGTCATGCCCAGGGTATATCGAATAGCTATGGTCGTGTTGTTTTCCTCAGTGGAATATTTTAAGGCCCTTTCAAAATCAGCCTTAGCTCCCTCAAGTTCTCCGACTTCAAGCTTGCATATGCCTTTTTGATATATAGCCTTTATTTTAAGCTGGTTATCCTTTGTCTGTTCGGCTATGTCAAGTTCCTGAACAGCCTTCCCGTATGTATTCATGGCTTTCAAAATAATTCCTATGTAATAATGAGCTTCCGGATTTTTAGGATCAAGCCTCACACAATTTGTAAATGCATTCAGAGCTTCATTAGTACGGCTCATCTCATAATATATTTTACCTGTAAGAAAAAAAACATCAGAAGAGCTCTTACCTGATTTTAAAGCCTTATCAAGATAGGCCAGCGCCTGCTCTTTCATCCCTCTATCATAAAATATGCTGCCTATCTGGAAAAGATATTCAAAATTATGAGGCTCAAGTTTAGTGAGTATGACAAACTCTTTCTGTGCTTCCTCCAGCTGGCCGAATTTCATATAAATATCAGCAAGCCGCTTCCTGATTATCTTTTCTGTTGAAGAACCATTATAATGACCTGTCGTTATAACAAGTTTATATTCTACCATTGCCATTTCATTATTATTTGTAAAATAATAAGCTTCTGCCAGATAAAGATGAGCAAGTGGATTTCTATCATCCTTTTTCATAAGTGCGTTCAAGGAGTTTATTGCCTGCTCATATTTACCAGCTTCCAGGAGGGCTTTAACGGAATCAAGCTTGTGAGGACCTATCAAGTTCTGGAATAAATAAAGGATACCAAGGCTCACCACAATCAATATAAGTGTTATGATTATTAAACTTTCAAACATTCATTGCTTCCCCTAAGATCTTTTGCCGATATATTTTATAATTGAGATAAATAATTATCAACAGTTGATATATTTTTATAACCTGGGAATTTACTTTTTATACCCTGTAAAACCGTTTTCGCATCATCATTTTTGCTCAATTTGATATAGGATTCGGCAAGCTGAAGATCAGTATCAGGATCATCTTTTAATTTGCTGGCCTTGTCGAGGGTAATTGCAGCATTCTGATAATCTTTATTATTATAATATATCTTCCCTAATTCAGACATTGTATCATAATCCGTAGGGTTTATATCTAGGCATTTTTTATAAGCATTTATAGCCTCATCGTACAAACCGCTTTTTGAATAAGCATCACCCATGCCCTTATAAGCCGTATCCGACTTCGGGTCCAGATCCAGAGCTTTTTTAAAATATTTCAAAGCGTTATCATAGTTATCCTCTTTCAGGTTGAGATACCCGATGTTCTTAAATATTTCAGGATCATCGGGACTTAGTTGAAGAGCTTTATTGTAAGAACTTTCCGCCTGAGAATATTCCTTTAATTCAAGATAACAGTTCCCCATATTGAAATACGCAGGCGAATATGTGCTGTCTTTATTTATAACTTCAGTGTAAACCTTCAGAGCTGCCGCATAATTTTTATTCATTGCCAGCATTCTGCCGTAATTAAATGATGCAAGAACGTTATCTTTATTGATATCATTAGCTTTTTTATAAGATTCCATTGCCTCTTTAAACCTTCCCAGCTCTTCGTAGGATCCTCCGAGTTTGACATATGCACCGTCATTTCTAGGATCGATTTCCACGCTTTTTTCAAAAAATTTAACCGCTTTGGAATAATCCTTGTGAAAAGCGTAAATCTGACCAATATTGATAAGTGGTTTTACATCATCAGGGTTCTTCTTGATAGCATCCTGGAAAGACCTGAGAGCGCCGTTATCGTCCCCAAGTTTCATAAAAGTAAGGCCAAGATTAAAATATGCCTTCGCATATTCAGGGTCCAGGGATATACATTTCTGAAATTCGCTTTGAGCCTGGGCATAAATTTTTTTCATGTAGTATATCACCCCCATCAGGTAATGAGCATCGGCATCATCATAATTTCCTGCGATTGCGGCTTTTAATTCCTCCAGCGATTCATCATAAACCTGTTTGTCATAAAGAATTTTACCATTTGTATAATGTGCAACACCATTATTCGGGTCTTTCCTCAAAGCGTCTCTGCTCTTGTCAATGGCATTCTGAATATTGTTCATTTTGTAAAAAGTCAGTCCCTGGTAGGCATCAGCATCAGCATTTGAAGGATCCAGCTGACCTGCTTCCGTAAATTCATTTAAAGCTTCTTTGTAATATCCAGTATTAAGGTATTTTTTCCCCTTTTCTATATGCTGTCTGGCCTGGTCTTCCTTCGAGATTGTTTCTTTTATCTGGTTAGTGACTATAGGCTTAACCATTTTCTGGGTTTCTTTTTTCTGCCCTGTATCGATCGCTAAATTTTGTTCCTGCGCTTTTGTTATATAATTATTGATGATATTAGGCTTCTCCCTGTTTTTCTCTACGCCCTTCTGAAGCGCAAGAACCTTCTTTCTCATTTGATCTATTCTCGGATCATTGGGATCTTCCATATAGGCTTTATCAAGATTATCAAGAGCCCTCTGGTAAGCTTCATCGTTTATATATTTTTCCGCCAGAGTAATATATTTCTCTAGATTGACTTTCTTCATAATATAAAAACCGCCAACTGCGGCGGATAAAATGGCAAGACCTATCAGGCAGATCCAGACTATTGCTTTGTAATTCGATTTCTTTTTCTTAGCCGGCTCATAAGCCGGAGATTTTGACGACCTTCCTGTCCTCTTTTGATTCCTTCTTACAGGCATATAAAACTCCTACTATTTCTCTATTTCCTCAACCTGGGTATCCGAAGCTTTACCCTTATCCACAGGTTTTAACTGATCAAGAACACCCTCAATATCTATCAGAGGCTCAACATTAGGTCCTTTATTCGAGACTGTTGTCTGATTATCCTGGGGAAATAACTTATCCCTTTCAAAGTTAAACGAATCTGATTTCAATATGGCAAGAGCCTTACGTATATTTTCACTCTGGGGACCCTGGGGAGCCCTGTCCAGATAACCTTCCCATTCCTTAATTGTATCCGGTTTATCTTTAAGTTTATAATAAGCCATACCTTTGAACCAGAACGCCTGAACAAGATTCGTATTCATCAGGTAAGCCCTTGAAAGATAATCAATGGATGATTTATAATCCTTCTTTAAAAAATACACATAACCGATGTTATGAGTAATAACCGACTGGAATAGACCATCAGACGTCAATTCAAGGGAAGAATTATATTTATCAAGCGCCCTGTCATAATCTTCAATATTTGCATAAGAATTACCCAATAAAAAATAAATTTTCGGATCCTTTTCACCCTCTTCAATTGCTTTATTAAAGCTGCCGATCGCCGATAAAAATTTCATTTCGGAATAATATTTTAACCCCTTTATATAATTACCATTTGTCTCTCCGTATGACAAATTGAAAAAAAATATCATTAATATAGCTGCGGCAGAATATATAACTCTTGACATAAATTTATATTTCATCTCCTACGGCTCTCCAAATTGAAATCAGTCAAGCTTATTTTCTATATCCTTGATTTTCAGTTCAATCTCATCTATTTTTTCTGCAGGCAAATTTTCGAAATCATGGTTCATTTCAAGCAGTTCTTCAATTGCACTAATTTTTTTATTTATCTGTGATATAGCCTTATCAACATTTTCAATTTTTTTTAACCGCTGTTTATCAGAACCTGAAGTTTGTCTATTTTCATCTTCCCTTTTCCTGATCAAACTATCATAATAATTCTTCAGTTCGGCTATTTTATCATTATACTGCTGTTCAAGTCTAGCAATATTAGTTTTCAGGCTTTCTGAGGTTTCCACATTCGATAGGGGATGTCCGGTTTCATTGACAGGTTCATGGACTGATTTTTCAAGACCTTTTTCAAAATTAGAATTTTCATGAGTACCTTTAATCTGAAACTCACCATTGGAAATTAGAAAATTCAGCCTGTCAATTACTGTAGAAAGCTTTTCAAGTATATCAATCTCCCTTTTCAGAGATGCACTGTCACCGGGGATTAAACCTGCAGCGTTTGTATTCAAAATATTATCAGGTATATTAGTACGATTTTTCTGATCATAGGTAATAAAAACAGGTGAAAGTTTGTTTACAGACAAAACAGTTCCAAAATTTGTTTCTTCACCGGTTTTAAGATTGATGTTGTTGAAATAAACAGCCACAGCTGCATCAGGATCCGAGTAGATATAGTATCTGAAATGAGACTGAGGCTCTATTTTGTAAGATAATTCATTATCATTAAGTTTCTTCCAGTTCCCGATTATGAGCTTTTCCGGCTTTTGCCCATTGAGATACGGGTAAATGAACAATCCCTTTCCGAAAGAAGGAAGATCTGAATTGTACAGACCGGAAAATACGAACTGTGGCAGATTCTCAATTCCAAAAAGCCTGTCGTATTCAATTTTTTCCCTGTCAGATATATAAAGGGCGGGTTTTCTAATATTTTCACCATAAACCGTGTCAAAGAGAAATTTAGCCCCCACTGAAGAATTATTTGTTCCGTCATTTCTCAAGTGAATTAAGCAGACAATCGAATTATTACTTAAATTTTCAAGATTTGTAATTAAAAATATAATCCGGAAAAAAATCGAACTTACCTTAAAATTATAAGAAAGAGAACAATCGCCTATCCTCTCAGCTTTAACAGCCGATGATCCAACGATCTCACTCAGTCTATAAGGTTTTCCATCTACTATCATGGTAATGGATGATGAAGGCGGTTGGTCTTTGAAGAGCAGTTCCCTCAGGTCTTCTGAAGGAGGAGCAGGATCTTCTAGATAAAAAGAAAGAGTATCTTCATCAAGAAAAAAAGATATGAGCTTACCGGAAAGGTTTTGAATCGAACAAAATGACATCCTGACAGTAAAAAAAAGTATTAATAATCCGGTGAATAATTTCATCCGATTCTCCTCTTAATTTGAAACGTTTGTGACATTAATCAGGTTCAAATTACTAGTGATATTTGTTTCATAAAGGATATCTTTTTTTTCATTTATCGCCTTCTCTTTTAAATCCAGAAGTTTCGCTTTTAACTCAATCAATTCCTCATATCTACGAATCTCTTCCTGTTTCTTTTTATTATCATTTGAGGGTAATACATTCTGACCTGTATTAATGGCCGGTTCGCTTTCAGTCACAGGATTTATTATAACATCAGTCAATTTAACAATATTCTCTGCCGTCAGTTCTTTTTCCGCTTCCGCGTAATAAGGACTCGAAGGATAATTTAATACCAGGCACTCAAAAAAAACCCTTGCTTCAGGGTACCGGTTTAAGTATTCATAAGATTTACCCGCATAATATAAAGCCGCATGATGGACGGGTGAGCTTTTATAGTTAAAAGCAAATCTTTTGAAGCTTTCGGCTGCTTCCGCCCAATTTTTCAGTCTGTAATAATTTTCACCCTTGCCGAAAACTGCGGTTTTTCTATCAGTATCATTCACGGCGTTATTTTCAAGAGCCGTATAGCAGGAAATCGATTTATCATAATTTTTTAAAATATAATATATTCTTGCTTTTTCCATAAGCGCTTTATTAAAAAAATGAGAATCAGGAAACTTGCCGGTAAATCTGTCGAATTCATCAAGGGCCTGGGCGTATTTTTTTTGAGATAATAATTTTTCAGCAAAATTGTAACTTGCTTCATCAAGTTCAAGTCCTTTCATAAAAGAAATTATAAAAAAAAGAAGAATTAAAATAAAATGAAATGAACGCATCTTTTACTCCCAATCAACAACATTAATCAATCTAAATTATGATCCCCCTATTATATATTATCTACATATTTATTAAAAATATTAATTCAAAGGGCTCATGCCTTTATTGAAAAGTGGAAAAGAATTATGAATTAATATATTATTTATTTGTAATTAGCAATGAGGAAAAAAATGATCATAAAGCCTTTCCCTGCGATCCGACCGGATCGAAGATATGCAACCCTCCTTAATGTCCCTCCTTATGATGTTGTGTCGGTTGAGGAAGTCAGGGATGCAGTAAAGAACAATCCATTTTCTTTTTTCCATGTTACAAGGGCAGAAGCTGATCTTGACAATCCGTATGACGAATACTCTCCAGCTGTTTATTCAAAAGCCAGGGAAAATTTTAAGTCATTTATCAAGAAAAATATTTTACTCAAAGACTCTTCAGACTGCTTTTACATTCTGTCCCAGACTTTGAACGGACAGACGCAGACCGGCATTTATGCTGCAGTATCCTGTGAAGAATACGAAAGAAATCTTATAAAAAAGCATGAGCTTACACGACGTGACAAAGAAATGGATAGGACAAACCATATAAAAACTGTCAAAGCTGATACAGGTCCTGTATTTCTTGCATTTGAGGATAAAAATAATGACAGCAGTATTTATTTTGCAATAATAAAGCAGTTTTCAGAGAAATTGCCCGTCTATGATTTTATTGATGAGAATAAGGTTGAAAACAAACTTTGGATTTTAAGTGAAAAAAATGATATTAAGAGACTTCAGGAGTATTTCCAAAAAACAAACGCTTTTTACATTGCGGACGGTCATCACAGGGCGGCTTCCGCCGCCAATGTATGGCGAGAAAAAGCACAGGGACAAAACCCCTCTTTTGGGTATTTTTTGGCCGTCATTTTCCCGGCTTCTCAGCTGAAAGTATTATCCTATAACAGATTGGTAAAAGACCTCAATGGTAAAAATCATGAAGAGATGATCTCTGAAATTAATAAAAGTTTTGATATCATTTATGCCGCTTCTTCAATAACACCTGGTAAAAAGGGTGTCATCGGAATGTACATGAATAACACAAAATACCTTATGACAATTAAGAAAAAATTAACAGCAGAAGATCCATTGGAATCGCTGGATGTTTCCATCCTGCAAAAATTCATCCTTGCACCGATCCTCGGCATCAATGATCCGCGGACTTCCGAAAATCTGATTTTTACAGAAGGAAATAAGGGGGAGGAATATCTTATAAATAAGGTGGACAATAGAGATGCTATGGCCGCCTTTTCTCTATATCCTGTCAATATCAATGACTTGATAAAAATCACGGAATCCTCACGTCTGATGCCGCCGAAATCGACCTGGTTCGAACCAAAACTAAGGGACGGCCTTGTCATTTATTCCTTAGAGTAACCTTTTTTCAAGATCCTCGAGTTCCCGTAAAAGCTCATCCGGCATCCTGTCACCAAAACGGGAAAAATGAGCTCTGATATCAGGTATCTCTTTTTTCCATTCATCCGGATCAATAATAAAAAGATTCTTGACATCGGCAGGATCCAGCTTAAGCGAGGTTAAATCAAGAGCACCATTCGAAGGAATATACCCTATGGGAGTCCTGACCGCTTTTCCAGTCCCGGAGATCCTTTCGTAAATCCATTTCAGGACCCTGCTGTTCTCGCCATAGCCCGGCCAAAGCCATTTGCCTTCTTTATTTTTTCTGAACCAGTTAACGGTGTATATCTTTGGAAGCTTGCTGGCTTCCGTTTTCTTCCCGATATTTATCCAGTGTTTGAAATAATCCCCCATATTATAACCGCAGAAGGGAAGCATTGCAAAAGGGTCTCTTCTTAACTGGCCGACAGCTCCCGAAGCAGCTGCAGTGGTTTCACTTCCCATAATTGAACCGAGGAAAACTCCATGATTCCAGCTAAAAGATTCATAGACAAGCGGCACAACTGAAGATCGTCTGCCTCCGAAGAGAAAAGCTGAAATTGGCACGCCATCGGGATTTTCCCATTCCGTATCTATTACAGGGCATTGAGCAGCCGGAGCCGTAAACCTGGCATTAGGATGTGCGGCTTTTTTATCGCTTGCCGGTGTCCAGGCATTACCGTTCCAGTCAGTGAGGTTGGAGGGTTTATTATCGCCCATTTCCTCCCACCATACATCACCATCCGGAGTTATTGCGGTATTTGTAAATATAGAATTCTTAGTAATAGTAAGCATCGCATTCGGATTAGATTTCATTGATGTCCCGGGCGCAACTCCAAAAAAACCAGCCTCGGGATTTATTGCGTAAAGACGCCCGTCCTTGCCGAATTTCATCCAGGCTATGTCATCTCCTACACACTCCACTTTCCAGTCCGGTAAAGTCGGGATCATCATAGCCAGATTTGTTTTCCCGCAAGCGCTTGGAAATGCCGCCGCTATATACTTTTTTACTCCGTCAGGTGGTGTTATACCCAGAATAAGCATGTGTTCAGCCAGCCATCCGTCATTCCTGGCCATGACTGAAGCTATTCTCAGGGAAAAGCATTTCTTTCCAAGCAGGGCGTTGCCTCCATAGCCTGAACCGTAAGACCAGATAGTCTTTTCCTCAGGAAAATGAACAATATATTTATTATCAGGATTGCATGGCCAGCTGACATCCCTTTCTCCGGGTCTTAGAGGTTTTCCGACGGAATGGAGGCATGGAACAAAGCCGCCGTTGCCCAGTGTTTCAAGGACCTTGGAACCTATCCTCGTCATAATACGCATATTGCAGACGACGTAAGCGGAATCGGTTATTTCTATTCCAATATGAGAAATAGGAGAGCCGATAGGGCCCATGCTGTAGGGTATTACATACATGGTCCTTCCATTCATAGAACCACTGTAAAGTTTAAGCATTATGCTCTTCATTTCAACCGGATCCTTCCAGTTATTTGTCGGACCTGCATCGCTTTGATTATGGGAACATATGAAGGTTCTGTCTTCAACCCTTGCGACATCTCCAACATCTGATCTTGCATAATAGCTGTTTGGCCTTTTTTGAGGATTTAATTTTATGAAAGTTCCGTTCTTGACAAGGCTATCCGCCATCCGGTCATATTCTTCATCGCTTCCATCACACCAGTATATCTTATCGGGCTTACAGAGTTCTGCAATTTCATCGACCCATTTTATCAGTTTTTCGTTTTTTGTAGGATAAGACATCTTTCCACTCCTTTTCCTTACTATATCATTATAAATTCAAGCGAAGGATTATATCATTAATTTTGCTTATTGGCAATACCAGCATAGCTTCAA
>Ga0187771_10000976_pt1 | contig 18667 bp, 18 predicted proteins | sample 0116_SJ02_MP15_1_FD_133139 | JGI IMG/M metagenome (GOLD analysis project Ga0187771, IMG submission 133139) | Tropical peat soil microbial communities from peatlands in Department of Meta, Colombia - 0116_SJ02_MP15_10_MG | ecosystem: Environmental > Terrestrial > Soil > Wetlands > Peat | place...
CCACCCCGCATCCCCTCATGACCTCCACCATCCCCTTCACCGACGGATTGACGATGTCTGGAATCTCCTCAAGCCTCGGATACTGCTTCGAGAACTGGTACCGCGAAAGGAACCGATCGTCGTGAACGTAGTGTCTCCGGAAGTGCTCGTCGAAGGTCTGGAACCCGCCCTGGAACAGGTTGCTGCTGGCTCCGCCCGAGACGTGCCTGAAGATGTCAACGATGATGTCGTCGGCCTCTCCCTGGAAAGCCAGGTCTATGCCGAGTCGCTCCATCTCCTCGGGCATCACGGTGAATTCCCAGACCCCAGGACCGCCGAGGAGCAACTTGGCCTTCTTTCCCTTCCTCAGGCGGTTGATCTTACGCATCAGAGCCTCGAACTCCTTGCGAACATATGCGTACCCATTGGTCCTGAAGAAGAGCGCGAACGACATCGTCAGGGGGGCGAGGCCGAGGGGATCCATGGTCGTGACGCCTATTACCTCCGTGTCTTCGTCGATGAAGTCCTGGACGTAGTTCTCGTGGGCGACGACCACTTCTGACTCTGGGTACTCTCTGAGTAGCCCAGCTTCGAGCTTCCTAAGTGCGTATGGGGCCCTGAGCGCCCTCCCTTTCGATGCAGGTAGGGAGCCCCCCTTCAAGAAGCGGTAGACGGAGTTTGGAACCCGCTCGGTGGGCGCGCTGGGAAGGAAGTCCAGGAGCGGGAAGCTGCGGTATTCCCGTGACAGCGTCGTGTCAGACACGAGGACGAACTTGGCCATCAGTGTCCACTAGTCCCTGAATGGGGCAAACATGGATACGCGTGTGCCAGGTGCAAGGTTCCGCGGAAGTGCCTCTCATGCGTACCGATTTTTAAGGAAAGCTGGAGCGCCGTAGTGTAGTCGGTGACGGGCGGAGTCGGGCCCCGGCCCAGCGTCCCGGTTTCCAACTCCTTCCCAGCAGACCAGGTTGGCCCTTGCGGCATCAGCGGAAGTACCAGCCTGGCCGCATACGCCGAGGTCGGGCATTCCTCAAGAGAGACTCCGGTGGAACCGACCGGTCCGCGGGCCAAGGTTCAATGGTTGCTTTCGGCCGTAGCCATCGGCGAGTTCGTCATCCCCTGGGTCGAGTCGCGTCCGAAGAGCGGCAGGGTGCGGAAGGCAATCGGAAGTGGGGTCGGCGAGATTTGAACTCGCGGTCGCCAGCGCTCTGGTGTCTGATCCCCAGGCTGGTATCCTAGACCAAACTGGACGACGACCCCACTGTGAGCTGCCGGAATGGATGTCGGTTTAAACGTTAGCGGGGTTGAGAAAAGGGGGCGGTCGACCCAGGCTCTATGGGGTTTGGAAGAGGCCCATCATGTTTCCTTCGGTGTCCTTGAAGTAGCCGAAGAACCCGTTTTCCCCCATCGACGTCTTCTTCACCACGGTCTTCCCCCCGTTCTTTTCGATTGCCTTGAGCGCGGAATCGATTTCGTCGACCTGGATAGTGATTATCGGGAACTCCACGGGGTGCTCCTTCTTGGTCATCCCGCCGTTGATCGAGCCCGGTTCCTTGGGTCTGCCTTCCTTGTCGACTGCTGTGGTGCCGACCATTGTGTAGTTCATTTCCGGTACCTCCGTCATCTTCCAGCCGAAGGCATCCGTGTAGAAGGCCCTGGCCCGCTTAAGGTCCTTCGCCGGTAATTCGAAGTGCACGACTTTGCCGTTCATTGAATTCGAACCGCGGGCCACCTCCTCGCGCTATAAGTTTTCGTCGTCGGAGAGAGCCGACGAGGGACGGTCCGCCGAAAGTGAATGAAACCTTACCGGGGAGACAGTCTGAGAAGCTCGAGAAGTTTGGCAAAGGTGAAATCGGAAGTGTCATGCTTGTAGTCGGACAGAAGCTTGAGGATGGGCCCCGTGTCCTTTATTCCGAGGACTCTCCGCACGAGCGGGGAAGCTCTGCCTCCGACGAAGAGGTACTGGGCCGCCGTTGTCACATTCTTCGGGCGCCTGGCAGTTCCGGCAGACTCGAAGTCGATGACCCAAGGCCTGCCTTCGGCGACGACGATGTGCTTTCGCAGGTTGCTGAGCTGCCCGTGGTCGACGCCGATGACATCGAGCTTCCGGCACTGGTTGAGAACCGAATGGATCATCTCCCGCGCCGCCCTTCTGGTCCCGGGGCCGCTGAGCCCGCCCAGCCAGTCCTGCAGCTCCTGGTATTGGAGTAGCTTCATGAGAATCATGTCTCTAGAGTGGGCCCGGACCTGGACCCCCACCCCGACGCGGTTCACGAGACCTGTGATCCTGGCCTCCTGCTCCATGTCCGGCCTATTCGCGTCCGTCCTCCTGATCTTCAGGGCAAGGACCTCGGAACCCGACCGGGCGCGCACGACGACGCCGACGGTTCCGAGTCCGAGGACTCCCAGCCTCCCAATCTTGGTCTTGCCTTCGAACAGCAGTTCCTCGACCCCCAGGTCGCGAAGCTGCCGTACGCGAGACCGAGCGCTTCGAAGCGAAATCTCGGGATAGGTCAGGACTTGGATGTACGGCGCCCGGGTCAGCGCCTCAAGACCCGCGCGTTCCGATCGCGTCGCTCGAGATGTCTCTGATCCCGTTTGCTATCCACTCCTCAGAATCGGCGAGGCTCGACAGCTGGCTGCCCGAAAGGACCCTCCCGCTCTTCGCCATTCCAATGGCTACCTCTTCGGAGGCACCGACTGGGCCCGCCCTACCCTTGACCAAGTCTTCGAGAAGGCGGTTCAGCCCCGTGTACTCCCGGTCCTGCAGGAGCCTGACGCGGGCGTCTTCGTCGACCCATACGATGCGGGCCTTCTTCCTGTTGTGAGAAAGGAACTCGTCGGTCTCCTTTCGCATGTGGACGCCTGGGCCCACCCTCTGCTCGAGCGCAGGGAGGAAGGCGAACTCGGGAATGAGCAGGAACGCGCTCTTGTCAGAGTTGTTCGAAGCAGCCAACGCCCTGGCGACCTTGAAGCCGCGCGCTTCGACGTGCTTTACTACGTGTTTGGCAGTCTTCCTTAGCTCCCCCCAGAGGATGTCCTCGCTGATCCTTCTGTGGCTGAAGACCAGGGCCACGACTTCCTTGCCCATCGTTGGCCTTGCTCTCCCGGCCATCCGCTGGAAGAACGCTTCTCGGGGCCTCCCCAGGAACTCTCTGCACGCGAGGACGAGCCTTCCCAGCTTTTCTCCCGAGACAGCGATTCCGAGGTCCCTCGAGGGGTCGACCGGGTCTGGGAGGCTGAAGGCGCTCCCGTCTCCTTTCTTGTAGTCCGCGAAGTGGCGGAGGACGCCGGTGAACGACCTGTGCTGGATGACGAGGACTTCGGCCACGTACCCGGAGAACCCCTGAGTCTCGATCTCGGCGCCGTAGACCCCTACTGCTTTCATGAACCTCTTGAGCAGCCGGACCTGATTCTTCTGCCCCTGGGGGAGGCCCCTGACCAGCCTGACATGGAACGGGGACCTGTCCGCTGCGCTCATCCAGCGCCCCTTGCCGACAGCGTAGCAGGGGACTACGTTGACCTTGACTCCGTCCATGGTAGCTTCTGTGTAAGGGTGCTGGGCGTACTTCTTCCCCCTCGGGTAACCCTTCATCGCCTCCGCCCCCACGGCCAGGCCTACCTTTTCGAACCTGCCTTCGGGGGTGGCGGTGGCTATCTTCACGAAGATGTCGATATCGACGCTTTCGGGGAGCCAGGTACCCTTCGCGTAGGAGCCTCCCAGTACCACTCCTCGCACTTCGGGGAAACTCCTCGATGCGACCTTGGTCCTCGAAAGGGCGAGCCGCGCGACGCGGTCAGTCCTCTTCCGCTCCTCCTCCCGGGGGATTACGGAGGCCGAAGCGCTGCGAGCGACCTGTTCGGGGGGCCTCAACCCAGATGATACACCCCTATGTCGGTGTAGACTGGGCCGGTCGGCCTGAGGAGGCTGGACTTCAGGTTGAAGGTTCCGAGGGCGAAGGCGCCGAACTGCCTTTGAGAACTCGCCCTTATCGCAGAAGCCAGCTGCTCCCTGTTTTTCCCCGACCTCACCCTGGCGAGGGTCAGGTGTGCCTGGAAGGGTCTGGTCTCCTTCTCTCCGATTCCTTCGAGCGCCTTGATGACGGCCTCCCCTATCGCCCTGACCCTGTCCTCGTCCTCCCGCGATACCCCCGCCCATATGACGTTCGGCCTTTGGGGGCTGGGGAAGGCACCGGCCCCCGAAACTGTCACACTGCCGCCGGGGAGCTTCAGGCCCCGCAGCCTGCCGTCGGCTTCCCTAGCCTGGGAATCCGATATCTCTCCCAGGAACTTCAGGGTGAAGTGAAGATTCTCCTTTTCCACGACCTTCAGGTCGGCGCCGGTGGCGGCTAGTTCCCTCTGAAAGGTGACCAGCGAGCCGAGTACGCCGTCGTCGGATATGTGGAGGGCTACGAACGCTCGCAAACGCCCTTGGTCGCGCAACTCGACTTAAATCCTCTCGTGGCGCGGGGCGAATCGGTGAGAGCTTGCTGACAATCGTAGCGGTCACGGGGATGCCCGGGGCGGGCAAGTCGACCGCCGCTAGGGGGCTCGTGTCGAGCGGATGGAAAAGGGTGGTCATGGGGGACGTCGTGAGAGACGAGACCAAGAGGCGCGGACTGGAGCCGGACGCTGCCAACACTGGAGAAGTGATGCTAGACCTGAGGAGGACGCTGGGGGAAGCCGCAGTCGCGAGGCTCTGCATGAGGGCCATCAACGAATCGCGGGCCGAAAAGGTGGTGGTTGACGGGGTGAGGTCGATGGCAGAGGTCGAGGAGTTCAGAAGGTCTGCGAAGGTGATGCTCCTGGCAGTCCACGCCTCACCTCGAAGGAGGTACGCGTTGCTCAAGGAGAGGGGAAGGAGCGACGACCCGCTGACATACGAAATGTTCCTCATGAGGGACCAGCGCGAGCTGGGCGTGGGGATCGGCGTCCCCATCGCCCTGGCGGAAGAAGTGATCTCGAACGAGCGCAGCACCCCCGAGGAGGTATCGACGCAGATGACGAGGATTGTGAACCGCTGGCTGGCTTCCGATGCGCCCTGAACTGGTCGGGAGAGTCGCTCTTGAGGCGACCGTGTCGCCTTCGGAGGATCGAAGCAAGGTTCTCGCGGCCATGATGAACATACTCGGCGAGGCCGATCACGTCGTCGAGGAGACGCAGGGATTCATCAGGGTGGAGTCCTCAGCCGGGAGCAGCCTTGACCGGCTGCACGACCAGCTCCGAGACAGGCAGGTTAGGGGGGCTGCCAGAAAGAGGCTCCTCGCAGGGAGGACGGGGAAGTCGACGACCGTCATGGTCAACAGGCAGGCGGCGACTGCCGGGGTCATCGCCCTCTGCGACACCGAAGCCGAGTCCCCTCTCGGGCCGGTCTATCTCTTCGTCGAGTCAGAGAGGCTTGACGACATAATACGGTGGCTGACCGACTACCCAGAGGGATAGTCGACAGCCACGGACAGGCCGTCCGCGGCGGCTATGGTATCCGGGAAGATGGAGCGGGCCTCGCGGACCAGGTACGAGACGTTCCTGTAGCGGGCGCTGAAATGAGTGAGCACGAGCTTCCGCGCCCCCGCCTCCAGCGCCGTCTGCGCCGCCTCGAGCGAAGTGCTGTGCTTCCTCTCGACCGCCTTGTCCCTGTCGGTTCCGCGGAAGGTCGAATCGAAGATGAGAAGGTCGCATTCGGAAAAGAAGCGGACCAGCCTCCTGGAAGGCCTGGTGTCCCCCGAGTAGCCGACCCTCCGGCCGCGCCTGGGCGGACCCGTCACCTGCGACGGAGACACTTCTCTCCCGTCCACGGTCACGGCCCTTCCCTTCTGGAGGCGGGACCAGAGCTTCCCTTCAGGCACCCCGAGACTCCTGGCCTTCTGCGGAAAGAAGACGCCGGGCCTCGCCCTCTCCTCGACTACGTAGGAGTAAGCTTCGACCGAATGGGTGGCCCTCGTTGCCCTGACCACGAAGCCGGGGGTCCTGGCCACCACACCGCTGGTGACCGGCTTGAAGTCGATCTGGAACGTCAACCCGATTCTGAGGAGTTCCGAGGTTACCTGAAGCCACTTCAGCAGCGGCGCCGGAGCGACGAGGTTCAGTGGCTTGGTCCTCTGGGCGAGGGCCATGGTCTGCAGCAGGCCCAAGAGCCCGGTGACGTGGTCGCCGTGGAGGTGGGTGATCAGGACCGTTGTCTCCTTGTTGAGCCCCACTCCGAGTCCCATCATCTGGCGCTGGATGCCCTCCCCGCAGTCCATGATGACCACCTCCCCTTCCCTCCTGATGGCTATGGCGGGCAGTCCCCTGCCTCTGGTCGGTGCAGCGGAACTCGTGCCCAGGAAAGTGACCGTTAATTCGACCAGGGCTACCTTCTCCTCAGGACGGTGATCGACCGAGTGAGGCGCTTATGAACGTAGAGGTCGTGCTCTTCCTCGAAGGACCAGGCGGAGCCGGCTTCGGCGGGCAGGTCCTTGGGGTGCATTATGACAAGCATCGACCCGCTCCTCAGGAGGAGCTTGGCGGTGGCGAGGGCGTCCCTGACGACGCTCTGTGGGTCCCTCCCCCCCGTGCTGGAGGCCCTGCCGTAGGGGACGTCAGTCGCAATGGCGTCGACGCTGGTGACTGGCGGGCTGAAGGCGTCGCAGTTGACGACCCCCAGCCACTCCTGACCGAGCTTCCTCATGTTCGCCAGCGACCCTCGGGCCATCTTCCTGGCCCGGTCGAACGCCAGCACTTTGGCCCCGATTTCGGACGCCTCGATGGCGATGCTGCCGGTCCCTGCGAATGGGTCAAGGAAGACCTGCCCTTCCCGGCATCTGGAGAGGTTCACGAGGGCGCGTGAGAGCTTGGGGAATATCGCGGCGGGGTGGAAGAAGGCGCGGCGCCTCGGCCTCCGAAGCGACCATCCTTGCCTCATGGTGGCAGGGGAGGTCAGAGCAACGTACTCGTTCCTCCCCCCAACGACTGTGATTTCGAAAGTCGGGTTCTCGAGGTCGACGGTGACGTCGAGCCCCCGCAGGAGTTCGTGGGGTGCGGCCGTGCTCTTTCCTGGCTGAAGCGAAAACCTGCGCACCCGGACTGCCTTGCCCCTCAGAGTCCCCGCCACGTCCGACGGCGCGGAGACCAAGACGCCCACCCGCTTTGAAAAGGCCACCCTCGATCCTACCACGAATGGGTCGGCATCGGAGTCGGCCACAAGCACCCTGTCCTCCGGCGACTCGAACCGTGAGCTGGGGTCGTAGGCGAGGAAGAGCGCCCTTGCCTCCGCCATCGGAACGGAGGTCGGTTCTCCTGAGAGGAGGACTAGCGACCTACTCCTCAAGGGTCTTCAAGTGGGACGCCAGGGCGTCGGAAATGTCGACTACGCTCAGCACCCCTGGAACCGTGTTTGTCGCCACCATGCTTTTGACCCCTGCCTGCTCCAGCTTTCGTACTGCTTCGCCGACGAAGAGTCCGTGCGTGCAGATGGCGACAGCGCTGGACGCCCCCTGCCCAAGGACCTTCTCAGCGGCCGCCTTCACAGTCCCACCGGTGCTTATGATGTCGTCGAGTATCACTACGTCCTTCCCCCTGACGTCAAGAGCTGCCTCCCTCACGCTGACCTCGCCAGTCTTCCGGTCGCGCGTCTTGGAGAGCTGGAAGTAGGCTGCGCCGTAGAGGGAGGCGAAGGCCTCCGTCCGCTTCGAGGCGCCGAAGTCCGGGGAGATGACCGCCGGGTCCCGCAGGCTGAGTTTCTCTTTCGCGTATCCCACGAGAGTTGGGATGGCGGACACGCTGTAGACCGGAATGGAGAACAGGGACATCCCCTCGGCCGAATGGATGTCGACCGTGACCAGCCGCCTCACGCCGGCCGACCGCATGAGGTGGGCGACGACCCCGAGCGTCACGCCTTCGCCCGGGAGGAACTCCTTGTCCTGCCTGGCGTAGGCCAGGTAGGGGACCACCGCGACGACCTTGGCCCCGTCCTGGCTCAGGTGGTGGGACATCAGAAGCAGTTGGAACAGGTGTTGGTCAACGGGGGGATAGGTGGACTGGACAACGAAGACCGTCTTGCCCGACACCTTCCCCTCTGACGTGAACTTCGACTCGCCGTCCGGGAAGACCTTGAACTCGGACTTCAGTGACTCGACCCCCAGCTTCCCCGCGATCGAATTCCCCAGTTCCTCAGAGGCGGGCCCTGCGGCCACCATCCTGTCAGCCACGGTTGCTCGTTTTCCGTCGCCGTCTGTGCGTATTTAACGCGTTTCCATTCCGTCCCCTTTCTCGCCGAGGACATCGCAAGAGTTAAGGAGGGCTCAGGGGAACTCGCGCTGAATAACTTGGATCAGCAGTGCCCTGAATGCGGCGGGATAATGCTCTTTGACATCCCGACAAAACGGTTTGGCTGCAAGAAGTGCGGGCTCTTTCTGACGAGGGACCAGCTTTCCGACATGAGGTACAAGCAGAGGGCCCCCGTGGAGGACGAGCGAAGGAGGAAGTCGAGGCAGCAGTCAGACTACCTTGAATGGTGGCTGAGCGGGGACAAGGAAAAGCAAGCTTAGGAGACTCCCGGAGTCGCGGGCTCGGCGTGCCGCAGCGGGCGGCATGGACGGAGGACGTTGGTGGCCGCTCAGGACAGTTTCTGCGCTTCGGCCCGAGTCGCGGGTGAAACTCGTTTAAGGACGGGGAGTGTGGCGGCCTTCCGTTGGTCAGGGTAGAAGTTCTCACGGTGGGAAAGGAGCTCCTGATCGGGAGGACTCTGAACACGAATGTCCACTGGATGGGAAGGAGGCTGGCCCTCATGGGAACGATGATCAAGGAGATCACGACGGTGGACGATGACCTCGAAGAGATATCTCATGCCCTTTCGTCGGCGTTTTCGAGGCGGCCCGCCTTCGTTGTGGTAGTAGGCGGGCTCGGGCCCACCCCGGACGACATGACGCTCAAGGGGGTGGCTATGGGGGCGAAGAGGAGGCTGGCGCTCAACCGCAAGGCACTCTCGCTGATAAGAGAGCACTACGCGAGGAGAGGGATGGCCGAAATCGAGCTTACCCCGGCGAGAAGGAAGATGGCCGTCCTCCCGTCGGGAGCCTCGCCCCTGCTGAACGCTGCGGGGACGGCGCCTGGCGTAAGGCTGGTGGCCGGCGGAACAGTGGTGTTCTGCCTTCCGGGGGTCCCCGCCGAAATGAGGAGCATCTTCAGGCGGTCCGTCGAGCCGGAGATACGGGCCAAGGTAGGGAGGCTCAGCAGGGCTGCCGTCACGCTGAAGTTCGAGGGAATCTACGAGTCGGCCCTGGCTCCTCTGATTCGGCGGGAGCTTCAAAGGAACCCTGGTGCCTACGTCAAGTCCCACCCTAGGGGGGTGAGGGAAGGGGTTTCGAGAATCGAGTTGGACATAGTCGTCGTGGACAAGGAGAGGACGGACGCGGAGAGAGTCAAGGACGGAATCGCACGCGAGATGGCCCGGGAAGTCACGAGGGCCGGGGGAGTGGTGAAGTCGACGGGAGAAGGCGCGTAGATTGGACATCACGTTCGTCACGGGCACGGCCGGGTCGGGGAAGTCCTACCTGACCAGCGCCCTGAAGGGCTGGTACGTAGGTCGTGGAGAGGACGCGATAGCGGTGAACCTGGACCCCGGCGTCGTGACGCTCCCCTACGAGCCCGACGTCGACGTGAGGCAGATGATCGACCTTCAGGGAATCATGGAAGAATACAGCCTGGGGCCCAACGGCGCCCTTATCCTCGCCGCTGACATGGTGGCCACGCGGTTGGCCGAGGTTCAGGATGAAATCGACTCGCAGAACGCCGAGTATGTGATCGTAGACACCCCGGGCCAGACGGAGCTCTTCGCGTTCAGGGAGAGCGGGGAGTACATAGTACGGCAGTCGAGGGCTGATTCGAAGGTCCTGCTCTTTCTCCTCGACCCCCTCCTGGCAAGCACCCCGGTGAACTTCCTCTCACTTGCCCTGCTCTCGGCTTCGGTGGGGCTCAGGATGAGCGTCCCGAGGATTTCGGTCCTTACCAAGAGGGACATCGCGGGGGAGGGGGTGAAGAGGATCGTGCAGTGGAGCAAGGATGCCGCCGTCTTCGAGGAGGCGCTGGCCTCGACAAGGGACAGCGACCAGTACTCCCTTTACTCTGAGCTCTTCAGAAGCCTCCGGAAGCTTTCGTTCGGGTCGGACCTCTACCCGGTGTCGTCCACGACCCAGGAAGGGCTGATCGCCCTGGTCGGCGAGATAACCCGCATAGGCCGGGGCGGCGAGGAACTTACGGACTGAGCCGTGACAGGAAAGACTGGACCAGCCCACCGAGCGCGGCAGGCTTCTCGAGAGGAACCATGTGCCCAGCCTCGGGGATGAGGAAGACAGAGGATCCTGGAATGTGCGCGTTGAGGTACTGGCTGAACTTCGGCGGAGTCATCCTGTCGTCCTCCCCGCAGACGATCATGGTGGGGACGGAAATCCTTGAGAGTTTCTCGCGGACATCGAAGCCGTTGCAGGCACTGTAGTCATTGAGGAAGACGGCAAGATTGGAAAGCGACAGTGCGGCCCTCGCCTCCCTCCCCATCTCGAGGCTGACCCTGTGGAAGCTCATGGGAGTGATGATTTCCTCGATGGCCTTCAGAGGCTGGCTAGAGAGGCCATCAAGGATGGACGGAGCGACCCCCAGCTTGGCTCCCCCGCCCACCAGGACCAGCCCCTTGACGGTGTCAGGATGCGCCAGAGCCAGAGCGAGGGCGATGGCGCTCCCCATCGAGTGCCCGCAGACGACGACCTTTCTCAGCCCCACTTCGGAGACAAACCCGCGCACCGCCTCGGCGTACTCTTCGACGGTCCTGCAAGCCACCGCTCCGCTCGGGTGGCCCGGGAGGTTCACCGCGAAAGCCGCTCGAGGGCCGGATAGATACTGAAGCGAACGCTTCCACAACAGGTTGTTGCCCCCGGCACCGTGGACGAATACGGAATCGGAAGGGGCGCCCTGCGCGTAATAGTCCAAAGCCAGTTCGGGGCGCCTGGGGGCGCGATTTAACGCTAGTGAGGAAACGCAAATGAACAGGTGGCCGAGGGGTGGGCGGAGAATTGAGCGAACAAGCGGCGGCGCTGAGGAAGTTGGTCGCCGGGAAGGAAATCGTCGTCGCCCCGGGAGTCTTCAGCCCCGCCGTCGCGAAGGTGGCCGAGCGGGTGGGGTTCAGGGCGCTGTACCTGTCGGGGGCCGCATTCTCGGGCCTCCTCGCGCTGCCCGACGTGGGGGTGACTACGCTTGACGAGGTGGCAAGGGCGGCCTACGACATCACGTCGCAGGTGAGGGCGCCGCTCATCGTCGATGCGGACACGGGGTTTGGGGAGGCCGTAAATGTGGCGAGGACAGTCGCCAAGCTGGAGGCAGCCGGCGCGGCGGCGCTCCACATAGAAGACCAGGTACTGCCGAAGAAATGTGGACATCTGGAGGGGAAAGAGCTGGTCGAGGCAGGGGAGATGGTGAAGAAGGTGGTGTCCGCCAGGGAGGCCGCGGGGAGGGGGATGATGGTGATCGCCAGGACGGACGCGCGTTCGGTGTACGGGATCGACGCCGCCATAGAAAGGGCTCAAGAATACTCGAGGGCGGGGGCAGACATGATCTTTCCGGAGGCCTTGGAGAGCCCTTCGGAGTTTGCCGAGTTCAGGAGAAAGGTGAAAAAACCTCTCATGGCGAACATGACAGAGTTCGGCAAGACCCCGTACATCACCGCTTCGGAGTTCCAGAGGCTGGGGTACAACCTCGTGACCTTCCCGGTGACGACGTTCAGGGCGGCGATGAAGGCGGTCGAGAGGACGCTCCATGGGTTGAAGAACGAAGGGACTCAGAAGAGAATGCTGGACTCCTTGATGACCAGGGAGGAGTTCTACGACCTCATCGGCTATTCGCAGTACGAAGTGGCCGACAAGAGGGCAGCCGAATCGGCGAGGCGGCTGGCTAGGTCTGGGAAGGAGCCTGGGTGAGGAAGGGTTGCCGGAGCATGTAAAGGTCGCCAGGGGACTCGCCGGCGTGTCGATAACGGAGACGAGGATAGGGAAGAGCGACGAGGACGGCACCCTGGTCTACAGGGGGTATCCGATTAGAGAGCTCACCGACAAGGCGTCGTTCGAGGAAACCGCCTTCCTGATCACCAAAGGGAGGCTTCCGACCCGCAGCGAGTTGGAGGAGTTCAACGCCTCCATGACGGCGGAGATGGCCGTGCCCCCGAAGGCGCTCGACGTCATGAAGGACCTCGGAAAGGAGGCCCACCCGATAGACGCGCTGAGGACTGCGTGCTCGGCCCTCGGCAGCATCGACCGGACGCGGAGCGCCAGCGAGCAGCAGGCATCGATTGAGGCGAAGATGTCGGTCCTCGCTGCCAACTGCCATAGGATTCCGAGGGGCGAGCGGCCGAGGCTCCCGCGTGAAGGCCTCGGGTTCGCGGCGAGCCTGCTCCACATGCTGACTGACAAGGAGGCCACGGCGTACGAATCGTGGGTCTTCGAGAGGGCGCTGATACTGTACATGGAGCACGACCTCAACGCCTCCTCGTTCACGGTCAGGGTCGTCGCCTCGACTCTGGCCGACCCCTACGCGGCCGTGTCCGCGGGGCTCGCCTCCCTCAAGGGGCCGCTTCACGGAGGGGCGAACGAAGCGGCGATGGATATGCTCCTCAGGGTCAGGAACCCTGAGGAAGTGCCGAGCTACATCGACGAGGCGCTGAGGGAAGGGAGGAAAGTCATCGGCTTCGGGCACAGGGTCTACAAGAAGTTCGACCCTCGGGCGCTGATCCTGAAGGACTATCTCAGGGAGATTCTCAGGAGGCGTGGAGACGACGACGTGCTCTACCGGCTCTGCGACGCCATGGAGGGGGAGATGATGAGGAGGAAGGGGATACCGGCGAACCTGGATTTCTACGCGGCCCCAGTGTTCTATCTGCTGGGGGTGGAGATCCCGCTCTACACCCCGATCTTCGCCGCCAGCAGGGTCTTCGGGTGGATGGCCCACTACGACGAGCAAGTCGCCGAGAACAAGCTGATCAGGCCCGACGCGACATACGTAGGGCCGACCGACCTCGTCTACGTCCCTGTCGAAAAAAGGCAGGGCGCCTAGTCTTCGAGCCGTCTGGCGGCCTGGGCGACGGTCAGCTTCCCTGCGAGGACCTGCTTGGCAAGCTCCTCGACCCGCGGTCCAGTCCGCCTCAAGAAGCCTTCGACAAGGTCTCCTTTGGCCATTTCGACCATCATCCCCCTTATGCTTCTCAGCCTGATTTCTCGGTCCCCCTGGCTGAAGCTCGCCCTCATCCCCTCTATGGCCTCGTCGAGCCTGTCGAGGCCGTCGCCCGTGAGCGCCGAGACCTTGACCACCGAGGGCGACCTCGACCGCAGCGTGCGGACCAAAGAAAGGAGGCTTACGACCATCTGGTCCGCCCCCTCCAGGTCGCCCTTGTTGACGACGTAAACATCCCCGATCTCCATCAGCCCAGCCTTCGACATCTGGATGTCGTCTCCCATCCCGGGCATCAGCAGGACGATGACCGCGTGAGACACTCCCACGACCTCCATGTCGGACTGGCCGATGCCCACCGTTTCAATAAGGACCACGTCGAAGCCGGCCGTGTCCATCAACTGGATGACCTGTGAGGTGGTCCGGGACAGCCCTCCGGACCACCCTCTGGAGGCCATGCTCCTGATGTAGACCCCGTCGTCGCCGGCGTGGTCAGTCATCCTGATCCGGTCGCCGAGCAGGGCCCCTCCCGTAATGGGGCTTGTCGGGTCCACGGCAATCACCCCCACCCTGAGGCCCTTGACCCGGTAGACGCCGATCAGCCTGTCCACGAGGGTGCTCTTGCCAGTTCCGGGAGGGCCTGTCACCCCGAGGACGAAGACGCGCCCGGGGGGCCTGACTGCTGCGAGCAGCTTTGAAGCGCCGTCGGAACCGTCCTCTAGGACAGTTATCGCCTTGGCGAGGGCTCTCCTGTCACCCTTGGCGACGCGGCGGAGAAGTTCCCGAGTCTCCATTGGCTCCGCGCGACCGTCGCAGACCCTGCTTTTATCCTGAAGGGGAGGTTTATCTCGATGGGCTTCGGGTGCATGCAGGCCTTGCTGAAGGACGACAAGGACGGCTACTGGAGGAGGAAGTCGAGGGACTTCGTCGAAGGGAGGGCGAAGGAAGGGTCACTGTACGACGCGAAGGCTCTCGAGGAGATTGGGCGGGGCGTCAAGCAGTGGGAGGGACAGGTGCTTGCGCCGCAGGAGAAGAAGACCGCCGGAGCGAAGGCGGATCATCAAACTGCTTCCGGCATCCCCCTGAAGCCCGTCTACAGCGCCGCTGACGTCAAGGATGCGGACGCGCGGGACCAGGGTCTCCCCGGCGTGTACCCATACCTCAGAGGCATCCACCCGAACATGTACAGGGGGAGAGTCTGGACGATGAGGATGTTCTCGGGGTTCGGGACCCCTGAAGACACGAACAAGAGGCTCAAGATGCTGCTCGAGCACGGCGAGACGGGTCTCAGCATCGCCTTCGACATGCCTACTCTCTACGGCTACGACTGCGACCACGAGAGGGCACAGGGGGAGGTTGGAAGGTGCGGAGTAAACGTTTCATCCCTCAAGGACATGGAGGTGATCTTCGGCGGAATCCCCCTGGGGAGGGTGAGCACCTCGATGACCATCAACGCCCCGGCCGCCACCCTCACGTGCATGTACGCCGGGGTCGCAAGGAAGCAGGGTGTGCCGATAGAAGCCCTCAGGGGGACGGTCCAGGCGGACATGCTGAAGGAGTACCTCGCCCAGAAGGAGTGGGTATACCCCCCCGAGGCTCACCTCAGGCTGGTCAGGGACCTGATGACGTTCTGCACGAGGAAGATGCCCCTATGGAACTACATCAGCATAAGCGGATACCACATCAGGGAGGCAGGCTCAAGCGCCGCACAGGAGCTGGCGTTCACCCTGGCCGACGGGTTCGGATACGTCGAGCTGGGGCTCGAGGCGGGGCTCAAGCCGGAGGAGTTCGCGCCCAGGCTGAGCTTCTTCTTCAATTCGACGATGGACTTCTTCGAGGAGATCGCGAAGTTCCGGGCGGCAAGGAGGATATGGGCTGCGGTCCTGCGCGAGAAGTACGGGGTCAAGGACCCGAGGAGCCTGCTGCTGAGGTTCCACACGCAGACCTCCGGCGCGTCGCTGACGTGGCAGCAGCCTCTGAACAACGTCGTCAGGACGACGCTCGAGGCCCTCGCGGGGGTTCTTGGCGGGACCCAGTCGCTGCACACGAACTCCTACGACGAAGCGTGGGCCCTCCCGACTGAGAAGGCCGTGCAGGTAGCCCTCAGGACGCAGCAGGTCATCGCGGAGGAGACCGGGGTGCCGAACGTCGTCGACCCGTTGGGAGGCTCCTACTATGTGGAGTGGCTGACGGAGCAGCTCGAGGAGGAGGCGTACAAGTACTTCGACAGGATCCAGTCCGCCGGCGGCCTCCTGAAGGCGATCAAGAGCGGCTACCTGCAGCGGGAGATCGCGGAGAACTCCTACAGGCTTTCGAAGCGGATCGAGGAGGGGAAGGACGGCGTAGTCGGAGTTAACAAGTACGTCGTTCCAGAGAAGGAGCCCATCAGCACCCTGAAGATCGACTTCCGGGCCCAGAAGAGTCAAATCAGTCGGCTCGAAAGAGTGAAGAGGGAAAGGGACGATGGGAAGGTGAAGGCTGCGCTTTCAAGAATCCAGAAAGCCTTCGAAAACGAGAATGCAAACGCGATTCAGCCCATGCTTGACGCTGTCATGGCCTACGCCACCCTCGGCGAAATCACCGAGGTAGGCAAGAAGGTGTGGGGGACCTGGAAGGAGCCGGCGATTCTTTAGGGGCTGAGACCGAGGCCCCAAGGGAGACCCAGTGAGAACATGGTGCCAGGGAAGATGCTCTCCAAGCAAAGGAAAATCAGGATTCTGGTCGCGAAGCCGGGCCTCGACGGCCACGACAGGGGTGTGCTGGTCCTCTCCAGGGCGTTCAGGGACGCAGGGATGGAGGTGATCTACAGCGGCCTCCTTCCTTCTCCGGAGCAGGTGGCGCGGATGGCGGTCGACGAGGACGTGGACGTGGTGGCGCTGTCCCTTCTGAACGGGGCTCACATGACGGCCTTCCCCAAGGTGAAGAAGCTGCTGGAAAAGAAAGGGGGAGAGGACATACTCGTAGTCGGGGGAGGAATCATCCCGGAGGAGGACAAGCCAAAGCTTCTGAAGTTGGGAATCACAGGGCTCTATGGCCCCGGAAGCTCGCTGGACGAAATCGTGGAACACATCAAGGAAAGGGTTAGGAAGGAGCGCTGGAGGGCGTAAGGGCATGCTCGCCGAGGACGAATTCATGAGGCTGTCGAAGATGAACTTCGACGTTTCCGAAGAGCAGACGCTGCTTCTCGAACAGGTCGACCGGGCCTGCAAGGAAATCCGGCCCATCGAGGACAAGTGTTACCTGGAGCACAGAATCAACGACCAGGTCAGGCCCGTCTTCGCCAAGGCGCACCTCCTGGGCCTCCCGACCTCGCGGAAGTACGGAGACGGGCAGGGGGCGGACATGGTGTCCTACGCACTCGCAATCGAGAGGATAGGAAGGGAGGGGACCGGCCTCAGGACCTTCTTCTCCGTCCACATGGCGCTCTGCCAGATGACCATTCAGCACTGGGGAAACGAGGACCAGAAACAGAGGATTCTGTCTCCTGCCACCAAGGGAGAAAGCATTCTAGCCTTCGGGCTGACGGAACCCAACGCCGGCAGCGACCCCGCCTCCCTTACCACTTCGTTCGAAGAGAATAACGGGAGATTCCTGCTGTCGGGCCAGAAGACGTGGATCTCGCTCGGCTCGAGCGCGAAATACGTCCTCGTATTCGCATACCCGAAGGGCAAGAAGGAGGGCATGTGCGCCTTCATCGTCGACTCGCAGACGCCTGGCTTCAAGGCCGAGCTCATCCAGCACAAGCTGGGGCTGCCTACCGCCGACACTTCGACGATCTACCTCGACAGGGTAGAAGTCACGAAGGAGAACCTGCTCGGCCCTCCCGGCAAGGGAATGTCGGTTGCGTTGTCGGGGCTGATGAACGGGAGGCTCAGCGTCGCGGCCGGCTGCGTGGGAGTGATGCAGGACTGCCTGGACGAGGCCGTGAGGTACGCTGGCGTGAGGTTCCAGCATGGGAAGCTAATCGGCAAGCACCAGCTCATCCAGAGGCACATCGGTCTCATGGCCACGAATCTGGAAGCGGCGAAGCTGCTGCTCCTGAAGGCGGCGTTCATCAAGCAGAGGTACGAGGAACACCCGACTGACACCGCGCTGAGGGATGCGACCGACCAGGCGATCACGAAGGCCAAGTACTACGCTGCCAATGCGTCTTTTGACGCAGCCAACAGGGCGGTCCAGGTCTTCGGTGCGAACGGCTACTCGTTCGAGAACAGACCGGCGAGGCACCTCGCGGACACCAGGGTCACCATGATATACGAAGGAGCCAACGAGATTCTGGAGCAGAAGGTCGCGCTCGGCGTCCTGGGCAAGAGCTTCGAAGCGTACTCCTGATCCGGCCGACCGGGTCATCGAAGTTGGCAGGGCGCAGGAACGCCGCGGTCTTCGCGGTGGTCGCGGTAGTGGTCGTCGCAGGACTGACGGCCTTCGCCCTTTCGAGCCTAGGAAGGCAAGGCAGCGCGCCGTGCGCCCTGCCCAGGGGGGCCGTCGCCACCAGGAGCCAACTTCATAGTGTCCAGTTCGGGGCCGTGGAGGAATACGCGCTCCCGCAGCCGTCGAGATGGTCGAACGCCATCACCTTGGCCCCGGACGGGTCAGTCTGGTTCGGCGAGCAGGCGGTCCCTGGGGTGGGTCACCTCTTTCTCAACGGCACACTGGTCGAGTATCCCTGGCCTTCCTCGAAGGGAGCGCCCGCGGGGAGCTGCGGCTACAGGACGGGAATCTGGGGGATCGAGCCGTGGAACGGGATGGTGTGGGCGGCCGACTCGGACGAGAACGCCCTCATCGGAGTGAACCCCACCAGCGGAACGACGACCGTCGTCAACGTGACAGGTATGGCCCCCGAACCGTACACACTCGCAATCGGCCCCGACGGGTCGCTCTGGTTCACCACCCTCTCGCAGAGGGCGGTCCTCGGCAGACTCCTTCCCAACCTCACGGCGACGGCGTACCCCGTGAACGTGTCCAACGGCGAGGTGCCGCTTCAGATCCAGTTCGTCAACTCGAGCTACGCCTACTTCGTTGCATTGAACCCTTTGAAGCCGTACGGTCACCTCTACTCCTTCGACCCGGCCGTTTCCGGGAAAGCGATCGACGCCGTCCAGGTGGGAGGCAGGTTCCAGATCCTGGAGCCCGCGAGCGTGACGGCTTCCGGGAGCAGCGTCTGGATGACTCAGCACGGAGCCTCGGACGTCGTGGAGTACGACACCAGCACCGGGAACTGGACGGTCTTCCCGACTTCGACAGTAAACTACACCGCTACCACCCTCCCCTATTTCATTGAAGCCCAGGGACAGGAGGTCTGGTTCAACGAGCACTACGCCAACAGGATCGCGCTGCTGGGCCCAGACGGGGAGACCCTGACGGAGTACAGCGAGGCGAATCCGCCCATCGAAAACGGGAGTTTCATCCAGAACGACCTCACGATAGCGCCGGGTGACGGGGGCCTATGGTTCACTTCCGTGACAGGAAACTACATCGGCTTCGTCAACGGGTCTGTCAGGGA
>Ga0187771_10000977_pt1 | contig 18657 bp, 14 predicted proteins | sample 0116_SJ02_MP15_1_FD_133139 | JGI IMG/M metagenome (GOLD analysis project Ga0187771, IMG submission 133139) | Tropical peat soil microbial communities from peatlands in Department of Meta, Colombia - 0116_SJ02_MP15_10_MG | ecosystem: Environmental > Terrestrial > Soil > Wetlands > Peat | place...
GACCGATTCGCTCCTCGATTTTTCCTCCCGACTCTTTTCCATCCCCTTCGAAACCGTTGAGGTCGAATCCCTGAGAACCTGTGAGTCTTCGTTCCACTACAAGCTGCGATGCGATGCGGTCGGCCTCGATATGCTGGCCGATTCCCTGACGCAGGTCGTTCCTGGCTTCATAACGGGTAAGTGGAGGTTCCAGCGCCTGCGAGACTGGGCAGTGCGCACAGCCAACAAAATCATTTTCGGCAAAAGAAAACGGCACATGCTGGAAATGATAGAGATGCAGGCCGGAAGGCTCAGATCGGACTTCATCGAAAGGCTCAATCGCAGCGCCGCCGGCTTCCGCTCCCGGATAATCGGCAGCATGGACGCCGGCGCGGCCGGAATATCGCGGGCCATAGAAAGCGGCATCGACCTGCGCCTCAGGGGAGAAAAAGAAGCAGCCCGCACGCAATCCAGTCTTACAGAGCGGCTATACGAGACAGAGCGAATCAGGTCTGAGCTTGCGCAAATCAGAGAAGACCTGCGCAGAACAGTCGGCTGCGAACAATAATCTGCTCAGTGTTCCTGCCCCGCGTCATTTGGGGCCTGTAAGGCTGCCCCGCAGGCGCATTTGATCCGGGACGCCGGTGGTTTTGTAAACCTTGGAGTGAAACATGAACGGAAATATCTCCGAATCCTTGAGAAAACAGCGCGAGCTGATTCTGGCGGAAACCAGCGAACAAGCGCTCGATAGACATACCAGCCTGCTCGAGATCGCCGTCATTTCGTTATACAACCACCTCGCAAATCGACTTGCCGACTCCGAGGCATTCCGGGCCGGCGGTGCCATCGCAGCGATCGGCTCCTTTGGACGCGGTATAACGTCTCCGACCCTGGCCGTCCCCGTCCTGTGCCTCCAGGCCGATGATTCGCCCATGAGAGACGCCTGGGATGAGGAGATCACCCGTCCTCTCACCGAGGCCGGATGGCCTGTTGAAGCCTTCAGGGGATCGGTGGCGCAGATAATTGACCTGGCCCGGCAGAATTACGGGTTCTTCTTCAAACTCATGGACCTGCGCTTCATTTCCGGAAACCGCAACCTCGCCGATCTCCTCGAACGGGAAATTGACAGTCTCATCGCAAAAAACAGGGAAGCGCTCCTGGGCTTTTTAGACGAATCAATCAGAGCCCGCAAGAAGCTGCTCGAAAACCCTCAGAACTGGCTTGAACCTGACATCGAAGAAAACCCGGGAGGACTTTCCGAAATTCGCGCCATCCGCTTCGGATGCCGCATCGAATCCAGGCTTCGAAACCTTGAAGACGCCATTTTCCAGGGATATCTTACCCGGCAGGAAGTTGACCTGCTTCAGGCCGCAGAAAAAACCTTCTGCCGGTACCTGACCCTTTTGCACGCCGCATCGGGCCGGACCGGCAGCACCCTGCTGTTTGACGACCAGGAGACGCTTGCCCGCAAACTGGGATATGCTGAAATATCCGGTTTTCTTCCTGTCGAAATCTTTATGCAGCACGTTCATCAGTTGTTTGAAGGAGTTGCAGAGGTTTCGCGGGAGTTCTGGGAAAAACTCCACGAGGGACGCTCATCCAGCACTGAAGAAGCCGGGACCGTCATAGAGGAAGGCATCCTTGCCAGATGGGGGAAGATTTATATCCAGACTGACCGCTACCCGGCAATGCCCGATCGCCTGGTTCACCTGTTTGCGGTGTCCGCCCGACGCGGCCTTGGACTGGCAAACGTTACAAGGCAATGGATATCTCACAATAAAAACGTCCTGGACGCGGCTTCCGGAGACCCTTGCGTTAAAGATGAATTCCTTGAGATGCTCCGTGCCGACTCCACCGATGTGCCGGTTCTGCGGCGCTTCTACGACTACGGCCTCATGACCGCTCTGATCCCGGAGCTTGCCTCGCTGCACGGACTGGTTCAGCACGACCGGTTTCATCTTTACCCCGTCCAGGAGCACCACCTCCGCACGGTGGCCGAACTGAAAAAAACTATCGCCGGAGCGTACTCCGAAGAAGAACCCGAACTCACCGCTGCCGCTGTTGACCTCGCAGACCCTGCCCCTATGCTGCTCGCAGGTCTCCTCCACGACGTGGGAAAAAGTTCAGGCAGCGGGCATGCCGCCAGGGGCGGCGAGATGATTCCCGCTGTGGCAAGGCGCCTGGGGCTTTCTTCCCAGGAAACCGAGACGGTCCAGTTCCTTGTCTCACAACACATGCTGCTGCTTGACAGCGCATCGCTTCGCGACCTGGCCGACCACGAAATGCTGTCGAACTGCACTGCCGCAGTGGGCAGAAAGGAGTACCTCGATCAACTCCTTGTGCTCACTTTCGCCGACATGATGGCCACCGGCCCTCGAGCCAGGGACAAATGGCGCAATACACCGGTCCTCACGCTTTACAGCAATCTCAGAGGCATACTGGAAAAGGGCGAACCGAGCTCAAGGGTCATCTCCGAACGAGTGGCCATGGTTAAGAAAAAGATCGAATCGCGCGTTTCCGACCTTCTGAGCCCCAATGAGGTGGAAAACTACTTCGCACAGCTCGCTCCAAGGTATCTGATTTCAATATCCCCCGAGGAGATAGTCAACCATATCCGGTTGAGCAGAAAGCTCCAGGAATCCCAAAGGACTTTTATCTGGGAGGTCTCCTCCGGGCGCGAAACGGCAGAGATTACATTATTGAGCTACGACAGGCCGGAGCTTCTTGCAAAATCGGCAGGAATCCTCACGCTCCACGAACTCAACATCATCACCGCTCAAGCCTTTGCAATGAATAACGAAACTACGCTGCTCCTCTTCCAGTGCCGGCTCCCGGACGGTGAGACGCCAACTGACTGGGACGCCATGAGAAAAGATATGGACCGCCTGTTTCAAGGCAAGTTGGCCCTGGACTACCGGATAGCGGCACATTTGGCTGGAAGGCGCCAGCCAAAAACGTTGCGCACGGAACCGAGCAAGATAGTCATTGACAACGAATCCTCGGCCATGTACACGATTCTGGAGGTCTATACCGCTGACCGCATAGGTCTTCTATACACCATCACCCGGACATTGCATGAACTCCAGGTCCCTATTTATCTAGCTAAAATCACAACCAAAAGCGATTGGGCCGCCGACGCTTTCTATATCAGGAACGAAAAGCATCAGAAGGTTACAGACCCCGAACAGATCGAAGAAATAAAGAAGGCCCTCCGTTTCTGCCTGGATGGAGAGTCGGAGTGGGAATAGGATATAATACGGGAAATAGGACTTTTCGAGACAGAACTCGGAAAGGAGAGTGACTATGCAGATGAACGACTTCGTACTTTTTGAAAAAGAGCCTCCGGTTGGTTGGCTCACTCTTAACCGGCCTGAAACCAGGAATGCGCTTTCACTGGAGATGATCCACTCGATCCGAAACGCCTTTGAAAGGGTTGCGGGAGATAGCGAGATATCCATTCTCATCATCCGGGCAAACGGCGCAGTATTTAGCGCCGGACACGATATTCGGGAAATGAACCGCAAGCGGGAGAGCCTCGACGAACTGCGGGAAATTTTCACCGCATGCAACAAAATGATGCTTAAAATCCATGATCTGCCACAGCCCGTAATAGCCCAGGTACATGGGATAGCAACCGCCGCTGGATGCCAGCTCGTCGCTGCGTGCGACCTGGCCGTCGCCGAAACCGGGGCGCGTTTTGCCACTCCCGGCGTCAAAATAGGCGTTTTTTGCACAACTCCCATGATCCCGCTGGTGCGCCTCATCGGCAGGCGGCGCGCCATGGACATGCTCTTGAGCGGCAGGTTCATCTCCGCCGAAGAAGCCTTACAGTTTGGCCTGGTCAACAAACTCGCTCCGCCCGAAAGACTCGCCGAAGAAACGCGCAAGTGGGCGCTTGAACTTGCGCAGGCAAGCCAGTTTGTCCTCGCCCTCGGAAAGAAGGCCTTCTATTCCCAGGTCGACCTCGACGAAAGGTCCGCTTACGAGTATGCCAAAGAAGTCATAGCAATGAACTGCATGGCGGAAGACGCCTCCGAAGGCATGAGCGCATTTATAGAAAAGAGAAAGCCCGCGTGGAAGAAATGACGGCTCTGAACCGGGGGCTCACGGCTGCCGGCAAATAACGGCAGTTACCTCAGGCCGTCCCTTATAGGTCGTGAAAGGCCGCCATGGAGGTTTACGATCAAGGAACCCCATCGCTAACTGTTTCAATGCAAAATCTCGAAAAGAGTACTTATCGAATCTTCATTATGGATGTTGCGGATGGCTCGGGCGAAAAGCTTAGCCGCCGATACACAGGCGATTTTCCCGGTCTCCACCACTTCCTGCTTGAGGGGGAGTGTGTCCGTAACAATCAGACTTTCCAGCGAACTGTTGCCTATGCGTTCGACCGCAGGTCCTGAAAGCACCCCGTGGGTCACACAGCCGAATACGGCTTTCGATCCCTTTTCGAGCAGGGTTCTGGTGGCCTCCACAAGCGTGCCGGCAGTATCCACCATATCGTCGAGGATGAGGGCCGTTTTGCCTTCCACTTCTCCTATGATGTTGAGCGCTTCGGCCTTGTTGGGGTCGCTGCGGCGTTTGTCTATCATCGCCAGCCCCGATTTAAGCAGCTTTGCATATGCCCGCGCGCGGGGCACGCCGCCCGCATCGGGTGATACGATGACCAGATTTTTCTCAAAATGCTCCTTGATGAAAGGCAGCAGAATCGGAGACGCGTAAAGGTTATCGACCGGCACGTTGAAAAAACCTTGAATCTGTCCTGCATGAAGGTCCATAGTTACGATCCGGTCCGCACCGACACGCGTGATAAGGTCGGCCACCAGACGCGCTGTGATGGGAACACGTGGTTTATTTTTCCTGTCCTGGCGCCCGTAGCAGTAGTAGGGCATTACGGCAGTGATCCGGCGGGCTGAAGCGCGCTTGCACGCATCTATCATGACCAGTAGTTCCATCAGATTATCGTTAACCGGAGAAGCCCCTGTTTGAATTATGAAAACATCGGCTCCCCTTACATTTTCGCCGATTTCCACCCTGATTTCCCCATCGCTGAATCTGCCAGCCATTAACTTGCCAAGAGGGATTTCAAGGATTTCGCATATGCTTGCCGACAGGGCCGGATTACTGTTACCGGCAAAAACCTTCATTCCGTATACTGCCATGATAGATACCTCATTAATTCGTGAACAGTGAACAGTGAACAGTCAAGTACCTCCTGACTGAACTATTGACTATTCACTATTCACGACTCACGGTTCTGTTAGATGTCGTCCATGTCCTCTTCAGTGACACAATATCCCTCATGACCCGGCCAGTAAAGAAAACGATGGCAGTGGGGGCATTGCAGAATATCTTCGTCTCGCTGGAGTTCTATGAGCTTCTGAGGCGGAATGTTCATGTGGCATACCTTGCAAACGCCGTTCTCCACTGCGGAAACCGCAATTCCGGCCTGCTTCTCAAAAAGGAAATCCGTCTTCTTCAATAGATCCGGGGTTAGCCGGTCGCGCACGTTCCGGCGAATGGCTTCGAGACGATCCAGACGCCCTTTCAACTCACCGCTCTCCCGCTGCACAACGGCCCTTTCCTCCTCAAGCTTCCTGCGCCTTCCTTCCAGGTCATTGCCCAGATCGCCGACTTCCCTGACAAGACGGTCGATCTTATCCATAAGTTCCAAGGCTATGTCTTCATTTCTGGAAACTTCCTTCTTTGTCTCATCGATCTCTTTGAGCATCGCCTGGTATTCCTTATTTGTTCTCACCTCGCCTAGGCGGGTTTTCTGGCGGCCCATACGCGCCCGCAGGTCCTCTATCTGCTGCTCGACCGTGCGATGTGTTTTTCTTGCATCATCGTACTCTTCTTTTTTCGAAAGGTATTGTCCTTCGAAAAATTCGAATTCTTTCTCCAACTCGGCAAGGCGTCGAGGAGCTTCCTCGTAGCTTCGGATCAACTGGTTCTTTTTGTCCTCAATCTTCTGGTACTCAATGAGACACTTAAGTTGATCAAGCAATTCACCACCTCCTGATAAAATTTGATCCGCTCAGGCAACCAACTTGAAGGGGTCTTCTTCTGATTTGGAAACGAAAACTTCAAGCTCTGCCGCCTCAGATGTAGCCTTTGATCGCAGAAAATCGCAAAAAGGTTCAAGAACCAGTTTCTCTGATGCGAAATGCCCGATGTCGATGAGGGCCAGTCCGCTTTCTTCGGCTAATCTGGCGTCGTGGTATTTCAAATCTCCAGTGATGAAGACATCGGCTCCCGACGCAAGGACCTTTCCTATCATGCTGCCCCCACTGCCGGCGCAAACAGCCACGCTGGTTATCCTTTTTCCCAAATTACCGGTAATCCGGACGACGGCCCCGCCAAACACCCCGTTAAGTCTTGCGGCAAGCGATTCAAGCGTATTTTCTCCCGGCAACAGCCCCACCAGTCCTACTCCGAGGTATTGTTCCTCACCGCAGTGGAGGGTTTGAGCCTCAAGGGGCCTCGCGGCGCCCAGCTTCAGCAGTTCCTCGAGCATGGCGTTGGCGCCATGACGCGCGGCATCGAGATTTGTGTGGGCTGCTATTATGTTTATCCCCGACAGCAGCGCCTGGCTTATGATCGATCCAGGCCATGAATCGGTGTGGACAAAACTTATAGGCCGAAGGAACAAAGGGTGGTGTGTAACCACACATTGACACCCGAGCTGGTGAGCCTCATTAAGAACCGATGAGGCCGGGTCCAGTGCAACAAGGACCCTCGTGACGATGGCCATCGGACTGCCCACCTGAAGGCCGCAGTTGTCCCATGATTCGGCATAACGGAAAGGCGCCCAGGAATCTATCCACTGCAAAATTTCTTCTATCCGGACCATGGTTGGCGCTCCACACCGGTGACTGGTGAACAGCGACCGGTCATGAGTAGCTACTCCTCACCAGTGTAAACAAAGAGGGGTGTTCCTTTTTGGGAACACCCCTCTTTGTCTTATAAGTTTCATGCTGGTCCAGCGGTTCGGGTATTCTGAAGGCGCCGGGGATCTTTCCAGTGCCGTTGGGACCTCCAAATACGTGGTACGCCATTTGCCAAACGACCCGCCTCTTAGGAAGTTGCCATTTCGGACCTACCTGGTGGGCCCACCTGGCCTCGAACCAGGGACCTGCCGGTTATGAGCCGGGTGCTCTACCAAGCTGAGCTATGGGCCCGTTTAAAACGACCGGAATTTGAGTATAAATTCCGCTTTGCAAAGGTGTCAAGCAGTAAAAAACACTACGTTTCAATAAAGCTCTTTAACTCCTTGCGGCGGCTGGGATGACGAAGTTTGCGCAGGGCCTTGGCTTCTATCTGCCGGATGCGCTCCCTGGTGACTGTAAAATCCTGACCCACCTCCTCCAGGGTATGGTCAGCTTTTTCGCCGATCCCAAATCGCATGCGGAGGACTTTTTCTTCCCTTGGGGTAAGCGTGGCGAGGGCCTTGCGAGTCTGTTCGCTAAGGTTGAGGTTGATCACCGCATCCACCGGCGAAGCCACACGTTTGTCTTCGATAAAATCACCCAGATGGCTGTCTTCCTCCTCGCCTATCGGGGTCTCTAGGCTGATCGGCTCTTTTGCGATCTTTAGCACCTTTCGGACCTTGTCGACGGGAAACTCCATTTTTTCGGCGATCTCTTCAGGAACCGGTTCGCGTCCGAGTTCCTGGACCAGATAGCGCGATGTTCGGATGAGCTTGTTGATGGTCTCAATCATGTGGACCGGAATACGGATGGTTCTCGCCTGATCTGCGATGGCCCTGGTTATCGCCTGCCTTATCCACCAGGTAGCGTAGGTGCTGAATTTATATCCACGCTGATATTCGAACTTGTCCACCGCTTTCATTAGCCCGATGTTTCCCTCCTGTATGAGGTCCAGAAACTGAAGTCCGCGGTTTGTATATTTTTTGGCAATGCTCACAACCAGGCGCAAGTTGGCCTCAATCAACTCGCTCTTGGCCAGCTTGGCGCGAAGAGATCCATCCTTTACCCGGCTTAGCAGTTGCCTTAGAGAGCTGGAATCCATTTTCGCTTCTTTTTCCAAGGCCCCTATGCGCTCCCTGGCGTCAGCAGCCCTGACGCAAAGCCTATCGAATTCTTCCTTTGACAGTCCACAGGCCGCCGCCAAACTTTCCTTAGATTTTTCCCCGTCAGGCTGTCCAAAGGACAGCCTCAGGTCGCCTCCCTTCTTGCCGACTCGGTGCATGCAGTCCTTTAGAGTCTTTTCCGCATTTTCGATCGCCACCAAGTGGCCGCTAAGCTTTTCGATAATATTGTCTATATGAAGGCGGTTGAGCTGGAGATCTTTGAGAAAGTTTACAATCCGCTCTTTGTTATGCTGCAACCTGCTCTTGAGATCGAATTCCTCTTCCGGGCCAATGCCTTCTTCCAATAGGCGCGCTTGCATGGACTTATTCTCTTCGTCCAGACGCTGAACCTCATCGAGGATGCCAATTATCCGGCTTTTATGAACTGCCTCCTCTTCTTCGCTGATTTCCTCCTCAATTTCGCGGATTACCTCATTGAGGCGGTAGGCTTCACCCTGAAGCCTGTCCCTCAGGCTCATTATCTGCTGTATGCCGATAGAGGTCTCCATGATAGCATTAAATATTTCGCGCTCACCAGCCTCGATCCGCTTGGCTATTTCGACTTCTCCATCGCGGGTGAGCAAAGAGACCTGCCCCATTTCCCTCAAATACATCTTTACCGGATCGGTTATCCGGTTAGCCGAATCAGTCTCCAGCTGGAGGTCGTCATCTTCTTCCTCCATGAGGCCCTCCGAATCGGAGGCCGAGCCATGCACCACCCGAGCCTGTCGTTCGGAATCGACGATTTCGATGTCCATTTCATCAAAAATAGTCATCATCTCATCGAGCTTGTCACCAGTGACGATTTCTTCAGGAAGCGCTTCATTGACTTCATCCAGTGTAAGAAAGCCTTTCTCCTTGCCGATCGCGATCAACCGATTGAGGTCCTCGAGTTCACCCTTACCCATTGCAGGATCGTGCTTCTGCTTGGCATCCTTTTCGGTCATCATCTGACTCCTAAGCGCTGTCGGGAAAGTCACAAGCGCTGGTCTTGGTCTTATGGCTCTTAATCTCGGTGAGAAGGTTTGCGACTTGAGCCTTGTCCCCCTTTCTTTCAGCCTCCCGCAAGGAATGTTCCAACTCTTTGGTCTTCTTTTTTGCCATCCTTTTGGTCAAAGCATAAAGCCAATCACGCAACTGAATTTCGGGCTCCTCAAGTTCATAGGGTTCCATAAGATAACGCGTGTAGAGTTCATGCAAATCTGATTCCCGCAACAGATCATATACGCAAGAGGGGTCATGCTCTTCAGCGCCACCATACACTGCCTTGCAAAGGAAATCAGCCAGGGCGGCGAGCCTGGATTCCTCAAAACAGTCAAGCACATCGAACTGGCGCACGCACTCGACTAGGGCAGGGTACTTGATCATGAGCCTGAGGACCTTTTCCTCAAGAGATTCGATTTGCGGAGGCTTCGAACAGTTGACCGGCCTGAGATATGCGTGCGCGGAATCCGGCCTTCCACGCTTTTCATGCAAAAGCTGAGCTTCGGCCACTTTTTCAGAAATCGAAAACCTGCCAGCTATGATGTTGACGTACTCCGATTTGAGCAGCGGCTGCCGCACGTTGTGGAAGATGGGCCGGAGATCCGAAAATATCTGCATCTTTCCAGCCGAACTTCCGTCCCAGGAGGAAACGGTCTTGCGAACGGCGTAAGCTCCAAGCTCTTCCCTGTGCTCTATTAGACGCTCAAGCTCAACCAAGCCAAATTTTTTCAGAAAATCGTCTGGATCGAGTCCGTCGGGAAATCTAATGCAGCTAACCGAAAGCTCATCAGACAAGAATAGCGGCAGGGCGCGAAGCATCGCTTTCTCGCCCGCGTCGTCACCATCATAGGCAAGCACCACCTCGTCGCACATCTTGCAAAGAAGCCTTACCTGCTGGCTGGTAAGGGCCGTGCCCAGAGTCGCGACCACCCGATGGAATCCCTGCGCATAGAAGGCCAGAAGGTCCATGTAGCCTTCCACAAGCACCACCTGCCTAACCTTGCTGCAGGCACGCCTCGCCTCCGCATACTGATAAAGCATCCTTCCCTTGTGGAAGACGGGAGTTTCAGGGCTGTTGAGATATTTCGGCTCATTCGTTTCGTCCTGAGACAAAATTCTGCCGCCAAAGGCAACAATTTCTCGCCGCTCATCCCTTATGGGAAAAATCAGCCGGTTTCTGAAGCGGTCGAAAAATTTGGAAGAATCACTTGAACTCTGTGATACAAGTCCGGCCTTTAGAGCAAGCGCAGGTTCTATCCCGCTCTTTTTCAGGTGATCCAGAAGGCGGTCCCCACCGGCGGGCGCATATCCGAGCTTTTGAGATTCGACAACTTCTTCAGGCAACCCGCGCCTGACTATATACTCACGCGCTATCCTGCCCTCCTGGGACATGTGAAGCCGACGATAGAAGAAGTCAGCCGCGCACTCGACAGCCGCCAGAATCCGTTTGCGCTCCTGTTGACTTGCCAGCAGCACATCGTCCCGGACTGGATGGTCTTTCTGAGGCAAGGGGATATTATAGAGTTCGGAAAGATATTTGACGGCATCAGCAAACGTGAGGTTCTGACGCCTCATTACAAAACTGAGAACATCGCCTCCGCTTCCGCATCCGAAGCAGTAGTAAAGCTGGTTATCAGCGTCGACCTGGAAAGAAGGAGTCTTCTCCTGGTGGAACGGGCATAACCCAACGTGACGATTGCCTGACCGTCGAAGATGAACCGCACGGCCTATTACCTCGACAATGTCCACTGCCTGCTTAACTAGAGTGGCAATTCCGGTACCAGTCACTCCGCAAGCCTTCCCTGGATGCAAAAGGAACGGACATAAAAATCAAAAAGATTGGAACCGAGGATTTTTAGCCTCTGGCAACCGCCAAATCAAGTATTTTTTGCGGCAAGCCGCCGTGGCCGGGACGCGCAACCCCCTCGCCCTGCCTCCGAAGCCCGGCCCCATTCAAACTGATACGCATGCCCGGCGCATATCGGTCAGAATTACCCCAAGCCGAGATCGCAGGGATCGCCGAGAGCCAGTCAGCCAAGCCTGCGCCGGACCAGTTCATTGACCAGTTTGCCCTCAGCCCGACCACCCACTTTGGGCATAAGGATTTTCATCACCCGCCCCATCTCTTTGAGGGAAACAGCCCCGGCCTGGCCAACCGCTTCTTCGACCATTTTTTCCAGTTCTTCGGATGAAAGCTGTTGAGGCATAAAATCCTGAAGTATCCGGATTTCATCTTCCTCTTTTGTCGCAAGGTCCGCACGTCCGCCTGCCTGGTATTGCTCGATGGAATCTTGCCGTTGCTTTATCAGGCTGGATATCACCCGATAGATCTCAGTTTCGTCCGGCTGCCGTCTGATTTCCTTTTCTTTGAGTTTTAGAGAGGTGAGGAGCAACCGCAAGGCATCTTTGGCAGTTTCGTTCTTTTCCCTCATCGCTTTCTTCAAAGCTTCATCGATTTTTTCGTGCAGCTCCATAATTGACCTCACAGCCTCCTGGAAGGCAAAAGTAAAAAGTGGAGAAAGATTGTTTGGTTTTTTTTCATTTTTGCCTTTTTACTTTTTGCTTTTTGATTTCTCGATTGCTTCCCTGAGATTTAGCGTCCCCTCGTAGATGGCCCTGCCGGTTATTACTCCGATCAATCCAAGCGAGGCTAGTGGAAGAAGCTTTTCGACATCTTCCATGGTCGATACTCCGCCCGCAGCGATGACCGGCGCCCCTGTCTTCTCGATTAACCGGCGCGTAGCTTCGATGTTGACTCCCGTCTGCATGCCGTCTCTATGGATGTCGGTATAGATTACCGCAACGAGTTCCAGAGCTTTGTACCGGAGTACGAGAGTCACTGCGTCTGTTTGGGTCGATTCCTTCCATCCCTCCACTGCGACCTTACCGTCCCTGGCGTCGAGTCCAAGGGCGACTCTGCCCGGATACCGCTCACAGGCCTTCTCAAGCATTTCCGGCTGCCTGAGCGCGGCCGTGCCTATAATTACCCTGGCTACTCCCGAGCGAAGGTACCGATCGACGTTTTCCAGGGTCCTTATGCCCCCTCCGACCTGGACGGGGATAGAAACGGACCGGGCTATCCCAAGGACGATAAGGTCGTTTACCGGCCTTTTCGCAAATGCTCCGTCAAGGTCAACCAAGTGAAGCCACTCAGCGCCCTCGGCCTCCCAATGCTTTGCCAGGGCAACCGGGTCATCGCCGTAGACCGTAGAGCGGTCCGGATCTCCCTGCATCAACCGTACACACTTACCATCTTTGAGATCGATGGCTGGGAAGACGATCATGATCCTTTTGCGCCTATGAAAATTCTGAACAAATCCTCACCGCATTTTAGCTGCAAGCCTGCCGCGTGCGCCTCTTTTTCGCAATACCTGCGACCCTTGCCCGATCCTAAAACGCCGGATATCGGATAGTCCACAAGCAGGAACGGGACCGGATCGGTTGAATGCGTTCGAATAGAAACAGGGGTAAAATGGTCGGTGGCAACCAACAGGCGCATTTTGCGGAACTTCCTGCCAACCCCCTCCACGACTGGTCCTACGATCTGCTCGTCGAAGCTCTCTATGGCTTGGATCTTCTTCTGGATGCTTCCGGTATGGGAAGCTTCGTCAGGGGCTTCAACGTGCAGGAAAACGAAATTTCCCCGCTCCAGCGCAGAGAGCGCTGCCGCTACTTTACCGCCATAATTGGTGTCTAAATAGCCCGTGGCGCCTTCAACGTTGACTGGGTCCAGTCCCGCATAAACTCCAATACCCTTTAGAAGGTCCACTGCGGAGATCATTGCGCCACTGAGCCCGAATCTATCCAACCCCGGCATCGAGGGAGCTTTACCCTGCCCCCACAGCCAGACGGCGTTCGCAGGACTCTTTCCCTCTTTTTCCCTTCGGATGTTGACCGGGTGGTCCTTAAGCACCTGTGCAGCCTTTTCCGTAAAAGCCCGCAGGGCAGGTTCAGCGGACGAGATATCGTATTGCGCCACAGGCCGACCGAGAATATCATGAGGCGGGATGGTTACGATTTTTTCCCGTCCTCCGTTCCAAACGAGAAGATGCCTGAAGCTTACCCCGGCGTACAGCTTCAGGGTAGTACCGCAAACCGCACCCTGAAGGGCGGCGATTATTTCGTGGGCTTCCGCAGTTGAAATATGTCCAGCGGAGTAGTCTGCCATGACAGCATTTCCGGCTTCATCTGTGCTCAGAAAAACCAGGTTGCACCTGAAGGCAACCTCATCGGGACCCAGCCGGACCCCTATGCTCGCCGCCTCCAGCGGTCCCCTACCAGTGTGGTAGACAGCTGGATCGTAGCCGAGCAGGCTCATATTAGCTACATCGCTCCCCGGCTCCATCCCTGCGGGAATAGTCTGCACAATTCCCAGCGACCCGATTTCGGCAAGCCGGTCCAGATTGGAAGTACGGGCGGCCTCAAGTGGAGTGAGGCCCCCAAGCTGATCCAAAGGGTAGTCTCCCATACCGTCGCCGACAAGAATGACGAATTTTTCATCCATTTTAATCAAACTAATCCGAGTCGTTTTCGATGCGTATCGACACAGTCGGGGCAAGCACCACGTCCAGGTTATCTATCTCCTCCAGGGCTTTTCTAACGCTCCTTTCCAGCGCCTCATGGGTAATCATCACCAGAGGGACCGAGTCAGTGTGGCGCCCCTTTTGAATTACGGCGGCTATGCTGATCTGGTGTTTTCCGAGTATGCCTGAGATCTTGGAGAGCACACCGGGTTTGTCGAGCGCGAGAAATCTGAAGTAGTAAGAAGTTGAGACATCGGAAACAGGTTTAATCTCTATATTCTGGAGTTTGTCAGGCAGAAAGGCAAGCGCCGGTATCCTTGAGGGGGTCTTGCTGAGGATGTCTCGAGCGGTGTCTATGAGGTCACTCACCACGGCGCTTCCTGTAGGCATCATCCCGGCGCCCAGACCGTAGAGCATTACATCCGCAACGGCGTTCCCCTCAATATGCACTGCATTGTAGGCGCCTTTCACGCTGGCAAGCACATGGTTTTGAGCGATAAGAGTCGGGTGGACCCGCATCTCCAGGCGGCTGTCCCTGCTTCGAGCGATTGCAAGCAGCTTCAGCCGGTATCCGAATTCCTCCGCGTATTGAATATCCAGCGGATCGATCCCCGATATTCCCTCGATATGAACCCGGTCGAGCTGAATCGGGGTACCGAACGCTATCGAACTTGCGATGGCAAGCTTGTGGGCTGTGTCAATTCCCTCTATGTCAAGAGTTGGATCGGCCTCGGCATAACCAAGGTCCTGGGCTTCCTTCAGCGCATCGGAAAACGAGAGTCTATCCTCCGTCATTCGGGTGAGGATATAATTGGCAGTGCCGTTCAAGATTCCGAAAATAGTGGTGATTTGGTTGGAGGCAAGCCCTTCCCGCAGGGACTTGATAATAGGAATTCCACCTCCTACCGAGGCCTCAAAGCCTATTGAAACCCCTTTTTTTTGAGCCAGCGCGAAGAGTTCGTTACCCTGATGGGCGAGCAGGGCCTTGTTTGCCGTAACTACGTGTTTTCCACTTTCGATGGCGGAGCAGATAATTGATTTTGCCGCTTCCAACCCGCCGATAAGCTCGACTACAATGTCGATTTCCGGGTCTTTGAGGATATCGTCAACATTTTTTGTGAGAATTTCGGGCGGGACAGCCACAGGCCTTTCACGCTCCAGGTCGACGTCGGCCACACGTCGAAGTTCCAGAGGGACGCCAAGTCTTCTCTCTATCACATCTGCGTTTTCCCGAAGCACCTGAACAACCCCGCAGCCAACGGTCCCCCAACCCACAAGACCGACGCAAATTTTGCGCATAAACACATCCTCTGTTGTGGCAAAAGGCAAAGGTAAAAGAAATCAATGCCGCATGACTATGTTAGGGCAAAAGGTAAAAGTACAAGAAGTCAATCCCGCATTTTTTTGCCTCTTTACTTTTTACCTTTTACTTTCCTCTTTAGGCAGACGCCCGCTTTTTGATAGGGACTGTTTTCTGCAATGCCTTGCGAAGGCCTCGCACAGCCTGCCTAGTCCGCATTTCGTTTTCAACCAGGGCAAAGCGGACAAATTCATCCCCGTATTCACCAAACCCCAGTCCTGGAGAGACCGCCACTTTAGCTTCTTCGACGAGATACTTGGCGAAATTGACCGAACCCATCCACCGGAAATCTTCGGGAATCCGAGCCCAAACGAACATCGTTCCTTTGGGCTTATCGGTGGTCCATCCTATGCGGTTCAAGCCGTCAATGAGAATGTCGCGCCGGGATTTGTACACCGAAACAATTTCTTTCACGCACGACTGATCGCCTTTGAGGGCCACCGTGGCCGCAATCTGTAGGGGCTGAAACACGCCGTAATCGAGGTAGCTTTTTATACGCGTGAGCGCGCCTATCATCTCAGCATTGCCAACACAGAAGCCGACCCGCCATCCGGCCATGCTGTAGCTCTTGGACATGGAAAAGAACTCGACACCGACTTCCCTGGCGCCCGAAGCCTGAAGAAAACTCGGGGCTCTGTACCCGTCGAAAGTCAGATCGGCATAAGCCAAGTCATGGATTACCATGATCCTGTTCTCACGGGCAAATTCAACTATCTTATTGAAGAAATCCAGGTCCACGACGGTAGTAGTCGGATTATGGGGAAAACAAATAACCATCAGCTTCGGCTTGGGCCACGTCTGCTTTATGGCGATCTGGAGGTCTTCGAGAAAATTGCGGTCCGGCCCTATCGGGACCGATCTTACATCCCCCCCGGCAATGATAGCCGAGTAAGGATGGATAGGGTAAGTGGGGTTGGGAGCAAACACGACGTCTCCTGGGCTTATCAGCACAAGCACCAGGTGGGACAATCCTTCCTTGACGCCGATAGTGACCACCGTTTCTTTGTCAGGGTCGATATCCACGTCATAATTTCTTTTGTACCATTCGGTGACTGCTTCGCGCAGACGGGTTATTCCGCGAGAAGCCGAATACCGGTGATTGTGTTTCTTTCTGGCCGCCTCGACGAGCTTTTCAATTATGTGTTTGGGCGCCGGAAGATCGGGGTTTCCCATTCCCAGGTCTATAATGTCTTCTCCCGCCCGTCGCTTGTCCATTTTAAGGGCGTTGACTTCGGCAAACACGTAAGGGGGCAGCCGGTGCATTCGGCTTCGTTCTGCAATGTTAAAATTCATAATTGGCATTCTCCGCTTGAGGCTTTGGGATCCGCTAAAAATAATATTTTTCTAAAAACTTGTCCATAATGATGCAGGTCTGCTACATTAGTTTAAAGTTTCATTTTATAAAGGGTGGAGCCCGAAGACAAGCCTATGAAACAAGTCATTCTGGGAACAGCCGGCCACATCGACCACGGGAAGACCTCGCTGATAAGGGCCCTGACCGGAATCGACACGGATCGTCTCAAGGAAGAAAAACTGCGGGGCATAACGATCGAACTCGGGTTTGCGCACATGGAGATGCCCGGGGGCGAACGGCTGGGGATAGTCGATGTGCCGGGCCACGAGAAATTTGTCAAACACATGGTCGCAGGCGCCACCGGAATCGACCTGGTAGCTCTGGTGATCGCCGCCGATGAAGGCATAATGCCTCAGACCCGTGAACACATGGAGATCTGCGAACTCCTGCGGGTAAAAAAAGGGCTTGTTGTTCTGACCAAAACCGACCTTGTCGATGATACGGACTGGTTGGAGTTGGTGCGCGAGGACATAGTGGAGTTTCTCAAGGGCACTTTCCTGGAGGGATGTGAAATTATCCCGGTGTCGGCAGCTACCGGTGAAGGGATCGAGGAGTTAAAGAAAACCCTTGCCCGACTTTTTGCCGAGGTTGAATCGAAAAGTTCCGAAGGGCCGTTTCGTCTGCCGGTCGACCGTGTATTCACGATGCGGGGATTTGGGACCGTCATCACTGGAACGAGCATTTCCGGACGGCTTCAGATTGGAGATCCGGTAATGATTTACCCCGACGGACTCAAAAGTAAAGTGCGGGGAATCCAGGTTCACGGCAACGATGTGCAGGAAGTCCTTCCAGGGCAGAGGACGGCCGTTAATCTGCAGGGGATGGAGCGGGCTCTTATCGAGCGCGGAAACGTTCTGGCCTCTGCGGGCGCGCTTTCCTCCTCCCACATGATAGACGTTCAACTCGAACTTCTCAAAAGCACCCCGAAGCCGCTGAAGCACAGGGCAAAAATCCGCTTCCACAGCGGCACAGCGGAGCACCTGGCTACAATCATCCTGCTTGACCGGGAAGAACTAAAGCCGGGCGAGAAAACCTTCGCCCAGGTAAGACTCGATAAGCCCGGCGCTGTTTTGCGCGGAGACCGTTTTGTGCTCCGCTCCTACTCCCCCATTCAGACAATTGGAGGCGGGGCCGTTCTCAATCCATTTCCGCGCAAGCACAAGGGATCGGCCAAACGGGAAGCAGCCAGGGCGCTCGAGGAGCTTTACAACGGCTCGGACTCCGACATAATCCTGTGGCATCTTAAGGAAGCAGGATGGGCCGGACTCGGCGAAGCTGAACTGCGTATAAGGGCCAACGTAGCGCAAAAGTTTTTTGACAGGACCCTCCAGCAATTTACGAGCGCCAGGAAAGTGGTGGTTTACGACAGGGAAAACAGGAGGCTGATTCATCCGGAAGCGCTGGAAGAAATGAAATCTTCGGTAACGGCGATTCTTACCGGCTACCATACTCGTTTTCCACTGAAGGCCGGAATGCCAAAAGAGGAAATCCCGGCGCTGCTGTCAAAGCCCATAGACGGAAAGCTTTACAACTTTGTCCTGCGGCAGCTTGCCGAAACCGATCTGGTAGCCCAGGAGATGGAATGGGTGCGTCTTAGCACACACAAGGTTGCACTGAGCAAGGAAGAGGAAACCATCCGGCAAAAAATAGAAAAGGTGTTTCGGGAATCCAGTTTACAGCCGCCATTTTTCCGTGAGATTGCATCCGGATTGCCGGGAAATTCCAAGCAGCATCAGGAAGTGCTCGAATGGATGCTTGCAAAGGGGATTCTGGTAAAGACGAAAGAAGAAATCTATTTTCATGCCGCCGCGATGGCGGAACTCCAAGACCGGCTTGTAGGCTGGCTCAAGGAACACGGGGAAATTACGACGCCCCAATTCAAGGAGATGACCGGAGCGAGCCGCAAGTACACCATTCCGCTGCTTGAGTACTTTGACGCGCAAAAGGTTACCATTAGAGTGGGCGAGGTGAGAAAACTCAGGGGAGCGTAGCGGGTGCCGGGTATCGGATGTCGGGTATCGGGTGCCGGGTATCGGATGTCGGGTATCGGAAAGGGCCGCTGAAAGGGCCCCATAAAGCGAAATCCCCCCGTACCTTTGCGGGTTTGGGGGGATTTTTATACGGAGTCGCGTTCAAGATCGGGCGGGGGTAAACCCCGCCGCTACGTAGGCGAGGGGGAGCGCAGCGAATGCGTCGCGCGATGTATGCCCTCCCGAAGGCAACGACTTGAACGCAACCCGGTATTATATATGGGAATGAGGCGGCGGCGCCCTACTCTCCCACGCAGTTTGCCCGCGCAGTACCATCGGCGCACAGGAGCTTAACGACCGTGTTCGGGATGGGAACGGGTGTGGCCTCCTCGCCA
>Ga0187771_10000979_pt1 | contig 18648 bp, 21 predicted proteins | sample 0116_SJ02_MP15_1_FD_133139 | JGI IMG/M metagenome (GOLD analysis project Ga0187771, IMG submission 133139) | Tropical peat soil microbial communities from peatlands in Department of Meta, Colombia - 0116_SJ02_MP15_10_MG | ecosystem: Environmental > Terrestrial > Soil > Wetlands > Peat | place...
GCCGCATTCCTGCCCGCCATGATCGCTACCTATGCGGGTGCCTCAGTTTTCATGACGCTTATTGATGCCGTAACATTCAGTAGGCTGGGCTACCTCTACTATCCAAATTGGGAAATTGGCGTCATCCTTCTTCTACTAGCCCCCCTCGCAGCGCTACTAAGCATCGAGTTGAATGTGATCTCATCCTCAAAGGTCAGTGATGTGCGAACCGCAGGGCAGCTTGGCGCTTTGATGTTCGCTCCATTCATGGGAATCTACCTAGCGGGAGAGATAGGCTTGATTTCACTTGACACCAATACACTTCTGATCATAGCAGGTATTGTCGCCGTACTTGACCTGGCTCTATTCCGCATCAGCACTTCGACATTCCAAAGGGACCAAATACTTACCAAATGGAAATAGCGCGCACACCGTACGCAAAATGGAGAAAAAAGGGAGCTGCCGGAGACTTCGTCATTGAAGTCGGTTCTAACCAAGCTAGACGGCTAAGGGCCTAAACTAGCTTCGCGCACGAAGGACGAGAAAAAAGTGGATTTGCCGGCGATGTCTTCACTGTGGTGAGGGTTCAAATCCCACATCCCCCCCCCCACCAAAGGATACCCCCCCATTTCCGCATCTTGAACAGCATGAAATTCTCGGAGGTTGTGCAGACGTACTCGAACTCTGCTTCAATGAGATTTGAGGCTGGGTAAAGTTTGCCTCCGCACACCTAACGAGGTTTGGCCCTGAATCAAAAGAGCTAAATGTGGTGGATCGCATCGTTTTTACCGAGCCGGTTTTGAGGCATGATCATATGAAGCGCGATGATCCTTTAAGAGTGACTTCTGATGTCCACTGGGTGGGAGTCAACGATGCACACACGGACCTGTTTGAAGGCCTCTGGGAGATTCCCGAGGGAGTCTCTTACAACTCCTACCTCGTCACGGGCTCAGAAAAGACGGCCCTGATAGATAATGTACTCGGAAAATACGAGCAAGAGCACCTTAGCAAGATTGGACAACTGATCGATCCTTCGAGAATAGATTACATAATTATTAACCATATGGAGCCGGAACATACAAGCGCTTTACCCAGAATCCTCAAGACGGCAATTAACGCTCAAGTGGTGCTTTCGCCCATAGCTCTCAATATGCTTAAGAACTTTTATCACGTGGAACCCAGGACCATTCTGGTTAAAGGTGACGATGTCCGACTCGATTTAGGCGGCAAGACTCTTAGGCTCATTCAGACTCCTTGGCTTCACTGGCCGGAAACCCTATGCGCCTACTTGATTGAGGAGAAGGTACTGTTCAGCTGCGATGCTTTTGGCTCCTTCAGGCAACTTCCTGAGAGCCAGATTATGGAGTCAGATATTGAAAACAAAGATGAGTATATCAATAACGCTTCCAGGAAGTATTTTGCAGGCGTCTTCAGTGGGCAAAGAGAATGGGTGCTGAAGGCTCTGGAGAAATTCGAAGACTTGGACATCGAACCCGAAGTATTGGCACCCAGTCACGGTCCTGCGTACACTGTCAGCGCCAGAGAAATCATGGGCAGATGGGCTTCTTGGAGCAAGCCCAATTACGTCAGAAAAGCCGTGATAACTTTCGGGTCTATGTATGGAATGACAGCCAAATTTGTTGAGAGCATCAAGGAAGGCGTCGAGGAGGCTGGAGGTCAGGCAGAGGCATTTGATCTTTCAAGGACAGCGCCTATAGAGGTATTATCAGCAATGTTGGATGCCCCGGCCTTGATGATTGGCACACCGACCTATGAACGCGATTTGTTTCCGAAAGTAAAATACCTGGTAAACCTTTTAGAGCTCAAAAAGCTTTCAGATAGATGCGTAGGGATTTTCGGAAGTTTCGGTTGGAGCGGTGAGGCTACCAGAAAGTTGGAAGAGAAACTGGTCGCTCTAGGCTTCAGGCTAGTGGGAAAATCACTCGCAGTCCTCGGAAGCCCTGCACAGGAGGACTTTGAAAAAGCCAAAAAATTGGCTAAGACCGTGGCTGAGACCGCTTTCTCAGAAAGGGGATTATGAGCTACGATTATTCTTTCACTTGTCAATTGCGGCTAGACTGCCTAATATGGCAATTGAGCTCACGCGCTCATAAAGAGGAAATTGAAAAGTCATGAAATGGACTTTATCAGTCTGCGAAATTCCGACCGTTCTGCTTGGAAGGTGGGTTACAATCCGAGGACTAGGTATAGCAGGGCGCTGGCTATTGCTATTGTTCCAAGCCCGGCGGTTAGGTAGGTTATTTTTTGTTTTCCGGCCACTTTAATTAGGAAGTCGATTAGAAGTAGGCTGATTATGGTCGACGTGATTATTGCCATGGCTAGACCTGCCAATCCTATTACAGCTATTGAGGCGGCAACGTTTGATTCGGAGGCTATTATGGTCAGTCCGAAGGCTGCGAGTGCAGCGAAGATTCCTGCGATGAATGATAGTTTAAAAGCTTCATTTGGTTCAACGTTCAGCAGCAGCATGGTGCTAGTCGTGATTCCTGACCTGCTGACGCCGGGCAGCGCAGCAATGCCCTGCATGACTCCTATCAGCATGTAGTCTTTGACGGTTAGATTCTCAAGTTTTCTCGGGATTATTCCCTTCTCCTGCATTTTCCTAGAGTACCTTATGAGTCCAGCATCGGCAAAAAGGATAAAGCCTATAATCAGCATTGGTATGCCCACAGCAATTCCGGGTACTGAGTCTGCAACGACGTACAGGGGAGATCCGATCACGCCTGTGATCACCGTAACAACAACGACATAGGTAAGTAACTTTTTCTGCGGGTCATCTTCCGAGCCCAGAACGACTCGTATCAATTCAGCCAAGTCTTTCCTGAAGTAAATTAGGGCAGCGGTTAGTGTGCCTATTTCCATGAACAAGCCGAAAGTGTACGCTTGCTGGAACGGAAGCTTCAGGAGATAAGTTGAAGAAACAATAATCTGCGTCTTGCTGCTTATCGGAAGCCACTCTGAAATCCCTTGAATGACCCCTATTATCACTGAGTAGAGCAACTGAATGACACTGGACAAGCCCGAATTCAGCTCGGAAAATGGAAAAGAAACTTGGAATATAAGGATTTGGTGAATCATTTTCGAGTAGACAGTTTCGGCTCAAGGCCTGTTTATTCATTATTGACTCTGGCTGGTTTATTGTATGCCAATTTTCTTCCCTTTTCAGTGCAAAACAGCGAGCATACCCAACCAGACAATACCTTGAGGTCATAGAAGAAGCCAGCCTTCGAATCGCTCTCTTCAAAGCCTAACAGCAAAGCACGACTCGCCGATCCCAAACAACGAAAGTTGCAGCAAAAATTTAAAACTATCGAATAGGAATGTTTAGACGCTGTGGCATGGAAAGCTATGGTGATCGCCAGTGGAAGTTAAGACGATAGAGCAGAGAGTGATTGTCTCAGCTAGTCCTGAACAGGCTTACGACGCGTTTATCGACCCAGTGAAGCATTCAGCGTTCACGGGAAGCAAGGCGACTTGCGACGCAAGAGTCGGCGGAGAGTTTACCGCATGGGACGGATACATTTCGGGAAAGAACCTGAAATTAGACAGGGGAAAGAAGATTGTCCAAGAATGGGTGACCACAGAGTGGCCTCCAAAATACCCACCGTCGAAGCTGGAACTGACTTTCAAGAAAGTGAAGGAAGGCACAGAAATCTCGATGACCCATTCAGAAGTCCCCGCTGAACAGGCTGAAGACATCGAACAAGGATGGACGAACTTCTACTGGGAACCACTAAAAGAATACTTCAAAAAACGCTAGCCTGAAGACAATCAACTATTATGCACATGATAGTGAAAGTGAGCAAACATTAGTTCGATGGATATGGTCAGACTGAACCCACCAGGCTATGCTACCATTAGTCTTATCTAATAGTTACCGCAATTCGTCATGAAGGTACGACGAGTGCAACTTTTCACGGCTCTGATCTTCGTGGGCGCGACCATTTTGATCGTAAGCTGTTTGCTGCCGTGGGCTACAGTAGCCTACAGCTCTCTCTTTACAGGTACCAGTCTCTTCGATCTGTTACTTGGGTCGAACTACCGGCTTTCGGATGCATCGTTTCTTTCAATTCTTTTCTACGTGTGCAGCGTCATAACTGCTTCGTTCGCACTGCCCAAAGACGACTGGTGGCCACTACGGGCTTGCTGGCTTTGGCGGCAGGTATCGTGTTCATAGTGGGCGGTGCCGTAAACGATTTTGGTTTTTTTTCATTGGGCAGTAGCGTTGTCATGGAGATAGGCGTTGGTATGGGAATAGGACCAGTGTGTGTGATCGTTGCTGGGACGATTTTCCTAATAGCCTCCATCTCTAGGAGATGGCTGTTTAAAGCAGAAGAGCCAACCCTGTCTAACTAGGCCTGTTTCTGAAAGGAGAGAAGTAGACGTTTAAGAAGCAATTCAAGCGTGCGAACACGTGCAAAGCGTCTCAGCAAGTCCTTGTTCTCTGATCCGTTAAACGATGAAAGTTGCGCCTAGAAATCTTTTTATCAAGATGACAAACAATTATCCAGAAGGTGTTATTATGCGGCCTTCTGAATTGCAAGGAAAAAAGGTCGTTGAAACCGGAGCAAAAATACTAGGAACGGTTTCAGACGTCGAGTTTGACCCGGCAGAATGGAAGGTAATCAGCCTGCAAGTCGAGTTGACTGACGACTCGGTCGAAACATTGGGCTTCAAGAAACCACGGTTTGGGCACGTGAATATTCTTCTCTCGGTGGACGCAGTAAAGGCGGTCGCAGACGTCGTGAACCTTAAAAACGCTATACCCGAACTGAAACAGTTCATTAAACTTCCAAAATGACCGGAAGGGTGCGGACTGCGTGCATACGAAGTAACACTGAGACTTTTTGGTACCGTTGGTCTCGTTTTCTGTTACTGCGATATGCTCACGTGCGACTTAAACGATTTCTGTTTCTAAACTCCATGCTTCATACGTAATACGTGAGATTGTTGGAATAGTTTCGTGCGCGGGCGTTCTAACCGTTTCTGCGGATGTTTTCAGGTGGAAAAAGGGGAAGTCGGGTTGGCCATTTTCCGCGGTGTTGCCGCGCATTATCACGTAGCATGCTCGTTGATATGGCAGACGAGTTCCTCAAGATTCATTAAGCCCAGTTTTCCTGTTCCGTGTTTTCTGATTGCCATTCTTCCGGTTTTGGCTTCGCGTTTGCCGATTACTGCCATGTACGGAATCTTTAGAAGTTCAGCGTTCCTGATCTTGTAACGGACTGTTGAGGTACTGTCATCGAGCTCTGCTCTTATGCCCGAATTCACGAGTTTGCGGTGAAGAGAGCGGGCGTATATGAGATAGTTTTGGCTGACGGGTATCAATGAAACTTGTGTCGGCGCAAGCCACGCGGGCAGGTTTCCTTTGCAGTGTTCTAACAGTATTGCGAAGAATCGTTCTATCGCGCCCAGCAACGTTCGATGAATGACTACGGTTTCGTGTTCCTTGCTGTCTGCGCCGATGTAAGTGACGTTGAAGCGCTTCGGCAGGTTGAAGTCGAGCTGCAGCGTTGAGCACTGCCACTCTCTTGCGGCTGCGTCGACGATGTTAACGTCGATTTTCGGTCCGTAGAACACTGCCTCTCCAGGCATTTCTCTGTAGGCAATCTTCTTCTCCTCAAGTGCCTCCGCCAGCGCGTCCTGTGCACGCTGCCACTCTTTGTCTGAGCCGACGTAGTTTTCCGGATGCTCCGGATCTCGTGTTGAAAGGTAGATCTGATACTTCTTGAATCCGAATTTCTTCATGATCTTTCTGACGAAATCCAGCAGCGTCGAGATCTCTTTCTTAGCTTGTTCGACCGTGCAGAAGATGTGCGCATCGTCCTGCGTGAAGCCTCTGACTCGGAGCAATCCCTGCAGAGTGCCCGACCGTTCGTACCTGTAAACCGTTCCCCACTCGGCATAGCGAATCGGCAGCTCCCTGTAGCTTCTCGGTCTGGCCTTGTAGATGGCAATGTGAAATGGGCAGTTCATGGGCTTCACCACGAAGCCCTCTCCGCTCTTCTCGAAGACGTACATGTTCTGCTCATAGTAGTCCAAGTGTCCAGAAGTCTTCCATAGCTCTTTGCGTGCGATGTGAGGAGTGCAGACGAGTTGATACCCGTTCTGCAAATGCTCTCTTTCCCAGTAGTCCCTGATCAGGTTCCGCACGATCGTGCCGTTCGGATGCCAAAGTACGAGTCCACTGCCAACATCCTCGCTTATTGAGAACAAGTCTAACTGCTGTCCAAGCAACCTGTGGTCTGCAGCAGAAATCTCTCTTTCCTCATTTTTCTTTTCTAAAACATTCAAGGGATCTATACGGTGTTCTCTCTCTTTGACGCTTCTCTTAGCGTTCTGTTTCAGAATACCCCATGGGTAACACCGAACCCTGTAATGAGGCATCACCACATTTATAGTTTGTCCCAGGCAGCGTTCTTGGGCTCAGATGAAACATGGCCGAAATGTGATCATCATCAAGGGCAACTCCTGGCGTCGTCTTGTTCTTTGATTTTGAATGGAAACTCGAGTCTGAAGTGTCCCGTCGTCTTTTCGCCCTTTCATTTATACCGTTTTCACGAAGAGTGCAGGAGGCATGTCTTACCTCTTCCGTGCCAAACCGATGACCCTAAGCTGCAGTTCAATCTGATTTCCCTGACCTCGCTTTGGAAAACTTCAAAAGCTTCCTAACCAAATGAGAGACGAGGAAAGTTGGTTGAAGATCCTCGTATTGTACGACACGGGCTCAACTAGCAGAAACACAGAGAAAATCGCAAAGGCGATGAGCGAGGTCTTCAAGGAAAAAGGATTGGACGTTGACTGCCTGTACGTCAAAGACGCTGATCCGAAGAGTATCCAGAATTACGATTTCATCTTAGCCGGATCGCCCACGCAGTGGCGCAGGGCCACGGGACCTATTATGCAATTCTTAGACAAGTTTGCCAAAGAGGAGTTTTCTGGAAAACCTGCTGCGGCATTCGACACGCAGATACAGGCGCCCTTGAGTGGAAACGCAGCGAACGGGATAGAAAAGAAGCTTAAAAAACTCGGCTTCAAAATGCTGATGCCACCTCTGGCTACCTACGTCGAGGGCAAGGAGATCCACCTGAAAGAAGGGGAACTCGAGAAGGCGAAGAAATACGCAGAGGACTTGGCAAGCAAGCTTCGCTCATAAGGATTGCTACCTCTTACGGCTTACTGAAGCCGAGAGAACGTGTGATCGAGCGTCTAACAAGACGGCCACCTGAAGGCCGGCCTCCCTTGCAATTGCTCAAGAACTGTCTTCTCTTGGTATTTGCGCTTCTGATCTGGGCCCAAATCTGAGCCGCGTTGAAACATGGCGGAGTCTCATGGTTCCAAAGAAAAATACCGTTTTCTGGACAAGCAAGCATGCTACATCTGATTGCATGGTCTCCAGGTCTTCGCCATATTGGGTCTTCTACTTGACGACTAGAATTGGACACGATGCGTGATGCATTATGCTCTCGGTCACGCTTCCTAGGAACAACTCTCTGACGTGGCTGATTCCTCTCGCTCCTATAACGATGAGGCCGAACTTTCCTTCTTCCGCCATTCTTGAAACCTCTTCAACAGCGTTTCCCTCTATCAGCGCGGTTTCGGCTTCGACTTTTTCTGCCTCGACTCTTCGTTTGCCCTCCGACAATATGCCGTTGCCTGCTTCGCTTGCGTACCGATCGAGTTTAGACACTTCGCTGGCCGTCATGACGGGAACGCCGGTTCCTGGTACGCCTGGCTCTTGACTGGCCTCGTAGTTCACGTCTACTTCAGCGCTCACATGATACACGTGGACGAGCGTTATTTTTCCAGTGAACTTCTTGGCTATTTGGATGGCAGCGTCAAGAGCTCTGAATGAATGGTCAGAACCGTCTAGGGGAACCAAGATCCTCTCGAACATGCTCCCAACACGCTTGCGTTATTCTAGAGCTCATCACAAGTTAAAGATTATGAACCAGTGACAAGCGTCTTCAAATTGCTCTTCATCATGTGCTCATCGTTGAGGTTATCTGTGAATCGTGCCTTGCGGCTGCTATATCTCAAACTTGTCCAGTATTTTGGTCTCTTTCTCGCCAGTTATCTCAGCCACCACGTGGATGTAGTTTTTCAGACCGGAATTCTCGATTCTCGGTTTGAGCAGTTCGTCTATCTGAAACACCCCTGCAGAGTTTGACATCGTTATCTTTACGGTGATCGGAGTCTTCTCGCCCTCGTGGATGTCCACTTTTTCAATCGATAGCGCGGAGACCGAGTGGATGTCCACTTTTCCAGTTTGAAAAGGAATCCTGGCTCTTCCCTTCTCCATGTCTAAAGCGTCAGCAACTCGGACGATGCCCGCCTCCACCGTCAAGGGTTTTCTTGGGTCTTCATGGGACACTATGATGTGAAGAACTTCAGAGCGAATTATTGTGCGCTCTTCTTCAGAGTAGATGTCGGCCAAGTATTTTTCTAGAAATTCCGAAGCTAGGACCGCTCCGTACAACTCGTGTCCTTCCCGCGTTACTACCATGCCCAAATCGTGGAAGATTGATCCCAGGACCACGACGACCTCAGCGTCCTCGTTCTTCATCCCGTAATTCCTGACGATGCTCGGCACGACTTTCTTGTCGACCAGTATTCTCAAAAGCTTCAAAGCTGAGTTGGCTACTATCTTCACGTGCGTCGGACCGTGATCTGTGTAGCCCATACGGTCGATCGCCATCACGTTCGCGCACTTGAAGAACGTCTGCAGTTTCACGTCGCCCTTAACAAGGTCGATGACGTGCTTCAGCTTCAGGTTATCCCGCAAAGGTATGTTGAAAACGTACGACAAGCGCTTCAACCTTTTCCTCTACGTGAGTCCATAGTGACGGTCAGAATTTAAATCATTGCCCACTATCAGATTGGGAACGCAAGTGGCGCGGCTTCCAAGAGGGGTTCAGTGTTACTTGAGTTCCTCCAGTGCTTTAAGCACTTCTTCAGAATGTTTTCTCACGTCTACCTTCGTGAAGATATGCGAAATCTTTCCTTCTTTGTTTATGATGAACGTCCATCTTTTTGCGAGTAATCCTCCGATTCCGAGGGCACCGTAGGCCCTGGCTACTTCTTTTCCCTTATCGCTCAGGATCGCGAAAGGCAGATTGTATTTCTGAGAAAACTTCGAATGCGATTCCACGCTGTCCAAGCTGACTCCGATGACCACGGCGCCTCTCTCCTCGTACGACTTGTAGTCATCCCTGAAGCTGCAGGCTTCGGCCGTGCAGCCGGGCGACATGTCTTTTGGGTAGAAAAAGAGAATCACGACTTTCTTGCCAAGGAATTCTTTCAAGGTCACTGGGCGACCCTTATCGTCCATTAAGGAGAAGTCAGGAGCCATTTCGCCGACTCTAAGCCCTGTCATGCAATTTCATCTCCCCGCGAAGAATTGACAGCAGGTAGTTCTTTTAGGGATTTAGGTGTTTTTCTACTTTCAGTTTAGGTTCTGACGGGGAAGTCCGTTTCGTTCTTTATTGAAGCGCATAAGTAGAGGTCTATCTGGAAGAGAAGCGCGGCTCCAATAAGCATCATGGGAGCTAGAATCATGAAAAGGCACTCTTCAATTGGCAACGGTCCAATCCATATGCCTAGCGGAGTTGTTCTTCCCCAGGACCACGTATGGAAGTAGCCTGCAGACATCGTGTCCCAAGGTACGCCTATCACTAGACCCATCACTGCTGCCTTGCCCAACGCAGCGAACCGCCTTCTCTACACAGCAAAAGCGATGAAGGGAACCGTGAAAATCAGCATCAAGCACAAATGCTCAAGCATCGGGGACGCTTCCTGTAATGCGCCAGCCGCATAGTTGCCACCCTTAAACACTGAAATTCGCTTCCAACCTGTGGGCGGCCTCGGACCTCTCTGACGTCAACCACTGCTTGCACCACAAGCCTGACGCTATTCGAGAGGGGTAATAAGACTTGTCATATTGTTGCTTCAGCAAGAAGCGAAGGGATAGGGCCACTGAGGATCCCGATATAGTCGGTGCTCTTTGCGATCTCGTGTGAGCACGACAACTAGGTCAGAATACGACTTGCGCATCGTGCTTCGTAGCGCGTCAGTGCTTCTTTTTTCGGTATGCTCGTAGAAGCCGTTTTTTTGGCAGTTTTGGCTTCTTAGTTCGTTTCGCGTAGGTCACGGCCAAGGCGAATCGCTCTCAGAAACATGATTAGCGGCCTACTTTTTCAAGTTATTGCTCTCTCTGTAGATCATACCTTGGAGTTAAGTCGGCAACGGTTAAGATAAATAGAGACTTAAGCAATGAAGTGTAGTCTCGCGTGGTGTTCACATGCTCGAATTCGGAGATGTAAGGTTCAGGCCTGTTGAGAGGGAAGACTTGAAGGTGCTTCATGAGTGGGAGAATGATTTTGAAGTCATAATGTACTCCAGGCAAAGGCCCATGAACTTCGTAAGCATGGCGCAGTTAGAGAAGCAGTTTGAGGAATGGGTAAAGGATGAAAGGCAAACTCACTTCATCGTTGAACTCGCAGATACGAGGCAGGCAATAGGAACTGCCAGGATAGAACGGTTCGAATGGGGAAACGTCAGGGGAGCTGCAATAGGCACTTACATAGGCAAGAAGGAGATGTGGGAAAAAGGCTTGGGTCACCAGATAACTGTGGCACTGCTGGAAATGTGTTTCAACCAGTTGAACGTGGAACGCTGCGAAGCATGGAGCGCTGAGTATAACCAGCGCGCTCACAGGGTTCTCGAATCATGCGGCCTCAAGAAGGGAGGTGTAATGAGACAAGTGTCCTTCGTGAACGGCAGAAGATGGGACGGATACCACTTCGACATTCTCAGAGAAGAATACCTGAGCATCCGCGAGGACTTGTTGAAGAAAACGTTAGGAGACAAGCTTGAGGATTACATTCGAAGGCACTGCACTATAAAAGGATACTAGGCTCAGCTTGGTCAAGTGGTCTCCAGAGCATAGTAAAGCTTCGCTCAGGTCTCCTCGCGACAACATGCAATTTCTGTTCGATTGAGACCGTTTCTAGGCGTTGATCTTTCTTATCAACCAGGCGACTCTGTGCCCGAAGCTCTTAATCGTGTTGATTCCTTCTTCGTCGTTCAGAACGTCTCCTTTGGCGCGACCGAAGGCTACGTTCCAGTAGATTGCACCTGGAACGATCATCTCGGCGATCATGAAAAAGAACATGAGCTGAGCAAAAGTGAAGTTGTGTCCAGCTCGACGAGCCACGACGATCGCTCCGCCTACTTTGTTCCTAAACGGTTTTCCACGGGTTCCATGGAACCTGCTTATGAAACTGGTCATCTGAGGCGTGGCCGCGCTGAAGTACACCGGAGACGCAAGTATGATGCCGTCAGCATCCTTCATCTTGAGGAAGATGGAATCAAAGTCATCCTTGATATGACATTTGCCCGTTTTGTAGCAGGCTCCACATGCATCGCAAGGTTCGACCTTCTTTCCTGCCAGGCTTACGAGTTCGGTTTCAAGACCTTCCTTTCGTATTTCTTCAAGCGCCACTTGGGTGAGGATTTCCGTGTTCCCTTTCCGCCTAGGACTCCCAACTATGCCAACAACCTTCATTTGTGAAGCACGCTAACCTGCAGAATTGGTTGGAAGATAAAACAGTTTTGCAACTAGAACAGCCCACTTGCCCACTGACATCGGAATGAGATCTCATGCGGTTTTCCTGAAGTGACAGGCTCCGAGTGCACTTTTCTCAGCTGTTCTGACGAGAAGAAAACGATCGTTTGGTTCTCCAATAGTGTTGCAACAGGGTGTGCGCACTACGTGAACTGCATCTGAAATGTTTCGCCCTCTCAGGCTACTTTGAAGAAGCGCGTGGCAGTCGGAGAAAAAAGAATCGAGTGTGCAAGGGATGCGTCAATACCTTATGATAGGAACCTGCCGTTCTTGTAGAAAAGTTTTCCGTCCGCGTAGATTTCTCCGTCTTTTTTCATGTCCTTCAAGATGTCCCAATGAATGGCAGATTTGTTCCGAGAACCAGTTTCAGCATATCCGTTTCCAAGTGCCATGTGTATTGTTCCGCCCATCTTCTCGTCGAAGAGCATGTTCTTGGTGAACTGGCTTATGCCGTAGTTTGTTCCGATTGCAAACTCTCCGATGCGATCCGCACCGTCGATCTTGATCAACTCCGCAAGCAGGCTTTCACCCTTGGTCGCAGAGGCTTCGACGATTCTCCCGCTCTTGAGCTTAAGCGAAATGTTTTCAACCTCTCTGCCCATGTACAAACCTGGGAACGTGAACCTCACGCTGCCCTCAACCGAGTTTTCAACCGGACCCGTGAAAAGCTCCCCGTCTGGCATGTTCTTCTGCCCGCTGGCGTTGACCCATTTCCTACCCTTCACGTTAAGCGTCAGGTCCGTATCCTCACCGACAACGCGGAGGTCAGCGACGCCGTTCAGAAATTCGCAGATTCTCTGCTGTTTCTGATGCACTTTTTTCCACTCCTCAACCGGGTTCTCTTTGTTAATCATGCAGCTGTTGTAGACGAAGTCCTCGTAATCTGCCAGCGACATTGCGGCCTCCTGCGCCTGATCGGTTATGGGATACGGATAACCGGTCCACCTGAGTTTTCCCTCGGCCTCTCGCGCGTGGAAAATGTCCATAAGCTCGCTCCTGGACGCGCTGAATGCTCTCACCATCGATGGGTCGACGTTCGACAGTCTCTTGGGGTTACGTTCACAGAATATGCCGATTCTGACATCCATGTTCTCGTACATAAACCTGTCAAAGGGAGACACGAACCTCAGCTGATGATCTTTCGCGTACTTATAGAACAAGGAGTCAAGATGCAGGTCTGGCATAACCGTCGGATATGCATCGCAAAGCAAGCATTCCTTGTAAATCTGGCTGATGAAAGGAGACGCTGCAACGCTTCCCCTTATGATCACGTTTTCTTTAGGTTTGACGGCTACACTGTAGTGAACGCAGAGTTTTGCAAGCTTCTCAACTCTCTGATCGACCACGCCTAGTTGCCACCGAACAATTTATCATTTAATTCGCTAGAAGCCTATCCGTCCCTCTTAAATGTTTGCAGAAAGTTGAACTAGAAACATTCGCAGAAGACAACTGTAGGCCAGTTACATGTTCTTAGCACCTCTGCACGAATCAAGAGGAATCCGATAAATAGTAGGATGATTCGAATGGTAGCGTGCGGGGTCCCCCATTTGACGCTGCTGCTTGATGAAATGTATGCTGGTTTGAAAGAGTACTTCGAAGCACTCGGCTGGGACGTTTTAACTGCTCAGGATGCGGGATTGAAAGGAGCAAAGGACAGGGACATCGTTGATTATGCGAAGAAGAATAACCTGATACTTGTCACGCAGGATCAGAAGCCAGCCGAGTTAGCCGAAATGACGGGAGTAAAGTACGTGTTGATTTCGAGCGCAATGATTGCCAAGATCGCAGATTCCAAAATCCGAGAAAAATACTCGAATTCTATATCAGATAGATAGTGCGCGCTATAGATGAGCTTCACGATCAATCGGTTCTCATCGATTCTGACAGAGAAGCATGACTCTTCTCTTGACTGGATAGAAGCTCTGTTTTTAGGGCTTGTCAGCCTCATTATCCCTGCCTTGCAGACATGACGCGTATCAACTGCAAGCTTTTTCTAGAATTTCGACTGAGTTGCTCGAAAGCGCCGATCATTAACATGTGCCAGACATATTTTTCTCAAGCGTGGCTCTTCAACAATAATATCGCTCTCGTTTCCCGGTTCACAGGTTCCTGTTCTGCTGAATAGTCTGAAACGAGAGATGATGATTTGGCGACTCTTTCTCAATGTTTATTTGGACTATCGATTCTCCTTTCATAAGCCTTAATGTCTGGCGATATCACAAATGATGACAGAAGTTTAAGGGGAAAACTCGATGAGCACCAATGTATCAGACGTGGTCGTGACCCGAGTAGCCCTGGACGCTGTGAAGAAGAGGAAGAACTCGGAAAAGATAGAAGTCACAATTGTCGAGCGTATCAATGCAGACTGGATTGTCCGCGGCACGTGCCCAATAGACCTGGAGGGCCATCCATGGGCTGAGAGGTTCGAAGTAATCGTAGACCCTAGGGGCAAGGTCAAGTCCGTAGATTTTTCACTGCTCTAGCAGTTAACTTAGCATTCAAGCTGCCGTATGCCTTTAGAGAATCATGTAGTTTTCGACTGTCGTGACTACTCCACGTTTGCGTGACCTGACAGGTGACCTGATCGGAGCACAAATCTCGCTGATGCTTTTTCAAGCGTTATATCTGTGAGGGGAGTAGAATTCAGGTGTAAGGTGAAGCGGGGTTGTTTGGCAAAATCCTTGTTCCATTGGACGGGTCTGAGCATTCCCTGAAAGCGTTAGAGGAGGCTGGTCAGATTGCGGAGAAGTTTTCTGGAAAGATAACCCTGATTCACGCTTACTCGCTTTCGGTTCAGCCTATCATGCTGCCTGAGCCATCGACATTGAGTTCACCCAGCATACCCATTCTCACAGGCGCAGACTTGGAAAGGATAGCAGAAGCCGCTCGGGCGGCTGGAAAAAGAATTTTGGATGACGGTGAGGAAAAGCTCAAGTCTCACACGGTGCAAGTGGAAAAAATGCTCGTGGAGGGTCACGCTGTTCAGGAGATCGTGAAGGTTGCTAACGAGGGCAACTATGACCTGATCGTAATCGGCGCGAGGGGCTTAAGCCACATCAAAGAAATACTCCTAGGCAGCGTGACTGACGGGGTCATACATCATGCACGCTGTCCGGTGCTAGTGATAAAATAGTTCCTACACTCGGCTGACGCTCTATGGCCAGTTATTGCAGCGATCTCTGGTTTTTCCCCGTGCGACCCATTTTCTAAATCAGCGTCTTCCGTTTTCTCGAATTGCAGTAGAAAGATATTTTTGCTTAATCAGCTAAAGAGACTTTAGTCGACGTGGTACTGGATGGAAAGAACTGATTTTCTTGGAGAACCTGTGAAGCACGTCAGAATACCGAGTAAGCTTTCTGTAGACGAGTTGATTCAGCAGTTCAAGAATTCGTCTTCTTTCGGCGCGGGAAGACTCTCGACTGCTTGTGACATTTACGAGCGGATGGTGAGAGACGAAGACTGCACGATTTTCCTGGCGCTCGCTGGCGCAGTCGTTCCTGCCGGCATGCGCTCGCTGATCGCCGACATGATACGCGAGAGGCTAATCGACGTGGTTGTCAGCACCGGGGCGAACATGGTTCATGACGCGATAGAAGCTCTGGGCGGCCACCACTACAAGGGACACTGGCTCGTCGACGACTACACCCTGTACAAGTACCACATATACCGTATCTACGACGTCTTCGTTCCCGAGGAGGACTTCGTGAAACTGGACTACAAGCTTGCATCGATATTCGACGAGATCGCGGCGGAAAACAATGGGAAAAGTCTGGCGTCAAACGATTTTTCTCGAGAATTGGGAAAGAGACTTCACGATCAAGACTCTATTCTGCGCGCCGCGTATGAGGCTCAGGTGCCTCTCTTCTTGCCGGCAGTCCGCGATTCAGAGTTCGGTTTCGCACATTGGCTTCATGCTTCGAGGAAGAACGTCGGCCAAGTGTTGGCTCTAGACGCTTTCAAAGATGTGCCCGAAATAGTGGGCCTCTGCAGACGCTCAGCGAGGAACGGCATGATGGTGATAGGCGGCGGAGTGCCCAGGAACACCGTTCAGTCCGCTGCACTTGCGTCGAAAAAGGGGATGGATTACGCTGTAATCATCACCATGGACAGGCCCGAACCAGGCGGCCTCTCAGGATCAACCCTAGAAGAGACAGTGAGCTGGGGAAAGGTCAAGAGCCAAGCAGACAAAGTTATGCTGATCGCCGACGCAACGATAGTGTTTCCCATGATCGCCGCTTCAGTCATAGAGAGGCTGACCGGAGGGTTCAAACGAGTGACGAACGGCGAGCGCCGAAAACTCGCAGTCGAGGAACCCGAATGAAGAAGAGCACCGTCGAAAGAAAATACTGCGGAAACTGTGGCAACCACAACGCTTACAACTACCCAAACCAAGTGTTCTGTGGAAAAAGATTCTCAGACGACAAGAACCCGATAGTAGACACGCTATGGTGCTGTGAAGACTGGAACCCAAGCAGCCAAGAGTGCTACTGCGTGCGAGAAGCCACGAAGAAGCAGGGTTAACTCCCCCCCCCAGTTTTTTCTGTTCGATCAGCGCTAAGGTTATTAGAACACCGAATGCTAAGGTCATCCAGGCAGAGCCCGGTGGTGCAGTGGTCAAACATGGCGGCCTCTGGAGCCGCTGACGAGAGTTCGAATCTCTCCCGGGCTACCAATGCATATGCTCTCAGATAACACTTTGAAGTGAAGCCGTGTACGCGGTGGATTCAGGCAGCAGCGAGAAACTCGGGGAAGACCAGCATCGGTCCGAACCACTTACTTCTCATCGTTAGCGCGTTCATGTGCCTGTTCGTATTCGTCTTCCAGGATGCTCATCATTATGCAGTCGCTGTATTCGCCGTCATAGTAGTAATTATCTCTCTCCACGCCCTCCCGTGTGAATCCGAGACTCTCCCAAAACTTTAAGGCTCTCGTGTTGAAGCCCACGACTCCTATCGAGATTCGATGAAACCCTAATCGTCTAAAAGCGTAATCGAGGAGCAGATGGCCAACCTCAGTTCCGTACCGCTTCCCCCAGGCGTCCTTTTCCCCGATTATGATAGTCATGTCCGTGTTTCGCCAAGGCCTGAACATTCTCAACAGCCCAGCCTCCCCTATTACGCGATCACCTCTCTGGAGGACAATCGCAAACCAAACACGATCCCTATCAGCAACCAGATCCCCATACCATTCTTCCACTTGGTCCCGACTCATCGGCGCGACTTCGCCTATCATCTTTCGAAGTTCGGCGTCGTCGGACCACTTTTGAATGTAAGGCAGATCATCCCTGCCGAAAGGTCTCAGGTAAACTCGCCTACCAGTCAGAGTCTCCTGTCTTGACACGTTTTCTCCAACAGACATGTTCTCACAGACCATCATCGTTGTTCCTTTCCTGTATAATAGAATTTCACTCTCATTTCTTTACGGATTCCGCTCGGTGCTATATTCTTCGCTAAGTCAGTTCCTTTGGGCTGCTTAGCGCGGACGCAAACGATCCAGAAGTGGAACAAGGCGTTCTCGTCGCAGTCAATTCTTTAGGCAGTTACGAGCAATAGCAATGGTGATGGAGGAAAATAATACGTACGACATTATTATCATCGGTGGCGGACCTGCGGGCCTAGCGTCAGCCATTCACTCTTCAGTATTCGACCTGCGCACGTTAATCTTAGAAACTAGGGAAAAAGCAGGAGGCGCAGCAGCGCGAGCACAAGGTATAGCCAACTATCCTGGCTTTCGAAAGATTGCAGGAGCAAGACTCATTGAGAAAATGATTCAGCAAGCAGAAAAGAACGGCGCCGAACTTCGCACTTCAGAGGAGGTCATCGGTCTTTCTCTTCGTGGAAAAGACAAGACTGTAGAAACCACGAAGAACAAGCATCGATGCAAAGCCTTGATAATTGCATCCGGAAGTGCGATGAGAGGGATCGGCATGAAGTGGGAAACATGGATGGGTGCCGGCGTTGCATACTGCGCAGAATGTGGATCGCGTTATCTCCAAGGGAAAGAAATAATCATCATTGGCAACGTGAAGGAGGCAGTTGACGAAGCGCTGCTTCTCACGAGGATCGCCGAGAAAGTGACGCTGGTCAACCATGCTAACATGATCCGAGTCAGCAGCCAGGCAAAAAGAAAGTTGGAAGAAGAACACGTAATCTTGCTAGATGATCTCATCGGCAAGGAGATAAAAGGTGATCCTCCCTTAAAACAAATCGTGCTAAAACACGTTCACGGTTCTGCAACCGAGACAATGAGGGCAGATATGATCCTCGTGATCGCGGGCGTCAAACCGCTCGTATCGGCGTTGCGGAGGGCCAGCATAAGAACTCACAGACAAGGCTGCATCGTCGTAGACGACTTTGGAAGAACCAACATTGAAGGAGTCTTTGCCACTGGAGGGTGTGCTTCAACGGTGAAGGACTTGATACCAGCATGCGTGGGAGATGGAACGACCGTAGCTACATGCGCACGTCTTTACCTTGCATACGAACGCTCAGTTTTTCAACGGTCCTAGCTCACGCTGCCTAAGAAAGAAAGAGTGGACGCGGTTCTGCCGTCTCAACTTTGAAAGATAGGCTATGAGTTTCGACGTGTTTCTGACCGATGGAAAAAGCTGCTGAAAAGCTATAAGATCGATCGAGTTAAATGGCTGAACACCGAGAGACGGATCGCAGTTTGGGCGTGAAAATTCAGAAACTCGTAGAAACCAGCAAGCAAGTGATACTCGACTGTGCATTGGAAAACGGCGCCATCGTGGCCGCTAACTGTTTTAAGGAATATTTTCCCAAGGACGCCAAATACTACACTTACGTTTGGCCTAGAGATGCCTCATTCACTTGCGTGGCAGCTGACATTCTAGGAATCTTGAGCGTTCAGGAACGGTTTTTTGATTGGTGTGAGAAGAGAGCGGCTGACTTCCAAAGCACAGGATTGTTTTTTCAGAATTATTTTGCTAACGGACTGAAAGCAACGGGAAATTTCCAGCCGGACCAGACAGGTTCTGTCTTATGGGCAGTTTGGCATCATTA
>Ga0187771_10000980_pt1 | contig 18646 bp, 20 predicted proteins | sample 0116_SJ02_MP15_1_FD_133139 | JGI IMG/M metagenome (GOLD analysis project Ga0187771, IMG submission 133139) | Tropical peat soil microbial communities from peatlands in Department of Meta, Colombia - 0116_SJ02_MP15_10_MG | ecosystem: Environmental > Terrestrial > Soil > Wetlands > Peat | place...
CGAAACAGACCAGACGAAATTTGATCTCACGGGTTCCATAATCTACAGCATCACTCTTTTCCTCATCATGTATGGTTTTTCTCATTTGTCGACCATGCTGGGTGTCTGGTTGATTCTGCTTGGGGCTTTCGGCCTTTTAATATTCATCAAGTGGGAAACAAGGTCTGGAAATCCGGTTTTGAACATAAACCTTTTTAGAAGGAATAGAGTTTTTGCTTTCTTTAACCTCGCAACCCTGATCAATTACAGTGCCACATTTGCTGTAACCTTCCTTTTAAGCCTCTATTTACAATACATAAAAAAGCTTGCTCCCGGAAATGCAGGTTTCATTTTGGTATCCCAACCCATAGTGCAGGCCTTTTTCTCACCCATTGCTGGCAAGCTTTCGGATAGGATTGAACCACGAATCGTTGCTTCAATGGGGATGATTTTAACAGGTGTCGGCCTTTTTATGTTAGTTTTCTTAGATGAAAAGACAACAGTGATGTTCATCACATCAACTTTGGTTATCCTTGGATTTGGTTTTGCCCTTTTCTCATCCCCTACGATCAGTGCGGTGATGAGTTCTGTTGAGAGTAGGTTCTATGGAATGGCTTCGGGAACACTGGGCACCATGCGGGCGGTGGGTATGGTATTCAGTATGGGAATTACTCTCTTGATATTTTCTATATATATCGGAAAGGTTCAAATTACGTCAGAATACTATCCAGTTTTTTTGAAGTGCTCAAAATTAGCGTTCGCTTTCTTTGCCGTTCTCTGTTTTGGAGGTGTTTTTGCCTCCCTTGTGAGGGGAAAGGTTCGGACTTGACCGTTCAAAGCAGCCTTAGTGATTCTTGAGGTCAAACAAATCATGTTTCTGGGCTAAATCAGATAATCCGGCTATTTGCAATTTTTTGATCGGGATTTTAATTCAGCAGTCACTTTAACTACTTTTTATCAATTGTTCACACGTTTTACGTAACCATTGACTTCTTGCCCAACTTGAACATGTTCTGAATTTAGAGCAAGCTCAACAAATTATGCACCTAAATAAGCTTTCCGTAAAGTCTCCTGTCCCAGCAGATCGGCTCCCTTACCTCCAAAAACCAATTTCCCGGTATCCAGAACATAGGTGCGGTGGCTGATTTTTAAAACGGCGTTGGCATTTTGCTCTACCAAGAAAATCGGCAATCCCATCTCATAGAGATTAGAAACTGTGCGGAATATTTCTTTAACGACTAAGGGTGCAAGACCTAAGGATGGTTCGTCCATGAGAAGAACTCGTGGCCTAGACATTAAACCCCGGGCGATAGCCAGCATCTGCTGTTCCCCTCCGCTTAAGGTTCCTGCCCTCTGCCTGTCCCGTTCCTTGAGCATCGGGAAGAGCTCATAGACACGAGAAAGTTCCTCGTGAATCTCTCGTTTGCCAGTGCGACGGAAATAACAATAAGTTCCAAGTAACAGATTATCTTCTGAATGGCGGGGGAAAAGTGAAGCAGGTGTCGGAGGAAAACTGTAACACCTGGTTTATAGGTATCTGAATTTCAGTTTCTTTGTCAAGTCATTTATCCTTTCATGTTTTTGGGTGGTTCCTGGTTTGGGTCCTGCCGTATTGATGGTTTCCAGTGAGATCTCTTTCTGGCCTGTCTGAGTCGATAACTTTCTCCGTTCGCTTCCAGGATGTGGCATCGGTGGGTGAGCCGGTCAAGCAGTGCACCGGTGAGCCTCTCGGAGCCGAAGACCTCAGTCCATTGCTCGAACGCCAAGTTAGTGGTTACCATGAGGCTGTGATGTTCATAGGCCCGACTGATGACCTCAAAGAGTAATTCGGCCCCAGCCTTGGAGAAAGGAACGTATCCCAGTTCATCGATGACTAGCAGATGGACTCTTTGGAGTTGTTTGTGCAGTCGCTGAAGTCTTTTTTCCTCACGGCATTCCACGAGCTGAGTAACCAGGTCGGTAGCTGTATAGAAGCGAACGTTTCTGCCCTGGGCACACGCTGAAAACGCCAAGGCACAGACCAGATGCGTTTTACCGGTTCCGGGGTTCCCAATGAGCAACACGTTTTCTCTTTTGTCCAGGTATTCTCCTCTCAAAAGCTCTCGAATCAAGGGTTCATTGACCTAAAAAAGTCTTTGTACAGTTTTACAGCTCTGAAATCGGAGAATATATTCAATTGTATTCTGATTCGAGAGGGATTCCATTCACATCTTATGAGCAAGCCTACAGAATTCTCACGAAGATTCGGGCAGAAGTTGATGCGGGAACGTTCGATCCTTCTCGTTACGTATCTCAAAAGTTAAAGCCTCTTCGATTCAAAAATTGGGCTTCTGTTTGGTTAGAGAAAAGGAAAATAGAAGCTGAAAGGAAGCTCCTTTCTCCTTCTTACCTTAAGGAGTTACGACGGTTTGTGGGAATATTCCAGGAATACTTCAAGGATAGGGATATTCGAGACATTGGGACAAAAACGGTATCCGATTTTTATCTGTCATTGAATGGGTCTCCGAAGTACCTCCAGAATATCATGTCCTGTCTTCACAAGATGTTTACGGATGCTTACGATTGGGAGGACATTGGCAAGACACCCAAATTCCCAAAGATCGACGTTCCTGAACCTGATTTCAAGGTCATCGATTTCGACCAACAAGACGCTGCCATCCAGAAGATCGAGAACCCCATGGACAGGGTATATATCCTTTTTACTGCCAGACAGATGGTGAGACCATCTGAGACGAGAGCTTTATTTTGGGAAGACCTCGACCTTAAACATAATCAGGTCACCATTCGCAGACATTTCTCGTTAAACGAGCTAAGAGTGACTACAAAATTTAAAAGGATCAAAGTGCTTCCTCTCGATGGGGATGTTAAAGAGTCAATTCTAAAGCTCCCACGACATATCACGTCTCCGTTCGTTTTCCAAAAGGATGGCCAACCATATTCCGAATCTTATGCCAGGAAATTATGGAATCGAGTCACATCGGAGATGGGAGTCAAAATCTCCTTTTACCGAGGAACCCGACATTCATCGGCCACGGAAGCTGTGAACCGTGCAGGAATGGATAAGGTTCAGGAATTTCTCGGCCATACAAGACCGTCTATGACGAGACGATATGCAAGGATGAATACAGAAGGTCTAAAAGAAGTTCTGCGAAAGAAATGAAACACCGCTTCCCTCAACAGTCGTAAGCTAAGACTGTCAACTACGCCTACGATTATTGACGTGTTATGGGCCATTCAATCGTTACTTTAGTGAAGCCTTAATTGTACTAAAACCACCTTTATGAATTATTTTGACCACAAAATTTAACACTGGAAAACCTTCAGCAACAACCGAATAGTGTAGATTGTAAGTACCCTCTTTTCTTATTATTGGGTCTCTGGGGTGTGAATCCAACGCACTCAGCAAATATATATTTGGGGGGATTTTTCTCTGAATTAAAAGCAAATCGAACGCACAATAATTATTCGGCCATATTACTTGATTGAAGCCAGGTTGGTCAGTTGCTTTTAGTAAAGTCCTATCAGGATCATATTTTTTTCTGCCATTGCCTATCGTATAGTAATCTAAACGTGCGACGGTGTTGAATGATGCTATATCATCTCTCTTATTTTCAATGTATATTTGAAGCACTTTGCAATTTAAGCAAATATTTTCCACATGGTCTCGGTGAAGAGGTACTTCTTTTGACCATTTTAGGCTCTTTGGGATCAGGTGTCGTGTATATGATGGTTTCCAATTTCTCTTTTTTACTGCCTCTTTCACTTTTTCAAGCAAATCGTTAGCATCATGAAATTTTGTCGCATTTGATAAAATATACTGTAACAAGCCTTCCAACTTTACTCCGACCTGTTGAAAGAAAATGATTCTCTCAAAGTTCAGATAGTATGCAATTGCCAATTCTTGGTTTGTAAAGAGAGAACCTCTATGGACAGAATTACCTTTATGATCTTTTCCAATTTCTTCTCTTTTAAAATCAATGAATACATAGAAATCTGAATTTCTTAATTCGTTTATAATTCCCGAATTGACATCTTGTATGCTTTGTGTATCTATAGCAACATATGGGATAAAACCTTTTGATCTAAACCATGAGGCTAATTTTTTTGCGAATTTTCTCTCGTCTGTGCGCTGTCCACAACTAATAAAAACTCTTCCTGTCATCTATTTATTCCTCAAGTTTAAAACCGTAACCGAACAAATAGAAATCGAAAAGGGTAGGAAAAACCTTGGCCGTATTCGACATCCATCGGATGTTCGGAAAGTATCTGGAAAGTATATTTCCGATCTCCCCTTAAAGAAAAAGCCCTCTAAATTCAAGGGGTTCTCTTTTTAAAAATGGTGGAGGCGGCGGGAATCGAACCCGCGTCCGAGAACCTTCCGACAGAACATCTACATACATAGCCTGTATTTTGAATTCGCCCCTCAAGCCTCCCACAGGCAGGATGCCCGAAGAGCTATCCTATAGGGTTTCGCCCCTCTCCCATAGGCGTCGGAAAGGAGCTATCCTGTTTTTCTGACATCCTCACCCTGCCCTACAGGAAAGGACAGGAAGGACGCCTAGCTGCGCTTAGGCAGCCAGGGCATAATCGTAGTTGTTTGCGATTATGTTTAAATCCCATTTGTTTAACGAGCCAATGGGACCTCGGTACGCAGCCCTGCCGTCAACGATCCCCGTCGAACCCTTTTCGCCCCCTTTCCATCTCCCGTTCCATCGTTTTCTTCTTCAACGCTTCCCTCTTATCAAAAAGTTTCTTTCCCTTTGCAAGCCCCAGATCCACTTTGACTTTACCCTCGACAAAGTAAAGCTTGAGCGGAATTAAAGTGTATCCTTTTTGTTCCACTTTGCCGATGAGTCTTTTGATCTCCCTTTTGTGAAGGAGAAGCTTCCGGGTCCTCAATGGGTCATGATTCAACCGATTCGCCTGAGGATAGGGACTGATATGAGCATCAACGAGAAAGACCTCACCTCTCTTAATATCTCCGTAACTATCTCCAAGGTTAACCCTTCCATCGCGTAGGGACTTGACCTCTGATCCCCAAAGAGAAATACCGGCCTGGTACGTCTCTTCAACAAAGTAATTATGAAAGGCCTTCTTATTCTGGCAGATCAACTTTTCTCCCATATTCAAATATAATTTTACACAAAAAGTCGATTCAAATCAATGAATGTATACTATGGGGAAAACCGATAAGAGATGGTGTGTTGGCCAGAGTTCCCTGCCTGATCAGCAGCAGTGAGCAGAAGTTTTACCTCGCTATAACCTGAAGGAGGAACAGTCTTTCCTTCAAATAAACTGGGTTTACCACCAAAACTCAGACTGAATCTCTCTAAAACCTTATCTTCGTCAATCCACCGCCCCCATATTTCCAATCTGTTCGAATCCCAGAGACCTCCAGGAGTAAGGAGGCATCCTCAAAGCATCTCAACCTCAGCCTTAATCACGATCTGTTCCCCCCTCTTCAAAACCCTTTGAGGAGTTGGTTGTAAAACATTAACGATCAATCCGTTCAGTTCAATAATTACTCCCTCACCTAAAATATCCTTGCCAGGAATGAGGGTGAGGGTCTTTGAGCCTTTCTGGATGGCATGAGGGTAAGCAAGGGGAGCTTCGGCATATATCTCAACTTGAGTTGGCCATTCCAGTAGGATCTTAGTCTCAAAGAAAGCTGCACCAAAAGTTCCATAGATGGTCTCTCCACGTCGGTGGGGCTGAATCATAATCCGGTCTGTGCTGCCAGCCCCTCCCTCCTGTTTTCCTTCTGCGAGAATTTCTCCTGTCTTTAGATTCTTAATTCGGACAAGCGCACCCCCAACACCAGAGCCGATCACTTGGGCATCTCTTGCAACGACACGAACAATGACTTTTGTTGGAATCTTTTCAGCAGAAAAAGATGGGGGTGCGAAAACTAACATCATGCTAACCAAAATGATAAAAACGAATACTGATCTCATCCTATTTTCCTCCAAAGTTTTCAAAACTGATCGAGCCCTCATATGTTGATAGAGACTCGCCTAATAGTAACGCTTCTCCTCGGCGTGATCTTCTGCAAGGTCAATGCCCCATTCTCCGAGGACCTTCGAGACAGCTCGCTCACCGCTCTCGATGCAATTCGGGATGCCTACTCCTCTGAAGCTGCCGCCAGCGAGGGCGAGGCCGGGAATCTGGGCACTGCGATCCTCGATGAGTGCAACCTGGTCAAGGTGCCCGAGTGTGTACTGCGGCATCCCGAGGTACCACCGGAAAACTCGAGAGAATAAAGGCTTCGCATTCGGGTTAAGGCCGAGAATGTCATGAAACTCGGCGAGTACTGTCTGCACGAGATCCTCGTCCGAACGCTTTAAAATCTCCTGGTTGTGGGGACCTCCGACGAAACCGCGTACCAACACCTTCCCATCCGGGGCGCGGCCCAGCCACTTGGTAGAGGAATAGGTGGCTGCCATGAGTGCTCGACCCTCTACGAGGGGACAAAGGACCCCAAACGCATTCAGATCAAAGTTGACCTCGTCCTCTTGGAAGGCGATTGAGACCGTGGCTGAGGATGAGCTCGGTATGGTGGCGAGCGCGTCTGCTATGGTCTTGTCATGCGGCCGGACGAGCGGCTCAGCAGCCCAGGATTCAGTGGCCACGATGACTGCGTGCCCATTCATGGAGGAACCATTGGAGAGCAAGGCGCACCATCCATCTTCTGAGGCACGTTGGAGAGAGATGACAGACAAGCCCGTGTGTATATGCTTACGCCCTGCGGCGTCGGCCATGCAGTCGGTGAGTTGTTGCATCCCCTTCACAAACGAGGTGAAGAACGTACGAGGCTTCTCGCCCGGCTTGACCGGATACTTGCGCCGCATCTCCTCAACCTTGCGCCGGGCTGCAATGAAACCTTTCAAAAGCGATCCGTATTTTTGCTCCATATCAAGAAGGCGCGGGAAGGTTGCGGCAAGTGACATCTGTCTTGGATCGGATGCATGAACGGCGCCGACGAGCGGTGCGGCAAGGCGATCAAGGCACTCGCGGCCCATGCGGCGGATCACAAAGCTCTCGAGGGTCTCGTCGTTGAGCTCACCCGGTGTGATCTTCTTCGGCGGGATGAAGAGATCCATGGTCATCCGGATCTTGCCGGTCCACGAGAAGAGACCGGTCGTGGCAAAGGGCAAGAACTTCGTGGGCGCGAACATCATGACACCATCTGGCATCGGATGAAGCTTGCCACGAGATAGGATCCACGTGCGCCTCCGTGAGTCGTCGGTCGGAAGCTCGTCGTCGAAAATCCCAATCAGCTTAGCAATGCGGTGACAAGCCTGTTTCTCAGTCAGGAAACAGTCCGGACCGCCATCCACGATGAACCTTCCCTTCCCTGAGGGATCCGGCACGATCTCTGTACAGATCTTGCCCCCGAGGCGCCGGTCCTTTTCGAAAAGGATGAATTCGACGTCCTGGCCCTCGGATGCGGCCCGAGTGACTTTGTAAGCCGCACCGAGCCCGGCAACCCCACCTCCGATAATAATGATCCGTTTCATAGATCGCCTCAAAAATTAAAAAGGGTTCGAGCCTGCCTACCAAAGGGAGGAATTCGAGGGTTCAAGAGTACGAGCATCAAATTTTTAAGAAGTTCACTGGATCCCTCGACCCCTTGATTCCTTGGACCCTCTCATATGTTCTTCCACAAGCGTGGCAAGGACCTCGATAAACCTTCCAGAAAAATTTAGAGAAGGCGTTCGCTTCAGTACCATCCCTAATAATTTTGCCTTTTCCTTGTAAAGAATATCAATATCATAAAGGATTTCGATATGGTCTGAGACAAATCCGATGGGAATGATGAGAACCTCGCTGACCTTTTCTTTAGACAGCTTCTCCAGAACAAATTCGACATCAGGCCCTAACCATTCCTCTGGGCCACTCCCCCGACTCTGAAAGGCAATATGCCAGGGAAGGGATCCCACCCTTTCAAGAACTCCCTTGATGCTCTCCTCCATCTCTTTGACATACGGTTCATTCTCAACCGCCGATTTTGGAAGACTATGGGCAGTAAAGATGAGATGGAGCCTCTTTCTCTCTTCAGGAGTAAATTGCATCAACCCTTCGTGAACCTTCTCCCGAACCGCTTCAAGAAAGAGAGGATGAGAATGCCATCCCTCAACAAAAGAAATTTCCAATCCCTCTTCTAAATTTTTTCTTAGTCGATTCACCTCTTCCGTATAGGCATTTGTACTGAAACGGGACCGATAGGGTGTCATGGGAATGGCGATGACCTTCCGAATACCATCCCAAACAATTTCTGTAAAGGCCTCCTCAATCGAGGGATGTCCATATCGCATTCCCACATAGGATTTGAATGGATAGCCTTTTCTGTTCAGTTTTTTTCCCAAGGCCCTCGCCTGGCCCCATGTGATTTCAAGGAGAGGAGAACACCCTCCGATGAGCCGATAACGGTCCTTTACCCTTTCCAGTTGCTCCGAAGAGGGTTTTCGACCCTTCATGAGACGGGTCAGAAAAGATTCCACCTCATCAAGAGAGCGGGGACCTCCAAAAGCTAATAAGAGAAGGGCTTTCATCGGAACTCCGAAGCTGGATAGATCGCCGTATGAATCTATTTCGAACTATACTCATGGACCATGTTGACTAAGGCGGTCACATGATCGAAAGGCGTATTCGGAAGGATGCCGTGGCCAAGGTTAAAGATATGGCCAGGCCTACCCTTTACACCATTAAGAATCCGCTTGACTTCCTTTTCAATCAAATCACGGGGACCAAGAAGGATGACAGGATCGAGGTTCCCCTGAATAGCGACATCATATCCCAAGCGCCTCCATGCCTCAGCCAGATCAACTCGCCAATCGACTCCAATCACATCCCCCCCTGCCTGCTTCATCCGTTCTAAAAGTGTGGAGGAGGAAGTGGCAAAGTGAATAAGAGGCACACTCTTATCCACACCATCGATGACCCTTTTAGAATAAGGGAGGACATATTTCTCATAATCGTTTGGTCCCAAACATCCTACCCAGGAGTCAAAGAGCTGAAGAGCCTGAGCGCCGGAATGGATCTGGGCATTGAGGTATCGGATGAGAACCTCAGAAATCTTAGACATCAGGCCTTCCCATGCAGAATGATTTTCATACATCAGTCCTTTTGTAAGGATGTAATTTTTTGAATAGCCTCCTTCGATTATGTAACTGGCGAGGGTAAAGGGAGCACCTGCGAACCCGATCAAAGGAATTTTGGCTTCCAATTCCCGGCGGGCAATTCGAATCGCCTTCATGAGAAAGGAAAGGTCTTCCTCCGGCTCAATGATTCGCAAGGCATTGATCTGCTTTACCTCACGGATGGGATGACGGATGATAGGACCTTCATGTTTTGCGAACTCCAGTTCAATCCCCATCGGTTCTAAAGGAAGAAGGATATCTGAAAAGATAATGGCAGCATCCACCCGAAGCCTTTCGACAGGAAGGAGCGTCACCTTTGCTGCCAGTTCGGGGTTTTTACACATCTCCAGAAAAGAAAATTTCTTTCGCAGCGCACGATATTCCTTCATATAGCGGCCGGCCTGACGCATTATCCAGATGGGTGTATATTGTGTAGATTGCCTTCGGCAAGCTTTGAGGAAGGGATATCGATCTTCGGTTTCTTTCATTAGTAATGTTCTACAGAAATTAGGATGTAGCATCGGCATTCCTATCAGCAGGTACTGCCCAACGGCGTGCCCGATATTTTTAGCGCCCTCAATCAATGAGGGCGCTACACGTATCTTTTTTAACTCACCCAGTCCCTTAACAGCTGAACCAGTAATCTAACTCCGACACCGGTCCCTCCCGTTGGAACATAGGGCCTCTCTTTTTCGATTGATGCTGGACCCGCAATATCGAGATGAACCCATGGGATCCTTTCCACAAATTTACTTAAGAAGATCGCGCCAATGATGGCACCTGCTGCCCGAGTCCCTACATTTCTGAAATCGGCCACATCACTTTTCAAATAATCGAAATACTCGTCCCAGAGAGGCAACTTCCAGACCCTCTCTCCTGTCTTTTCAGAGGCCTCTTCGATCCGCTTCAAAAGGGATTCGTCATTACCGAAAAGGCCGATGACATAATCCCCAAGAGCGATCACACACGCCCCGGTCAGAGTGGCCAGATCGATGATCCCCTTGGGCTGATACCTCAGGCTATAGGTCAAGGCATCCGAAAGGATGAGCCTGCCCTCTGCATCTGTGCTAATCACTTCCACGGTCTGTCCGGAAAGTGTTTTCAAAATATCTCCAGGTTTATAGGCCTTTCCACTCGGAAGATTCTCTGTTGCTGGGATGATACCTACTATATGAAGGGGGATTTGGAGTTTGGAGGCAACTTGCATCGTGGCCAAAACGGCTGCTGCCCCTGACATATCATCTTTCATTCGTTCCATCTTCTCTGAAGGTTTAATGGAGATCCCGCCGCTATCGAAAGTGATTCCTTTCCCTACCAAGGCAATCGTATCCAATCCTTTATTTTTGTTATATTCCAGAGTGATGAATTTCCCTGGCTCCTGACTTCCTTTGGCCACGGCAACAAATGCTCCCATGCCCATTGCTTCTGTCTGGTTGACTTCGAAAACCTGAACCTCCATGTGATGCTCCTTAGCCATTTCCTCAGCCTTCTTAGCCAGTGCAGTTGGAGTGACCTTATTACCGGGCCCATTGACCAGATCCCTTGCCATGCACACGGCTTCAGAGATAATCTTACCTGTGCGCAACCCATCGCTGATCGGTTGAATCTCTTCGTCTGTCTCTCCAAGGAGGAGCAACTCTTCGATCTCCTTGATTTTATCCCGATCAACTGTTTTAAACTCATTGAACTGGTAAAGGCCGAGAAGGAGGCCTATCAAGAAGGATTCGGTCAACTCCCTTTCCAGATAACCATTCAATTTCCTTATCTGAAAGGCAAATTTCTTCACCCCAGAATCCCGGATGAACTGTCCGGCCTTCGAAGAAGCCCCTCGCCATTTCTCCAAATCGAATTCCCCTCTTTTACCCAGACCGGCCAGTAGCACCCTTTGGGCGGGAATGGCGCCATGGGTGTGAAAGAGTCGGCATTGGAATAGCTCACCCTTAAAGTCTCCTTGCCTTATCAGAGTGGATATAAATCCTCCCCACGCCAGATCCACATTCTGGATGGGGCCTTCTAACTTCTCAGGGGACTCAAAAGAGAAGAGAAGAAGGAGCTCACAGGAATGCTTCTCAGCTTTGCCTTTTTCAACTCGAATATCCATAAGTTTCTCCCTATTTAAGCTCAAGCCTGAAGGCTAAAATCACAAAATCCCTTTGACCTTTGAGCTCTTAGCTAAAAGCCGCTCTATTCTCTCTCTTTTAGCTTTGATATGGTGATGGAACGGCTCTCCTCTTTGGTAGAAAATTCTTTCACCTTTTTAACTAAAGAGGGAGGCCAACCTACACGATCGATCACCCTTGCTAACATCCAGGGATTCAAATCAGAGACCTCCATCCATTTCCCTGCTTTTTTGATCACCTCATCCAAGATCTTTCGGTGGGGGTCTCCTTTTAAAGGATATTTCTCTTTTATCTCCATCCTAATCTTAGCCACATGATCGCTTCCAAAGATCGCCTCGAGCTCCTCCCTCTGGGCATAGGAATAGAGGGCCTCTTCTATCTTGGCTAACTCGACATCTATCTCTTCATCGTAGAGTCTCTTTTTCTCTCTTAACTCAACGTATTGGTTCACCAGGGTCACTCCTTCTTCGTTCAGGTACTCGTTAAGAGGGAGGCTCTCCACAGTGACCAGATGCTTCCTTTTCGGGCAGAACCCCTGATAATCGCACCAATTGCAAAGGGGTCCTTCTTTAGGGATAAAATGCCTGTCTGCTTCAATCTTCTGGATCAGTTCAAGAGTCTCTCGGCGAAGTTCACGAAGTTTATCCGGAGTCCTTGAGGATTGGATTTCGGTGTCGAATGTGAGATAGTGCCAAATCAACTTCACTTCTCGAATATCCTGCCATCTCCCTTCGACTCCCATTTGATAGAGGGCCAGTTGCCTGTCGGAATCGATCTCCCCTTGACTGGGAAGCCTCCCTGAGGTTTTGTAATCGTGGATTTCAAGGATAGAATGATCTACGAGGGTCAGACGATCGATCACACCTCGAATCCAATAACCCTTTTCTTCCTCAAGAGGGAAAAAAATGTTTTCTTCAAGGCCCAAGGTCCTTCCCTGATCAAATGGGAAATAGTGTTTATAATAATCCGTGATACATTTCTCGCCCAGACGGCGGTAATCCTCTGGGCCATACTCCTTTCTGATGATCTGAACCATCTCATTCCAATTCTTTTCCCAGCTCTGATGGTAAAAGCTAACGAGCTCCTCCAGGGTATTGAGCCTGGTCACCTTCAGATCCCTATAGAGTTTCTCTAAGGCATCATGAACCCTTAATCCTGTGAAGGCCTCAATACTCTCCGTCTCGGTTTTGATTTTATCAATATAGGCGAGTTTATACTGATGGGGACAGGTTTCGTATGTTGAAAGTTGGGAGTGGGAATAAGTCGGCATTTTTCGCTTCCTTCTTCTACCTTGAAAAAATCATATAAAATATTTTTAACAAGAAAAGATTCTTATGTCAAAAAACAATTATCCCCTTGAAAAATGGAAAAGGATTGTGTTTATATAGATTTTAAATTGGTTAATCAGGGTTGCGGGATGAAATTGAAATCTGAATTGGAAAACTTGCAGAAGATCGTGATCAAATGTCGTAAATGTCCTCGACTGGTTGCCTATCTGCAAGAAGTGTCACAACATAAACCTAAAAGATATCGAGATTGGGATTACTGGTCGAAGCCCCTTCCCAGTTTTGGGGATCTAAATGCCCGAGTTCTCATTGTTGGACTTGCACCTGCTGCCCAAGGGGGGAATCGAACGGGCCGAATGTTCACAGGAGACCGGAGTGGAGAATGGCTATTTGGCGCTCTCTACAATTTTGACTTTGCCAATCAGCCCAATTCCTTACGACGAGACGATGGTTTTGCTCTCCACGATTGCTATATTACAGCGACAATACGTTGCGCCCCTCCAAAAAATAAGCCTCTGCCAGAGGAAATTGAGAACTGCCGACCTTACTTCTTGAGCGAACTCAATCTCTTAGAGAAGATAAAATTCATCGTCCCATTAGGCCAGATCGCCTTCGTTCAAACCTTAAAGTCTTTGAGATTAAAAGGCCTTGAGACTCCTCCTTTGTCTTTTGGACACGGGAATGTCTATCCCCTTCCAACCGGGCAAACAATTATTACGACTTACCATCCAAGCCAGCAAAACACTCAAACCGGTAGACTGACCAGAGAGATGTTTCATAAGATCTTTAAAATGGTCCAAACCAAGTTATAAGTTCGGAGTCTTCTATTGCGGATTTCGGAATGCGAAATGTAGAATTTGTAATTTCTTAGTGAACTTTGGATTTTGAAATTTGACATTTAGCTTATGGTTATTCGGATTCCGATTGAGGATCGGATTGACCTCCATACCTTCTCCCCCAAGGAGATCCCTTCTCTTTTAGAGGAATACCTCTTGGAATGTCAAAAAAGAGGGTTCAAAGAGGTACGCATCATCCACGGAAAGGGAAAAGGAATTCAGATGAATATCGTCCATTCTTTTCTGAAGAAAAGTCCTCTTGTTGAATCGTTCCGGTTGGCTCCGCCAGAGGCCGGCTCCTGGGGCGCCACGATTGCCTACTTAAAAAAAGGACAGTAGAATCAACTATCTCGCTTTACCAATCTTTCTCTCTCTTTTTCGTATGCTTCCTTGCCTGCTTCAATAGCTGCTGTGACTAAAGACTTTTTCTCTCCAAAAACTTCTTTCCCCCTTTCCACCGCAGAGGTCACCTTTCCTTTTACCTCCTCAGCATATCGGGCTGCTTTTTCCTTAGCACCTTCTGTCAGTTCTTTAATCCTCTGCCTGGTTTCATTCCCAGGCTGAGGAGTTGATAACAGGGCGACGGCTGCGCCAACCAATCCTCCGACGAAAACTGCAAGAATAAGAGAACCCGCACTATGACCACAAAATTGACTTAGGAGTAAATGAGGGAAATCCAGTATTTTTCAGTGAGAAATAATGTATTTTGAGATCGAGTCTCCCTTTGGCAAGGCGGGCAGAGGGGAATCTATTAAATTTTTATGATCTCCCCCTCAATCTTCTCTCCGATATATAAGATGCCAAGAGTGGCCCGATCAATAAAAGAACGGGTGGGTGAACCGGGATTGAATAAGTAAATATTTTTTACCCGATGATTGGCTGGCGTATGGGTATGGCCATAGACAATCGCATCTACTTCATCGAACTCCTCTCTGACCCGCGACTCGATCCCGAATGGGGAACCTCCTCCATGAATGAGACCAATTCTAAATCTTCCTAATTCAACGATCCTTTTCCCCGGGAAGCTTCTTCGAATATCTTGAGGATCCATATTGCCACAAACAGCAATCAGTTCTTTCTGATGCGAAAGAAACTCGACAACGCTCCGGTCCACAAAATCCCCTGCATGGAGAATCTTTTCGACATCCTGAAAATGGGATTCAATCATCTTCTTGAACTCCGAATGGGGTTCCCGCAGATGCGTATCTGAAATCACACCAATCTTCATTTTGCCAAATCCAGGATCGAATAAAAGATGCCGATCGCCACCTTTCTCATAAACTCGAAATCGAGTGTCTCTATGGTATCGGAAGGAAGATGGTAATTCGGATTCCTCAAGAAGGCGGTGTCCGTGACCATTAAAGCTGGAAATCCTTGATCCCAAAATGGGCTGTGGTCGCTCAACCTCGCCTCTTCCATACCTTCCCCATTCCCAGGGACGAGGAGGAACTCTGATGGGAGCTGGGGAATATAGCTCCTGAAAGACCGACGAACTCTCTCCATCAATGTTTTTGACTCATCGTTTGCAACGATCCCAACAAAATCTCCAACATTAGGGTACTCTTTGGGATTGAGGTAATGAGGATAATTCTGTTTCAGACTGGTGAAACCAACCATCTCCAAGGAGATCATCCCGAGAATCTCCTCCTCTCCTTCTCGTGCATCCTCTACGTAATGAGTGCTTCCGGCATAGTCATATTCCTCAAGGGAGAAGGTGACCAATTTTAATGTCGAACCTAAACGGGCAGCTTGAATATTTCTTGCAACCTCAAGCAGAACAGCTATGCCACTGGCATTGTCATCAGCACCTGGAGACCCTGGAACCGTGTCGTAATGAGCTCCCAGGATGAAAACTTTATCCGGAGAGGTCATCCCCCTTTTTTCCGCCACAATATTTTTATAGAATCTCCCTTGCCACTGGAAGAGGTCTTCTTTGACCTCCATTCCCATTTTTAGAAACTCTCCCCGAATATACTGGGCTGCCTGTTCTAACTCATGATAGCGATCGTAAGGACTGCGGTCGAAGTGGATATTTCGAGTATGCTGTTTAAGATTTTCTATGGAAATCATCTCTTTCATACCAAGAGTTCTTTCACTTCCCATCAACAAGAAGGGTAAGAAAAATAAAAGTGAATATGCCAAAGGAGTTGCTCGAAATCCCATGATCCAATATCGGTCAAACATATGTTATTTGAAAATGGAATATTCTGTCAATATGGAGTGCCCAACTCTAACCATTTATTTTTCCTTTTTGAAACAAATTGGTTTATAATTCAGTTGGGTGATGAAATGCCGATCGGCCGTAAGAAGAAGGCTCTTGTCCATATTGCCAAAGAAGAACTCCATCTCGATGAGGAATCTTATCGCCAGATCCTTAAAGGAGTGGCAGGGGTGGAGAGTGCAACTCGGTTGAGCAGAGAGGGTTTTGAGAAGGTGATGAAACGTTTCCAAGGAATGGGATTCAAAGGCCTTCTGCCCCACCCCTATCAACCCATCCCCAAAGGCCGGCTTATCCCTTCTGACAGCCCACAGGGTCTGGAATCGATTACCTCGAGCCAGCAGGATTTCATCTCTTTCCTTTTGGAAAAATTGACTTGGAAAGAAGAACATTATCGCGCTTTCTGTGCACGGATTATTAAAAAACCCGGCCCTCTGACTAAGCGGGACGGACAAAAGATCATTATTGGGATGATGGCCATATTGAGGAAAAGGGCTTTAGATTTTCAAAAGAGGAGAAATCCATGAGAAGATATCTTAAGATCGGTCTTGCAGGTGCATTGCTTATCTCTTTGGTATTTGTCTCTGTTGGTAAAGAGACCCCTCCTGCCTTCGTTGAAATGGAAGTAAAGGGAGTGAGGCTCGACACTCTCGGTCAGAATCCGGTGGTCATCCTTGCGGATAGGGAGGGCAAAAAGGCACTTCCTATCTGGATCGGGCTTCTCGAGGCCAATGCGATTGATCGGGAACTGAAAAACATCCCTTCCCAAAGACCCATGACACATGACCTTCTCCATTCGATCCTGGCACAAATCCAGGTAAAGGTGAAGGAGGTAAAGATCGTAGATTTAAAAGATCATACCTACTTTGCGACACTCTTTCTCATATTGAACAAGGGGCTGATCGAAGTGGATGCTCGACCCAGCGATGCCATTGTCCTTGCGTTAAAATCTAAAAGTCCGATCTTTGTCTCAGCCAAGATTCTCGATGAGCAGGGGATTTCCCTCGCCAAGAAGGATAACCTTGGAGAACGATATGGAATTCGAATTCAGGAACTCACGCCCTCCTTAGCCTCCTACTTTAACTTTAAAGGCCAAAAAGGAGTCTTAGTTTCAGAGGTCGTTTCAGGCAGTGCCTCAGAGGTTTCCGGTATCAAATCAGGGGATATTATTACGAAGGTGAATCTCAAAGAGGTAGGGACTGTTCAGGAGTTTGAAGAGGTATTTGATGGCCTCAAGGCAGGGAGTTTAGCTCGGATTCTGCTTTTTAGAGATGACAAATTCCAGGAGGTCAATCTATTCTTAAAACCGTAAATTTCTTCTACTTTCCTCCCTTTTCTTTTTAGACGGCGCCATCTCCAAGGATAACTCTACACCGCATCAGGTCGCGTAAGAAATATTTGGGGGGCTCAATTGTAGAGACGTTTGATGATCGGAACCCTGAAGAATTGTACCCCTTCCTCTTTCAGCAAAGTCTCCTCTTGAGGAGTGGCCGTTCCTTTAATGTTCTTCTTTTCGGATTCTCCCCAATGCATTTTGAGGGCTTCTTTAGCAAAATTCATTCCCACATCTTCAAAATTCTTTTCCAAATATTCTTGAATCAACCGAAGCGTCTGATAAGGATTAACCTCCTCTTTCTTCTTCTCTTCCCCCTTTTTTATCATAAAAGGAGAATAAACCCTTTCAACCTGAGCATCATCACAAATGGGGCAGTTGATAATGCCAGAGGATTTCTGTTCCTCGAAGGAGGCGCTATCCTTAAACCAGCACTCAAAAAGATGCCCATTTGAGCAGACGAGGTCGAAAGCAATCATCTCCTGTTTCCCAAATAACTAATTAACATTATGGGACTCTTTTGGCAAGTCTTTTTATAAAGTGCTCTGCCGATGAGAAATACAGTGTTCATCCAGGAAAAATACGGAGATGGCCTTATTTACTTTTCGACGTTTTTTAAGTTGAAATAATGATAGATCAACATTAATTCAACTGACTTCTCAGAAAGAAGGTGACGAATATGATGCCAAACCTTGATGAGATAAAAAAGTTGGGAGATCTTCCGTTCGTTGAGAGATTGCCTTTAAATTACCTCACCCCTGGAACACGCTTAAGACTGCGAGAGGATGTTTATCGCCATCTGAAGGAACGTGAATGGATTTTTAACAAAGTGAGAAATAATATGATTTTCCTCCTTCGTGAAACTGGGGATTACGGTGTGGTGATAGGAATTGAGGATATTGATTGGAGCGTATTCTGATTACCCTTTAACCATCTCTTCAACTTTAACTAAGCACTTCCTTCAGGATTGTCGCATTGTTATGTTCTACATCCTTTGCCGAAAATAGTAAGGTGACTGTTTCCTTCTTGGCCTCATCCCTGATCCGTTCGATGGTCTCCTTCTTCTTTTCAAGTTCTTTCACATACCTTTTCTTAAACTCATGATACTTTGCGGGATCGTGAGAAAACCATTTCCGGAGTCCATCGCTTGGTGCAATATCCTTCAGCCATTCGTCCATTTCCAAGCTCTCCTTCTTGATGCCCCTTGGCCATAATCGATCGATGAGGATTCTCTTACCATCGTCTGCCTCAGGCGGATCATATACCCTCTTGATCTTGATCATTGCACATCACCTCCTCCCTATTTCTTTGATCTGGCTTCTTTCAAAAGTTACATAAGCCTTTTCAGCTGATTCAATATGCCATTATAATCAGGTTCGCTCGTCACCTCCTGAACCAACTCCTTATATTGAAGGACACCTTTCTGATCCACAAGAAAGACTGCCCTTGCCAGTAAACGCAGCTCCTTGATCAGAACGCCATAAGCCATCCCAAACATGGCTTCGCGATGGTCTGAGAGCGTTTGAAGTCTGCTCACACCGGCAGCTCCACACCAGCGTTTCTGCGCAAAGGGTAGGTCCATGCTGATCGTTAGGATCATGACATTTGGACCCAGGTGGCTGGCCTCTTCGTTAAATTTCTTTGTCTGGATATCACATACCGGAGTGTCAAGAGAAATCACAGAAGAGATGATGCAGATCTTGCCACGGTATGATAAAAAAACGACGGGATTCA